>Ga0315315_10006716_pt1 | contig 10638 bp, 7 predicted proteins | sample M140m3416metaG_FD_203699 | JGI IMG/M metagenome (GOLD analysis project Ga0315315, IMG submission 203699) | Ammonia-oxidizing marine archaeal communities from Monterey Bay, California, United States - M1 40m 3416 | ecosystem: Environmental > Aquatic > Marine > Intertidal zone | place: USA... | reverse complement strand
AACGGTTCAGCTGTGGTCATTCTACCCGGAGGCGGATTTGGGAAAGTGGTTCCCGATCTGGAAGGAACCGAAGCGGCGGACTGGCTGAATGGAAATGGAGTCACTGCATTCGTTGTGAGCTATCGTACGACTGAAGACAGATCACTCCCCGGCTGGGTCGAACCACTGCAGGACGCACAACGAACGTTGTCACTCATTCGATCTCAAGCGGACCGCTGGAACCTGCAGAATGATCGCATTGGGCTGCTGGGGTTCTCGGCAGGAGGTCAGGTGGCCGCTCGCTTACTGAGTGAACCGACCAAGCGTTCCTACGAACGCATCGACAACGTCGACGACACACCATTCCGACCGGACTTTGCTGTTCTGGTGTATCCGTGGAACATCTATGACCCTGCTCATAATGCGTTAACGGCAGGAGTGAAGGTCACAAAACAGAGTCCGCCTACGTTCATTGTTCATACAGACGACGATCGTTCGTCAGCCGCTGGAGCAGCCCTGTATTATGCCGGACTTCGCAAGCTGCAAATTCCGGCCGAACTCCACGTCTACGGCAACGGTGGACACGGCTATGGCCTGCGTCCGGTTGCGGGGTCACAGATTTCTTCGTGGCCGGATCATGCAACTCATTGGCTGGGCACGCATTTTTTTCCGGACAAACAATAAACGGGTCCATTCATGCGGTTTGGCTCGTAACTGTCTGCTGGCTCGACGAATGGTGGAACCAAGCGTTCGTTTCATCAATACCATCGAAGCATCGTGAGATCATCGCGTCTGTACCCAGGACTCATGCCTTTTGTTTTTAGAAGTTTTGAAGAAAACGCAACAGAAAAACTTACCGCCATCCAACTCGAAGTTCCGGTTCGAATTGGCTTATTCCGTATCTTCATTACGAAATGCTGCGTCCGGATGGTACACTGCCGAGGCATTCATCAGACCAAGTGCCTTCCCAAACCCGGCAGGAAAACATCTATGAAGAAGTTCGTTTTCGGAATCATTGCCACAGTCTCCCTGTTGATAGCAGGCATCGGGTTGAGTGCAGACAGAAATGTGTCACCGCAGTTGTCCGCCGAACACGCGCAGTGCCGCGTTCAGGTTCTGCCCAATTCAAGTGAGCAGTCGTACTGCAGTATTGATTGGCGCACATCCGTCCTGCATGGTCTCGTCGATGCTCAGAAGAACGACAAGCCGGCGATAATCTTCCTGATGAACGGTCATCCGCTTGGCTGCACATGAGGCAATGGCGTGAACTCCAGACAGTTAGTTTGGACCGATCCCACGTTGCAGGAATTGTCCACGTTGTTCGTCCCTGCGGCCGACGAGCTCGATTCGGACGGGAAGAATTTGGGAGCCGGAACCAGCCTGGAAAGCCGCCTCGTCCGTAAATTCAGTGCTGGTCGCCCACAGCAGGGCGTCTTTGTGGTGACGCCCAATGGGTTGCTGTTGTCCGGGTCGCATGAAGCGATCCATGACCCTCGGAAAGCCGAAGAACACATGCGCCAGGGGCTGGAGAAATGGGCGAACCTTTCAGCAGCCGACCGACTCATGACCAAGGCAGATTTCGCGACGGCTGCGGCCGAGCTGGCCGCAGCTGAGGGGCAAAGTGGGTATCCTTATGACGGTCTGGTGTTGAGTTCGATCTGTCGAGACCTGCCCCGCAGTGCCGCACCGGACACGTTGCCGGACAGGAACTTTTACAACGTCGATTATGCATGGTTTCGTAAAAACGAAGCGTGTGCTTTCGTGCCGGCGCAGCCGATCAAAGGCGACACACACGAGGTACCGCGAGACATCGTGGAAAGGCTGGCCTGCTTCTACTTTGTCGATCTTGTCCGCGGGCACACGACATCCTATCCGAAAGAGGCGGTCGAGCGTGCAGAGTTATCGGCCGAGGTGATCGATGTGAAAGGAGACCTCGTCGCGTTGCATTTCAAAGGACGGACGCGTACGTCGGAAGTTCACGACGGTGTGCATATTGAAGGAAAATGGAACGCGCCGGGTCCAGGAATCCCGGAACTTCAAAAACGGGGGGTCGATGCCGAGCTTGAAGGCCAGGCGGTTTACGATCTGAAGACAGAGAAGTTTGTTTCATTCCAGCTGGTTGCGCTGTCGTCGCGCTGGGGTGGACATGCCTACAATGGCCGTCTGCAACAGTTAGATTTTGGGCCCGCGCCGATGGGGATTGTGCTCGAGTTGGCCGGAAAGAGTCTCGCCGAGCAAGTTCCACCGCTGTATTTTAACGCGGAGGGGCCATATCGGGTCGGCGGGGCTTGGTATGGATGGGAATAAAACGCTGGCGTTGCGTGCGATTCTATTCCTCACGCTTGCGGTCTGACGACCTAGGTGGCCCTAGCATGATGTCAGAGACGCACCCGGCAGTACAGGGCGATGGACGCGCTGGAATGTCCGCAACGATTGTCATGCCCCAACTGTTCGAGTCGATATGACATCACCCTTCCACGGTGATGTCATGTAGCATTGGCCGCATCGGGAAGGTATCATCGCTATTCCTAGAAAGACGTCTGTCATGAATACCAATCTCGATTCGCTCGATCGTCGGTGTTTCCTTCGTGGTGCCGGATGTGCTCTTGCTCTGCCGTTGTTCGAGTCTTCTCTTCAGGCGGCCGCTGCTGCCGAACAGCCTCCCCAGCGGAAACGCCTGGCCTGCTTCTATTTTCCTGACGGCGTGCCCATGCCCCTGACGGGGGACCCCGCTCACAAAGACTGGTCGTGGTTTCCGCATGGAAGTGGAGAGAATGTCACGTATACGAAATGCTTCGAAACACTGGAGCCGTTGCATAGCGAATTGACCGTGCTCTCCGGGTTTTCCCATCCTTCGGTACGGAGCACACATGGGCATTCCAATGCGGATCAGTTCCTCACCGGGGGACACACCGGCGCGAATGGAGACTACACGAATTCCATCTCGCTCGATCAGGAATTCGCTGCTCATGTGGGAGATCAAACTCGCTTCTCATCGCTGGTGATGTCCACCGATGGAGGCACAGGCACTCCGCGTGGTGCACACACAACATCCTTCAATCGCAGTGGCCGGGCCATTCCGGCGGAACATCGGCCGAAGCGCATCTTCGACATGCTGTTTGTGAAAAACGATGAAAATGCGGCGAATCGGCTTGCGCTGAGCCACAGTGCTCTGGACGATCTGCTGGCCGATGCACGTTCTTTGCGTCAGACACTGTCCACTAACGATCGAAAAGCACTTGATGAGTATCTGCAGTCGGTGCGTGATACAGAAATCAAAGTTGAAAAAGCGAAACGCTGGATCAACATCCCGCTTCCCACGGTCGATGCCGATGAGCTGAAACTCGACATCACTCCTGAAGAACCACGTGTTTATCTGCAGACGATGTACGAACTGATCTACCTCGCTTTCAAAACAGATTCCACTCGAGTGGCGAGCTATCAGATTGGTCGAGAGAATGGAGTGGGCGTCAGTGACTATCTCGCTCGAGCCGTTGGGTTCAGCGCCTCGCACGCTCTGTCACATGAGACGAAGGGACCAGATGGTTGGAAGAGATTTGGTACCTACTGTCGTTTCCTCAATGAAGAATTCGGACGGTTTGTCCGCAGATTGAAAAGCACACCGGAACCTGGTCTGGACGGCAATATGCTAAACAACACATTGCTGCTGTTCGGTTCCGCATCGAGTGCCTTTCATCTTTCCCGCAACTATCCGTTGATTCTGTCCGGCGGAAAGAACATGGGGTTCCGCCACGGGCAGTACCTCAATTATGGTCCGGAAAAGCCAGCCGGCGGTCCCTGGGATGGACAATCACCGGAACCATGGCAAAGAGTGGTCGCACACGAGGACATCCCGCTGTCGAATTTGTTTGTCACCATGCTACAGCGACTCGGTGTCGAAACGGACAGTTTTGCTGACAGTACCGGCACGGTGGATGCCGTATGATGTGCCCAAGCGAAGCGTTCGCCTTTTGATCGGAGCTACGCAGCTTCGATGTTCAAACCGTGGTATCAGTGCGATGGTTCGGTTATATGTTCAGTGACAACTAGAATGTTCAGTTACAACATCAACGCAACCGTCTTTCGCAATATTTGTGTTCGCAATGACGGTCATCTGCCAGAGCAATTCGGAAAGTGCTATGAATGTCAGTCTGAAAAAACACACTTCACGGCAGTCCCCGGTCCGCAACCGCCGGGGATTCACACTGATTGAACTGTTAGTCGTGATTGCAGTCATCGCCATTCTGATTGCTTTGTTGTTGCCGGCCGTGCAGCAGGCCCGTGCGGCAGCGCGCAGAATGCACTGTCGAAACAATCTCAAGCAGATCGGCCTCGCGTTTCACAATTTTCACGACGCCTTTGGGAACTTTCCGACAGCCGGTGACAATGGGCAGTCCCCAACCTATGCGGGTAGTTCGGCGACGACGGTCGAAACCTACGGCTGGCCTTACCATATTCTGCCACAAATGGATCAGACTTCGCTGTGGGAGATCGGCAAGACGCAAAAAGGTCGTCTGAAGCAAAGCCCGATTCCCTCGTATTACTGCCCCGCACGTCGCACTCCGAGACTGTATCAGGGATTGTCAAAGAGCGACTACGCGGCGAACCTGGGTGCCAAAAATTTCGGCGGCCCCACTAGTCCTGGAGCGGTTTCGAAGACCCGTAGTACGCCGGTGAGATTTAGAAACATTACTGACGGGGCATCGAACACGCTGATGGTCGGTGAAGCCCGCGTGCACCTGGCGTACATGGACGGTGACAAGCCTGCCAGTCCGGCCTACTCCTCAGACAACGAAGACTGTTACACCGCGGGATCAGACGACGACGTCTTGCGAAGAGGTAACGCGTCCCCCGCGTTGGACATTCGGGATACCGACATTCCCGGCAACCAGTGCCACTGGCGTTTCGGATCGTCGCATGCCGGCGGCATGCAGGGAGTGCTGTGCGATGGTTCGGTGAGAATGTTCAGTTACAACATCAACGCAACCGTCTTTCGCGATATTTGTGTTCGTAATGACGGTCATCTGCCAGGGCAATTCTGAATGCGTGTCCATTCATCGAGTTGTGAAAATTGATCTGCTCCGGATAAGCTGCATGAAACGGCTCGAGCGGATATTGCAAAACGGATTACGCAACAGAAATCTCTCGTGCGGAATCTGTGAATTCATAACATGACAGCAGAACAGGTGCCGTCATGATGGTTTAGCTGGGGACACTCACGTACCATACTTGCATTCGCCTTTGAAACTGCAAGACGGCAAATTTGCAGCTGATTATGCAGCGGCGACAGGACTCCTTTCCACCTGCTGGCCCATCCGACTGCCCGTCAAAGAAAGACTCCATCAATATGCCATCCCATTCAGAACTCACGCGCCGCGAATGGCTTGCCGGTACCACGGCAGCAACCCTGCTGAGCAGTCTTCCCGGTATCGCGACGGCGGCAGCTGCTAAACCGATCAAACCCAAATCCGTTGCAGCCGTGATCACGAAGTATGCCAAGGGGCTCCACGCTGACGTGTTGCTGGGAAAGATTCTGGAGGGGTGGAAACAGGATGGAGGTACTGGTCCGGCGTTGACTTTGTCATCGATGTACGTCGATCAGTTGTCCGACAATGATCTCGCTCAGCAGATGTCAAAAAAACACAACGTGCCAATTTTCGACACCATCGAAAAAGCAGTCACCGTAGGAGGCAATCATATTCCGGTGGACGGTGTCATCAGTATTGGAGAGCATGGCAGTTACCCATCGAACGACAAAGGGCAGGTGCTGTATCCGCGCCGGCGTTTCTTTGAAGGCATCACGGACACATTCAAAAAGTATGGCAAGGTTGTGCCCGTCTTCAGCGACAAGCACATTGGACCGGTTTGGTCTGATGCCAAATGGATGTACGACCGAGCACAACAAATGCAGGTTCCGTTCATGGCCGGTTCATCAATGACGGTGGGTGCACGCACACCACATATTACGGTCCCCATCGGCTGCGAAATCGAAACCGCAGTCAGCATTGGCTATTCCGGCCTGGATATCTACGGCAGCCATACACTGGCCTTCTTTCAGTGTCATGTCGAGCGGCGGCGGGGCGCCGAAACAGGTGTGGAATGGGTGCAGTGCATCGAAGGTGATGAGATCTGGAAGTTGGTGGACAACGGAACAATCTCGCAGGCAGCCTTCGACGCAGCATTGGCGGCGGTACCACACGGGGAAGGCAATGTTCGTGAAAGTAAAGACGCGACGCTGTTTCTGTTTCAGTATTCAGATGGTCTGCTGGGCGCCGTCTTCATGCTGCCTGGGTTCTGCAGGGGGACATCGATCGCATTGAAACTGAAAGGGCAGCAGGACTGGCTTTCCACGCGTTTCGACGAACAACCGGAACCCGCTCATCCGCATTTTGCATGGTTGTTGAAAGGCATTGAGCGCATGATTCATACTGGAACTCCCAGTTATCCCGTTGAACGTACCTTGCTGACGGCGGGTATTCTGGACCGCGCTCTGACCTCACGCATACAGAACTATGAAAAACTGATGACTCCGGAATTGCGCGTCAAATATCAGCCAGCGGATTATCCGTATGCTCCTTATCCGCCGCTGAATTCGCCACCGTCGTGACGGTGCAGTGGAAATCCGCCACCAATCACTGCCAGGTCATGTGTTGATGAGTCGTGCTGTGCCCCATGCCGGCTCCCAATGTAAAAATGGTGTTGTCAGGCAATGTTGTATCGCCGGCATCTTCAATGCCGTGCATCTTTTCGAGCAAACGCACAAATGCCGAAACATGGAAGTGATCCAGCTTCAGGAGATCTTCCAGACAATCGCCAGGCGAGTGCGTCATGGTATGATCGCCGTTCCATTCGTCTGCCTGGCATAAACAACACGTTATGCAAGAATTTCTTTGACAACGCGGGCTTCGAAGACACCAGTGAGCTTTTCCTCAAGGCCATTGCGATAATAGGACAACCGCTGATAATCCAGGCCCAGAATGTGCAACATCGTGGCGTGCCAATCCGGAACACTGACTTTGTCCTCGACAGCAGCAAATCCGATTTCATCGGTGGTTCCGTGACTCAGTCCGCCCCTGACTCCTCCACCGGCCATCCAGCTGACCATGGCATTCTTGTTGTGATCGCGCCCGTTCTTACTCTGGGCAATCGGCAGCCGACCGAATTCGCCGCCCCAAACGACCAGCGTACTGTCCAGCAGGCCGCGAGTTTTTAAATCTTTCAACAGTGCTGCAATTGGCTGGTCTGTACGACCACAGATACTTCTGAGTCCCTTCTCAAGGCCGCTATGGTGGTCAAACGGCTGCATGTTGAGATACAGCTGTACAAAACGCACGCCACGTTCCACCAGACGTCGAGCGATCAGGCAACGGCGCCCATACGAATCAAGGGGTTCCTGATTGAGCCCATACATCTTCTGTGTTGCAGCTGTTTCCTGATCGAGGTCCAGGGCATCGGAAGCTGCCAACTGCATGCGCGCTGCCAGTTCATAACTGGCGATTCTCGCTCCGAGCTCCGGTCGTGATGAACGTTTCCGCTGATGCAGTCGATCCAGTTTTGCGATCAGATCGCGTTCGAGATGAGTAACATTCGACGGTTCCTCGTAGCCCGGTTTCAGATCCAGCACCGGCGATCCCTGCGATCGAAAACGAGTGCCCTGATAGACTGGCGGCAGGTAACCGCACTGCCAGCTTTGCGATCTGTTGACGGGGAGTCCTTTCGGGTCATCAAGGACAACATAGGCGGGCAGGCTTTGATTGGCGGTCCCCAGGCCGTAGGTGACCCAGCTGCCAAGACTGGGAAGACCTGGCAGCGTATTTCCGGAGTGGATCTGAAAGAGAGCCGGTTCATGCGTCAGATTCGTCGTATGCATTGACCGAATGAGCGCAATATCGTCCACACAGTTCGCGAGGTGTGGCATGAGTTCTGAAACCCACATGCCGCAATCCCCATGCCTTGCGAATCTGAATGGAGAACGCATCAGTGCTCCCGCGGCATTCGGGCTCTCCACCTCGCCGGCAATTTTTTCAAAATAGGACTTCCCATGATTCTTTTGCAGTTCCGGTTTAGGATCGAACAGATCCATCTGGCTGGGTCCGCCATTCATAAACAGGTGAATGACAGATTTTGCCCGCGGCTGGATCTGTGCTGTTTGCGGCCTGAGATCGTAGATTCTTCGCGAATCTGCCCGTTCTTCATCGCCGTAGACATCCTGACTGAGGATTGATCCCAGCGCGGCTCCATAGATCCCGCCACCAACATGGTCGAAGAAGCTGCGCCGATCGATTCTGGTACTGGATTCGGAAGACATGGATTTCAGTCGATGTACAAAAAGTCGGCGGAATTCATAATGGCGTGGCAAACATTTTCGAGCGCTCTTTGCGTTGCTGCATCGGGATCGGACGTGTCCTGATCGAGCTCCGCCTGAGGTGTGTTGTTTTCCTGAGCATCGTCATCTCTGTCACGGTTGTCCAGTTTACGAGTCCATTCCTCTGTCAGTGTGCGGAACGAATTCTGCATGGTACTTTTTTCACCGTCCGTCGGTTGACGACCATAGGCCACCAGCCATGCTCGTTCGATTTGTGCATCGGTGTCGGGGCCCGCCTCGCGTCTGATACGAGTTGCAAAAAATTGGCTAAGCTCATGAACCCGTTTGTTGTTCAGCAAGTGCAGTGCCTGAGGGGCCACAATGGAATCGCGGCGTTCAATGCAGTTCGGGTTGAGTTGCGGCAGGTCGAAGTTATCCAGAATCGTCAGGTGAGCCGTTCGTCGCTGTAGAACGTATATCGTGCGGCGCCACCGATCATCTTTGCCAACACTCACGACAAGGCCATCGTCACGAGCATGAATTTCGTCCGCGGGACCGTACTGTGTGAGATCCAGTCTGCCGGCAACACTCAGCAGACAGTCTCGCAGTATTTCTCCTTCCATTCTGCGCATGCGCATTCGGGCCAGCAATTTATTTTCCGGGTCGACTCGCATGTGTTCGGCGGTTACAGCGGATGACTGCCGCCAGGTCATTGAGTTCATCATCAATCGATGCATGGCCTTGATTGACCAGCCACTGTGCACAAACCTCGTGGCGAGCCAGTCCAAAAGATCAGGATGAGTGGGGCGTGTACCTGTGATTCCGAAATTGTCCAGTGTAGAAACGATTCCAGTCCCGAAATGATGCTTCCAGATGCGGTTTACCATCACACGTGCCGTCAACGGGTGATCGGACGTTGTCAGCCAGCGTGCAAATGCGAGCCGTCGTCCTGTGGCATTCTCGAACGGAGCGCGGACTTCGAACGGAGTGGTCCCGTCTGTTAACACCGACGGAATACCCGGCCCCACAGGACGACTGGGTGTCAGGTAATTACCACGCTTCAGGAGATAGGTAGGCGACGGTTCTCCTCGGTCCCAAAGAGCTCGAATACGTGGTTGCGGTACCCGTTGCTTTTCGATTGTCTTAATCGCCTCTTCTGCCTGTTTCGCGGCTTTGGCAAATTCGGGTTCCAGCTCTTTCAAGGCTTTCGCGTCCGGGGAATCATCGGTATGCAGCTTCGCATACTCGTTCTGCTGCTCGCTGAGACGTTTTTTTATGGCTGCGATTTCAGCAATAAGATTGTCTTCTCGCGACTGCCATGCATGCCGCTCATCATCTTTGACATGAGTTAGGTATCGCCCCTTTGTCGGCTCCAGCCAGTCATGTTCGTCCAGTGCTCCTTTAAAGACGGCGGCCAGACGGTAGTAGTCGCGTTGTGGAATCGGATCAAACTTGTGTGAGTGACACCTGGCACATCGCAGGGTCAGACCCATGACAGACGAAGTCAGGACTTCAAATTCATCGTCGATGATTTCCAGACGATCCGGAACGAACGCTGTGATTCCGGCGTAAGTTCCGTCTGGTGCCATGCGCAGAAAACCAGTGGCCACGAGGTTGTCATAGATCTCGTCGGTGATCTTTTCGGCATTGCGATAATCAACCAGTTCATCGCCGGCGATTTGTTCGAGCAGAAAGCGATCATAGGGTTTGTCATTGTTCAGCGAACGAATGACGTAATCTCGATAGCGATACGCTTCGGGCCGCACACGATCTGCGTGCTGTCCACCTTCGGAATCCGAGTACCCGGCCAAATCAAGCCAGTAACGTCCCCAGCGTTCTCCGTAGTGAGGCGAGTCCAGAAGTCGATCAATGACGCGTTCCCAGGCATCCGGTGAAGTGTCGGAAAGGAAGTTTTCGATATCAGCTGGTGACGGTGGCAGTCCGGTGAGATCCAGCGTTGCTCGACGAATCAGTGTCGTTCGATCTGCCTCGGGTGAAAAACTCAGACCGCTTGCCTGCAGTTTCTGAACCACAAATGCATCGACCGCGTTGCGTGTGGGACCTGTTGTCTCGGGTACCGGCACAGCTTGAGGGGGGCGGAACGACCAGAACTCCCGGTCCTTTGCACTCACCAGCGGATCCGGCTGAGTGCCGGCAACATCTTCCGGAATGTTTTCTTCGGGAGCGCCTGCAGTAATCCATGTTGTCAGCAGCTTGATTTCTGTCTTGTCCATCGGCTTAACACTGACCGCAGCAAGTTTGTCCAGTGGCGGCATTTCTTCGGCGTGGATCCGCTTGAGAATCAGACTCTCATCCGGTTTCCCGAGAACCATGGCCGGTCCGGACTTTCCTCC
>Ga0315315_10006714_pt1 | contig 10639 bp, 6 predicted proteins | sample M140m3416metaG_FD_203699 | JGI IMG/M metagenome (GOLD analysis project Ga0315315, IMG submission 203699) | Ammonia-oxidizing marine archaeal communities from Monterey Bay, California, United States - M1 40m 3416 | ecosystem: Environmental > Aquatic > Marine > Intertidal zone | place: USA... | reverse complement strand
CCGGGTGAACCTCATCGGGGAGCACACGGACTACACCGGGGGGTACGTCCTCCCCATGGCCATCGGCTACTCCACCGTGGCCTACGGCAAGGGCGGGGTGGTCGACCTGCCCCCATCTCCGCCGGCCAGAGGCGGGGGCGGGGGCGGCAACGGGAGCGGGGGCGAGAGCGGCAATGGAAGCGGCGGAAGCGGAGCCGGCGGGGAGGCCCCGGCCCACGCCCACGCCCAGGCGGCGCCCGTCACCCCCCCCCCCAGCGGAGGCGGAGGCGCGGCGGGCAAGTGCTGCGTCGCGTCCACCCAGAAGGGGTCCGGGGGCGTCGTCAGGTTCTTCGCCAGGCCCGGGGCAATGGCTGCCCTGGAGGCCAGGGAGAAGGCCTGGGCCAACTACATCCTGGGTGTCGTCGCGCAGTACCTGCCGGACCTGCCCCCGGGCAAAACCCTGGCCTTCGACCTGGCGGTGGCCGGAGATGTGCCTCTGGGATCGGGCCTCAGCTCCTCCGCCAGCCTGGAGGTGGCGGCCGCCACCTTCCTCGAGCGGCTGATCGACCGGGAGCTGGGGGAGGGGACGGCGTACTCGTCGGCGGGGACCGTGGCGGCCGCGGCGACTGCCGAGGACCGCGCCGCGGCCCGGCGGGTGGAGCGCGCGCTCCGGTGCCAGAGGGCTGAGAACTGGTACTGCGGCAGCCCCTGCGGCATCATGGACCAGTTCGTGGCGTCCGCCGGGAGGGCGGGGGCGGCCCTGCTCATCGACTGCCGATCCGGGACGTCCGTGCCGGCCACCCTGGGGGAGGGCGAGGGAGTTCCGGCCATCGTCGTGGCGAACTCGGCAGTCACCCACTCCATCGGGGGGGGGGAGTATCCCAAGCGGGTCCGGCAGTGCGAGGAGGCGACCGAGGCGCTGCGGAATCACCGCTGGGCCATCACCGACCTCATAGCCGGGAAGATCCGGACCCTCAGAGACGTCACCCCCTCCCAGGTGGAGGCGGCCGGGGGGTCCATGGATGAGGTAGCCCACAGGCGGGCCCGGCACGTCACGACAGAGAACGAGCGGACGGTCGCGGCCAAGGAGGCTCTCGACGCCGGGGACTGGGAGGAGGTGGGAAGGCTCATGGACGCAAGCCACGCCAGCATGCGCGATGACTACGAGGTGAGCTGCGACGAGATTGACGCCCTGGTGGACCTGGCGCAGGGATTCGATGGCGTTTACGGCAGCCGGCTAACCGGGGGTGGGTTCGGTGGATGCACCGTCACTCTGGTGGCCAGGGATCGGGCGCAGGCGCTCATGGATCACCTCAGGGCCGGGTACAAGGACAAGACTGGCATCGATTGCGTCTGCTTTGTGACTGGTCCCTGCGCGGGTGCCAGGGAGATCAAGTTGTAAGAATGAAATACCAACGGAATCGAATCGCCCAGTGACACATACCATTGTTTTAGATTGACAATTATGCCTCTGAGAGTAGCACATCAATATCGTCGACGGCATTGTTTTCCTTTCCTTGCTCGGGAATGCCTCCGTGCTTCTTGGTCTCCTGGTCAAGAACATCCGCCCTCTTCTTGTTTTGTTTTTCTACGAGCGAAGCGTATACGCCCCCCTTGGCTACAAGCTCCTCGTGGTTTCCCTGCTCGAGCACCGATCCCCTGTCAATGACGCATATCGAATCTGCGTTGACGACAGTGCTCAGTCGATGAGCAACGAGCACCACGGTGGAGTTGCTCTCTTCTATCAGGTTACCGAGCGCCTTCTGCACGGCTTCTTGGCTGTTCTCATCGAGCGCGGACGTGGCCTCATCCAGAAGAATAATTCTAGGCCGGCGGAGGAAGACCCGAGCAATTGCGATGCGCTGCCGCTGCCCCCCGCTAAGGCGGTTGCCGCGCTCGCCAATTCTTGTCTGGTAACCATCCTTCATTTCGCAAATGAAGTCGTGCGCAAATGCTTTCTTTGCGGCATCAATTACTTCGTCCATAGTGTACTCATCCTCGTTCAGCCCGTACGCGATATTTTCCTCCACTGTGAGAGCGAAAAGTTCGGTCTCCTGCGTCACCACACCAAACATCCTTCGGAGCTCATTAACCTTGAGGGAGTCGTAGCTGCGACCGTCAAGGGAGATAGTGCCTACTTTGGGGTCGTAGAATCGTAAAAGGAGATTGATGATTGTCGATTTGCCGCCCCCGCTGCGCCCGACCAAAGCAATCGTCTTTCCCGCTGGAATATCGATGTTGAAGCTATTTAGGACGATGTTGTCAGGCCTCATTTGGTAGTAGAATTTTACATCGTGCAACCTCAAGTGACCTTCAACTTCCCAACTAATATCGTCACCTACTGTTGGATCGATGTCAGGGCAGGAATCCCAAAGAGAAAAGATCTTCTCAGCTCCCGCCGCGCTTCTAGTGAAGCTGGTGATCAGACCTTGCAGATTCTGGTATGCACTGTTCATCATGTTCCAGAATAACTGAAACGTGACGAGCTCTCCAACGCTCATCTCTTTCCTATACACAAGCAATCCCCCATAGTAGAGAATGAGTACTCCCGAACCCAAGTCAAGGTACCCTGTGAGGGCAGATGTCACTCCATTGCCCCAAGCATCCTTCACTCCGCAATCAAGAGCCTGCTTGTTAGCTTCTGAATACTTTCCCAATACCTTGTCCTCGCAGCCGAATGCCTTGACAGTTCGTACGTGCGAGAGTGCCTGTGAGGCAATGCTGTTGCCCTCTGCCCAGTACGATAACATTTCACGTGCCAGTCCCTTGCTCCAAAGAGCGTATTGCTCCCAGAGGTAGGATATGGGACCAACAGTTACAAACGCCAGCATGGATAGGCGATATGACTTTTGGAGGATACCAGGTGCAAAATTACAAAACATTAGAAGAAGATCATAGCAGAGAAAACTTCAAGATTCTTTGAAACAAGCATTCGAGTTTTTGTCATAGTCGCGCTCACCTTCATAAAGCACATGATCATTCCTCCAAAGAGAATGAGGATATTGCTAAGCAGAGACGATAGTGAGCTTTGGATTGGGGCCATCATTAGGTCTAGATCGTTGGTTAGACGGCTGATGAGTTGGCCAGACTCAGTTCCGTCGAAGTAGGCTACATCTTGGGCTAATATCTTCTCAAAGAGAGAATTTCGTATCGTGAACTTCAGCCGTCTGCTCACGAGCGTAAATATAGCGGAATATAGGGTTGATAAGGCTCCCTGCGCGAGCATAAGATAAATATAGATCTTGATAAAGCGCAAGAAGCCAGTCTTGTCATAGTTCCCATCGCCGTCGGGAATAACTTTATCGATGATGTGACCCTGAAAGTGTGGTAAGAACAGTCGGGACAAACTGCTCGCTGCCAGCAAAAGGAATGATACCGATAGGAGTGGCAATTCGTTCTTCGCAACCTTCATGGACCTTTTGAAGTAGCCTCCGGTTGACAAAGAAGCTTCGACACGAACGCCTCTATCCCCACGAAGGACATTCTCGCCGACCGTTGCTGCGTCGTTCCGCCTTGAGCATTTAAGGCATACGTCAAAATCGCAAAGTGAGCAGCGATAGACGCCACCATCATCTGCCTTGATGCGCTGTCGGCACAGATCGCACCAATGAAATGCCATGCTTCGGCTCTGTTCGAAAAACATGGGATGGCGATGAACCTCAGGTGGTAGGAACAGACCCTTTTCGCGAGTGAGCTCTGAGAGAAGAGTGCGGAAGACGTACGCTTCTGCGTTGATCCAAAGGACTGTAAGGCACATAAGAGGTATGCACGATCTGACTGTTTGTTCTGATGGAAACGTTGCCACCTTTAGGCCGGCATAGACTTGGTACAAGGTCGATGAAACGAAAAGTGCAACCAGGACAAAGTTCTTTGCGTAGGCGGGAGATACGGTGCGACCATCGGTGCAAGGCGTACATTGAAGTCGTTCTAGAGGATTTGCTCTTTCAGCAGCATTAGCCTCATCGTCGCCGGTTGTGGTTGCCTGCCTGCTTTGACTCGCCTCGCTCTCAGAGGGTCCAGCTTCGCTGTTCAACAGAGGCTCGGTTAGAGTACCACTACCTTCTCCATTTCTTGGTGACGTTCCTCTCACCTCCATGGGTATCTTCGCATGCCGACCAAATTGAACGCCAACGACCAGTAGCAGCGACGTGATAATGGTACGAAGGGTGGCGAAGACGAACAAGTCGCCTAGATGATCATCGCTATCGTCGCCCATATGTGTCGGGTTGAAGGAAATAAGGCCGCCAAAAACGGTACGTCTAACACATTCCTCCGTTGATGTAGACGGATCGTCCTGACCATTATCATTATCACGGGTACATTGGATCACGACCACGGCAAACGCACAGCTTATATCGGCCACAAACAATGCAACTAGGAGGGAGCCAAAGGTTCTAGTAACTTGACGCCGAGCCTCTTCGTCAGACCGAGCCGAGGAGTTGACCAGACTGGCGATGGTGGAACCGTAAAGGCGCATACCGCCACCTCTGCGTCCTGGAGGCATGGTGAATGCGTTCGAATTGTTCGGTGAGTTTGTTCCAATTGTTTGTTGTACCGGTCCTATGAGTCGTCTCCTTTTCTTTTCTTTCCTCGCCCTGTCGTCGATCTTCGTTTTGTTACTTTTTTTGGACTCGGAAAGAAGTCCGGAAGACTTGTACATACCCGGCTATATACACCGCGTGGAAAAACTCCTTTAGCAGTTGGGAGAGAGAGTCAGCGTGTTCGAAGACGTCCTATACTCCGTATCCGTACTGTAGTATTAATTACATTGGTATCCAGAATCTTCGAGCTATTAAAACATCAAATAATAATTTGACCATAATACGAGGTAGTATACTGTATTTACCTCACGTAGAAGTCTGTTGCGCTTTCAAATTAATGCTGTTGTTGAGCACATACTAGCTAGCTACTCTAGTAATAGTATGCATAAAATGCATAATACGAGCTCGTATTATGCATACGAGTAGTTCCCGGTTGGCATTGAGTCTTCAATCCCGATCTTGCTGGTCTCATTTCCCCTGCCCAACACCAAATTCACGCCTCCTGGGAACGCAAGGTGCGCTACGACTTCCCTGTCCAACAGCCCGAAAGCAACCATGAAGATCGCTCCGGCCCTCGCTCTCGGCCTCTCCGAATCCTACTCTGGCGCTTTCGCCCAGCCGTTGCTCGGATCATCCTACTGCACTTTTAGCCCGGACACCATGTGTCACCCCAGTGGGCACCCAATCTGCTGCAGCATTGGTCAAGAGAGCTGCCCCTCCGATCAGCCGCCTTGTTCGACGTTACTTGAATGTGTGAATCAGCAGAGAGCCCTAGAGGAATGTGTAGCCCCAAAGATCGCAGCCGGAGATACAACCTGCCAGGCTTGGTCTGAGGCGTGGTTAGATCCAACCTCCTTTAGTGAGCCGGAATATGTATCCGCCATACTTGTTTCCGATCCATTCACTTGCGATGGAGTCCAATCGCAAGTATGTTCCAGCGGCATTCTTTCCGGATGCTGCGAGAGCGAGGCTCTTGATTATGTCACATGCTCGTTCCAAGCGTCCGCTCCCTGGGAGAGCTGCGACAAGCCCACCCTCGCAACGTACTGTGGCGGCCCTCCTGAGGGAGATGACAACTCCTCCCATGACATGGGCGGCATGGAAGATGTTCACGATGGCCATGAACACGGAATGGATCATGAACACGAATGGATGGATAATGCTGATTCTAGTGTAATGGCTTACTGCGTTAAGGCATGCAGCACCACCAACGAAGACCCCTGTGGCAATGGGAAGGGACAGAGCTCCGCTTGCACCGACGTTTCTCTGGAGCTTCCTGCCGCGTTCGGGTTCGACCCCTCCGACCCTCCCAGTAGCTTCCTCGGTTGCACCAACGACGTATGTGCCGACGATTGCGCAGCCATGGAGACAACTGCCCTGGCTGATATCCAGGGTGATACCGTCTGTTTTCCGGTGAAGGATACGATGGATGGCATGTTCCCGACGAAGGATGATGCCGAGTTGGCTGCAGTTGCCAGAGGGTGCGTGGGCAGCCATTCCATGGGCAACATGGGGGTTATGATTGGGAGCACACATACTGCTTGTGAGAGTTCATTCACGAAAGAAGGAGTTCGCCTTGGCTCATCCGCTGCTCCGTCGGCTTCGTCCGTAAGCCCTGTGCTCGTTGCAGTGATGACTGGCGTAGGTACCATGATTGCCATGCTGTGATTCCAGAGCCAACCGCTGTCTTTAAATTTCCTTTTAACATGCATACAAAATGCAAGACAACTAGCTAGTTTTGGATGATAAATAATTGTCAATACTTGGTGGTATGTGCTCTTCCAAGTCTGGCAGCTGATCGCTCCGTAGGATCTGGTAAAGCCCAATCCTATTTATAAAGAGTTGCAATTTCTACATTTTTCCAAACTCATGCGAAACAGTTGTAACGAGTGCGATAGAATGTGATGGATATAAATAGATGATAAGGTGATGAGGTTTGCTACCATTTCCTCGACGACGACTCCTCGACTCGGGACTCGATAATAGAGATTAGGGTTAGAACACCGCACCTTCCCCCTGTCCGAATACAAGAATCCTTTCGCGAGAATTAGAATCTTGTCCTCAGTACATACCTTTTCAACTCTCTTCCCACTGAGATCTATGTACTACATACATAATATGCTAGAGTATTTAAAAAATTATATGCTACGACATTACATTCATGTATTGCAATTGTCGCAGTGGACGCCACAACCTCGCTCTTATAACGCACCTGGTATCCAACACGACGATCCCAAGACGCGACCCTAGCTAGATAGCGCGGCGCTCTCCCCCCCCGCCACCACCCCCCCCCTAAGGTGCGCCGCTCGGCGCCAATGGAGGCGAGCGGCAATTTCACCTCAGTGGCAGGGAGCGCCGCCGCCCTCGCTGACGAGGCGTCCGCGCACACGTTCCCGGCCGCCGTCCTCGTCGCGATGGCCGTTGTCACCACCGACACCGTTCCCCTCCTCCCGACGCAGCCCGTCGCAGTCTTCGCAGGGGCCGCGCTGGGATTTCCCAAGGCGCTGGCCGCTGTGGTCGCCGGGCAGGCAGTCGCCACGGTGCTGGCTCTTTGTATTGGCCGGTACTGGTTGGCCAGGAGGAGCGGCAGCGGAGGCGACGGTGGAGGCTTCATGGGAGGGAAGGATGGAAAGGCCCGGCGCTTCATTGACGAGATGGCGTCGGGGGGGCTGAATAACCCCGACTTTGGGAGGGTTTTCTTCACCGTCGCCGTCGCCCGCCAGTCTCCCGTCTTGCCATTTAGTCTGGGGAACTACCTGATCGGGGCCCTGACCGATGCCCCGGCGCTGCCTGTCGTCCTAGGCACGGTCGTGGGGTGCTTCCCGCTCAATTGCTTCTACATCGGTGTCGGCGCGGGGGGGATGCAGGCCGTGAATCGGGCCCTCACCAGCAGCGAGGGAGCAAAGTTGCAGGCAGCGGCCAAAATTGTCGGAATCCTAACGTCGTGCCTTGTTTTGGTTGGCACCGCCAAGGCCGCGTACAAGGTGTTCGCGACTAAGGGCCCGACGCTGGCATCGGAGAGGGGCCGAAGTAGCGTCGAGGTTGGGGACGAAAAAGACTTGGAATGTAGCTGTTCAGGGGGAGATTGCTTAATGCTTATTCCAGGCGAGACTATCGATGATGCGGAAAGAGTGCCCATTTTCGCCGCTGATAGGCAGCGGAAGGACACTTATTCGACGATGGATGGGTCGTCGGACGACGAGAAACATACATATTGATGGAAAGGCTCGTCCCGAACCCATGCATCCCAAATTTTGACTTTTTTGACAAAATAAATATAAAAATCATGAAATATTTGCAATGCCCAAATGGCGATATTGGCGATACATCATTGCTGTACAGGAGTGCCAGGTCTCCTACCAAAGTCACCTCAATGGCCCCGTTAATGGCCTCCTCCCTCACAGTGCTCGTGGTTCAGCAGGGCAAGACCGATGGGCACTGCCCCGCAGAGGAAGCCCACGAAGGCCCACAGGCGGTCCAACTGGCTGTGGACGCTGGCCTCGACGCGGGGGACGCACTCGCTCGCGGCGATGTAAATGTAGACGCCGGCGGCGATAGCGAGGATGATACCGACAGCCTCGGCCGTAATGTCGTTGGCGGCCAAGACGGTGATGCCGCCCAGCAGGACTGTCAGGCCCGAGACGAAGTTCAGGACCAAGGTCCAGCAGACCGAGAGACCTCCCTGTTTGGTCAGAAGGAAGAAGTCGGCGAGCTCCTGCGCTATCTCATGGTAGAAGGTGATGAAGAGGATGGAGAGCGCGACCGCACGGTTGCAGAGGAGGAAGCCGATGCCGACGAAGACACCGTCGCCAAAGTTGTGGAAGGCGTCCCCGATGAGGACGGACGAGCAGAGGCGGTAGTTGATATTCCTGGCCTCTCCCTCGCCTGCGTCTGCGTCGGCCGCGGCGGCCTCCTTGGAGACCTCGTCCGGGGCCTCGGGATCGTCCTCGACCTTGGCCTGGGCCGGTTCCGCGGCCTCCGGGCGGGGAAAGAGGGCGGCCATGGCCATCGGGATGAGGAATCCGCCCAGGAGCGCGCATCCGAACCTCCACTCGGCTCCCTCGGCCCCGTGGTCGTCATGGCCCTCGTGGTCGTCCTGAAGGGCCCTGTGGCCATGGCCCGAGTGGTCCTCGCCGTCGTTGACGTCGTGGTCTTCGTGGGCATGCCCGTCCTCGCCGAACAGCGACACCGATCCCATCGCGATGAGGTGATTCGCCTCTGGCAGTATAAGGAAGGCGGCGGCGGCGAGGAGGGCCCCGGCGGCGAAGGAGGGGATGCCGATCTCCATGAGGACGCTGCGCTTGGGCTTTCCGCCGGCGTCCTTGCCTCCGCAGCAGTTCATCTTGAGGACGGTTGGGATCAGGACGACGACGCCGACGAGGGACGCCACGTTAACGAAGAGTGTGGAAAGGATGACACTGGTCCAGGGCTTGCCAGAGGAAGCGTTGGCAGAAGACTTCGTCTCGCTTCCGTGATCGTGGTCGTCGTGGTCGTCGTGGTCGTCGTGGTCGTCATGGTCGTCGTGGTCGTCGTGGTCGTGCTCACCGTCATGATCCTCGCCCTCGTGGTCGTCTTCCGCTGCTCCTGCACCGAAGGCGGTGGAAAGGCCGCTCAGATCAATTTTGATTGGGACCGCGGCATCCACCGCGGCATCCGCCGCCGCCTCCGCGTGGTCCTCCTCGCCCTCGTGGTCCTCGTGCTCGTCCTCGTCCTCGTGCTCGTGCTCGTGCTCGTCCTCGCCCTCGTGATCCTCAACTTCCCCATCCTCAACGGCCTCCGCGGCCGCCTGGAGGGAGCGGTCCGCCCCGGCTGCGGCGGACGAGGGCGTCAGCGGCGAGGAGGCCGCCAGGCCGCCGGCCCTCCGGAGGCGCACGGCGCCGGAGGTGCCGGCATCCCCGGCGCCTACGCCAAGTATGCATAGGGCGTACAGGACGACGGCCAGGAGGGGGGGGGGGGGGCGGCACGTCATCCGTAGGTGAAGGGCCTGGTGTCGAGGGGTGATACCGGTCCAAATATGGATCTTAATGTATATATATGTGTATATACTATATAAAGTAGTGAGTATTATGTATATCCGGGATCGTCAGTGGAAGTATTAGCCCACGGCCGTACGCGAGTACAAGACATCAATTATTTATGTATACTATGCATACTCTAGTAGTATGCATAGTATGCATACAGTATGCCGTACAGTCTCCCTTGAAAGAAGTGGGTCGCCGTTTGGGTCGCTAATGTTGAATTGTCAATGAAAAGCCTTTTGGAGGCCCATTATATGGGATTTAGGCTGTTAAAGGGACATTGAAAGGGACTATTTGCATTTGAAAGAGCCTTCCAGCTATCACTTTGGTTGGTCGATGGCAGGGAAGGGGGGGGGGGCGTTCTTCCAGCCAGCAGAACGATGACAACGCTGTGCGGCAAAAACGATACGGAGCTAAAACTAAAGTACAGGCGATGGCACATGTGTTAGCTTTATTATAATGAATTTTTCTCTGATCCCTTCTAGTCGCGCTTGCGCGCGCCGGCCCTACCTGCGCTTGTGCTCGTTCTTCCACGGTTTTACATACATGACGTACTCTAGTAGGTAATATCCCTACTAGCTAGTAGTACTATACGCGTAGTACGAGAGTATGCATACTAGCTAGAGTAGTAGTATGCATAGAACGAGTCGTATGTGGATGCATTGGAATATGATCTCTGGGGTGGTAATACCGACGAGATGAGAAACGACCGGAACGCGTGAGGGTACTACAGTATGCATAATATGCATAGTAGATCTACGTGGTGGTATAAGTCGTACTTGGCAAAAAATGTTTCCAACGCTCCAACAAGATACACAACCGGTCCTCGTCTACCGGACCCAAACCCACCCCAGCAGCCGCCGCCGCCGCTCCTCCTTCCCCGACCCACCCAACCCAACCCGACCTCCACCCCCGCCATGCCCAGCCTGGAGCTCGCTGACCGGCTGGACCGGCAGGCCCAGGGCGGGTACGTCTCCTACGGCGCCCCCACCGGCAACGGCAGCGGCGTCCGCTCCCCCAAGGCCGGGAACCGGGAGGACCTCATCTTCCACGTCGAGAACGGCGACGGGACCGCGGCCATCGCCCCCCCCCCGGACCCTT
>Ga0315315_10006713_pt1 | contig 10640 bp, 5 predicted proteins | sample M140m3416metaG_FD_203699 | JGI IMG/M metagenome (GOLD analysis project Ga0315315, IMG submission 203699) | Ammonia-oxidizing marine archaeal communities from Monterey Bay, California, United States - M1 40m 3416 | ecosystem: Environmental > Aquatic > Marine > Intertidal zone | place: USA... | reverse complement strand
ATATTATATATAACAATTTAAATTTATTTTTTATACAATTATTAATCTAATATTAAGTATTTATTAATATGGCCTAAACTTAGTTTTAATTAACACATATTGTAACACAAAAAAATAAAAATTTGTGGTCATAAATTTAAAACACCTATAAAATATTCAAGTTTTGAATGGATGTAATGAAGTTTAATTTGGGGCAAAAATTTAACTTCGAAAAAAAACCTAACTATAGCTCCTATATTTTATTTACACGTGCGAATAAAGATTGCTTTTATGCGCACCAAAAAACAAAAAAGCCGAAACGTAAGTTTCGGCTTTTCATCTGTACACTCAATTGAATTATTTTCGAAACAAACACTCGAACTTCTGAACAGCTTTTTATAGACCAAGAATCTGCATTTTGATAAACTTTAGTTAACCACTTCAGGTGAAATGTTTGATCTGATTGATTTAGTGTTTATCTATCTTGTTGTGTACAGTCTATCCTCATTATTAATGTCATCTTCGCAATCACATTTATCGGGCTGACCAAACTTATATGATAACCCAAAATAATGGTTACCATTGGTGTATTGGCTAAGATCTGAAACCGCTATATCATATCCGTATGTGAGGGTAAACTCTGATCTAAATCTAACGTTAATAAAGGCTCCATAGAGTGCCTCTGGTTGGTATTGTAGCCCAAGGCCTATTTTATTTCTGTACTGTGCTCTTGTTGTGATAAGAGTACTAAAAGGTGCCCCTTCTACCATTTGAATAAGGACTTGTGTTTTGAGTAATAGATCGGCACTAATATCATAATCAAATCCAAGGGTGGAATAAAAATGAGGGATTTTATTATAAATATCTCTATTTAATTCATCCTCCAAACGGTGAGATATAATATTAGGCACAGACATTCCAAAAAACCATTTTCTACCATAGAAAAAGAATCCTGCACCAATAATGGGTTTGGTCTCACCTAAATTTCCATTACTGTAAACAAACTCTGTAGGGTCGTAGATATTAAGTCTATTATAATCAATTGAGAAGTTATTTAGCCCCGCCTTTAAGCCAAGAACAAAACCAGTATTTTCATTAGCTCTTAAATGGAGCCCAAAATTAGCTTCTACATTAAAGTTTTTTACAGCTCCAAAGTCATCATTAAGTATTGACAAGCCTGCAGCATAGCGGTTATTAGAAAAACGTCTTTGAACGTCTAAAGTTTGGGTTACTGGAGCGTCATCAAACCCTAACCACTGACTGGTGTAAGTACCTTTTACAAAATACCCGTTACTTACACCCACATATGCAGGATTATACTGGATTGGATTGTGGTAATAGTCTGTGAGTTTTATTCCAGATTGCGCATGAATACTAAATGACAATGTTCCCATGAAAATTATGCTATATACAAACTGTTTCATCTTAGTTACTGTTAATGGTTAGGAATCCTTTTAGCGTATACTGCTGCTGTTCATAAGGATTGAAATACTTGAAAATATAAAGATATGACCCAGTTGGGAGATTATGGCTTGAAAGACTATATACAGACCCGTTTCCATATATGTTACCAACATTGGCTATACCTCTAAAAAGATTGTCATCTAGTCCATATTGAGTTTGCGAATAGACTAAATGGCCATCTCTATTATAAACCTCTAAGTTATTATCAGGGAAATATTCGGCATTTTCAATTACCATATAATCATTTTGTCCATTATCGTTGAGTGAAAGTGCATTATATATTATTACCTCACATGGTATAACCGTTGGAACTACTTCCAATCGCATTAGACTCTCACATCCTGACAAAGCATCATAAAGCGTGGCATAATACGACACGTCATCTTCTAATAAGGTATCCATAGATAACATATTCCCTCCGTTAAAACTATCGTACCACTCAAGCGCAAAAGCTTGATCATCAAATTCTAAATCAGCTAAGGTCGCTTCTCGAGCCAAACAAAACTCTAATTCAGTAGTGATTAAAATTGGGTCTGGAATGATATCTATTTCTACACCTACTTCTAGTCTAGTAATACTCTCGCAACCGTTTTGAGTTTGGGAGGCATATAGTAACTGACCATCTGAAAGGGCTGAGCTAGGATCTAAAATATTACCCCCTGTAGCAGCATCATACCATTGAATGTTTGATCCTGAAATAGATAAATCAGAAACACTCACATTATCACAGAACGATTGGAATCCATCACCTATAGGGGCTGAAACTGAAGTGATGGTTAGTGTCAATGCAGTACGAGACAAACTCACACAACCTGAGGAGTCATTTGTTGCTTCTGCATAATAAGTTACTGTGCCTGCTGCACTGAGCGATGGATCAGCAACCACACTACCCCCTGTGGGAGTATCATACCATGTGATACTTTCTCCCGCTTCAGCTGACGCTATAGCTATCAAGGTTTGAGCTGCAACGGTTTCACACTCTGAAATATCTCCTCCACTAACCGGGGCTTCAGGAGCATTATCCACAGTAATTCCAAAGAAATAACGACAAACAGTCTGAATATTTTCAGGACCACCGCTATTGTAAATTTGATCCACCCAGAAAGTAGTTGACTCAGTTGGCGACAAGTTGATACTTTCAGAAGTTTCTCCTGTATTCCACAAGAATGTTGCGGTGCCAAAAGAAGGGGAAGAAGTGATAGAAACGGTTGTACTATCACCCTCACAAATGATTGGAGTATCAATTGTAATTATGGGATCAGGAGCCAAATATAAGAACTCAAAACGATCACTACTCTCACATCCATCAATGGTTTGAGAAATATAATAATAGGTCCCATCTGCTAGAAGATGACTGTCAGGCAATGCAGTACCACCACTTGGGGCTGCATACCACTGCAGGTTCTCTCCAGTAAAAGTATTGTTATTACTTCCCACTGTAAAATCACTACATCCGCCCTGAACAGAACTGCCTGTTGGAGCAGCAGGAGCTGTGACATTGATGGTAATGTATTCTCTACAAGTCACACCATTGGTAGTGACATCAACCCAATATTCTGTAGTTTCTATTGGGGTGACAGTAATTGTTGATTCAGAATTGGATAACTCATACAACTTAAATGTAACCATATTCGGCGCGTTATCACCTAGAGGTGAATCCCAAAAACCAACATCTAATGTTGATGAATTGGCAGTAAAAGGATAATTATAGGTGTGAGTTGATGCGTCATAAATATCAGGGGATGGTCTTAATCCAGGAGTATCACAAAACAGAGAGGTCCAAATTCTTAAATTACAAGCTGAATCAAAAGGAGTCCCCTCAGTGGTTCCGTCAGGACCAGATTGGGTATAATAGGCAACATCTCTCTTGTTACCTGCGCCACCACCAAGACTAATGGCCCCTGAAACCTCAAGACGGTAGGTGTTTCCTGGGATAGTTGAAAAAGTATTTTGAGATACAGTATTTGCAATCAGAGAATATTCATCTACTAAAGTGCCTTGACCAGAAAAATTAGATTCTCCTGTAGACCACAAGTATGTTGAATTGGAATCTCCAGCAACACTTAAATCTACACTCTCTCCAGCACACACTTCTGTGGCTGAGGCTGTAATCGTAATATCTTGAATTGAAACTTTAACTTCTAATCGATCTGTACTTTCACAGCCATTCACCGTTTGTGAGGCATAGACCATTTGACCATCTGTTAGTATTGCAGATGAATCTAATAAGTTTCCGCCTGTGAGTGCGTCATACCACTGGATATTGTCGCCTTCAGCTGTTAGGTCAGCAATTGTTGCTGCATTACAGAATGTTTGTTCTGTATCCCCTGTTGGAGCAGCTAGAGCTGTTACATTGATGGTAATATATTCTCTACAAGTCACTCCATTAGTCGTAACATCAACCCAGTATTCTGTAGTTTCAGTAGGGTTAATTGTTATATTTTCAGTTATATCTCCTGTGGACCAAGTGTAGGTTGAAGAACTAGTTAGTTGTTGGATTTCGGAAGTAGTGAGTGCTCTGTTCCATATGGCTAAATCATCGATATCTCCAGGAAACAATTCGTTATTAGCCCCCCAAGAGTTTCCAATAAAAACTTTTTCTGAAGGAGATTCAGGAAAATAATCAACTACTTGATTTTCAAATTCTAAATTACCGTTCAAATAAAGTTTTAACGTACTTCCATCATATGTTACTGCTGTGTGAGTCCATTGATTAAGTTCAATATGAGATGTGCTATAATTTATTCCATTTGCTTCAAATAAGCCATTACCTGACAAGAAATACAACTTATTATTCGCATCAACTTTTAAAGCATATTGCTGATGAATGACATTAAAGCCTGAATTGGTGAAAATACCATATTGATTGTTAGTGTTTTCAATATTTATCCACCCTGAAATGGTAATACAACAGTTACCATAAAGGTCTAGCTGATTATTATTTGAGTCAATGGTTAAATAATCATCAACACTATCAAATCTATAGGCACTATCAGGATTTCCAAATCGATCTGTGGTGAGGGTTGCACCATTTACAGTTCCATTGTTCCCATTTCCACTTTCATCATTAGCATTTCCACAAAATGGCCAATAGCCCACGAGTCCGTTTTGTAAGTTGGTTGGGAGATCTGACGATGTGCAAACTGCTGAACCTGCCGTAAGCCCAGAACTAACCGTCAAATCTACTCTCCCGCCTGCACAGACTTCTGTAGCTGAAGCTGTAATCGTAATATCTTGAATTGAAACTGTAACTTCTAATCGGTCTGTACTTTCACAGCCATCAACAGTTTGAGAAGCGTAAACCAATTGACCATCGGTTAGTGTTGTAGTTGATTCTAATAAGTTACCCCCTGTTGCTGCGTCATACCACTGAATACTATCACCGGTGGCTGTTAAATCAGCGACTATTGCTGTATCGCAAAAGGTTTGTTCTACATCACCTGTTGGAGTTGATGTAGTACATCCCAAATCTTTTACCAATCGCACAGAACAACCCCTATTGGATGCGATCGTTAATCCATTTGGTGGATTAAAATCTGATCCAGCTCCCAAAGAACTATCGTTACTGTTTATATCGCGATAATAACTGGAACTAGAGTTTAAATTTTCAGAAGTCCAAAATATGGCAGAAGAACCTTCATTTATAAAATTATATGAGTCACTAACCATTCCATAAGGAATAGCATTAAAACAACTACTATTATTTGAGTTTTGCTGATTGCCAGCATCACCAATGTTTTCTGAAATAATCCATCCACTTTTGGATGCCATCGCCTTTGCAATCTTGTTGCCAGCTAAAGAATTATCATAATTAAATCCGTTGTCAACCAAATAATTTTGTAAAATAATCCAATCCTCTTTGTTTGGAACTCGCCAACCTTCAGGAGCAAATTGTTTATTAGGAGTAGTTGGGTCATTATCGTGTATTCCTGCAACAGCATACCAATTGTAGAGTTTACCCTTAGTCGGATCATTTTCGAAGTACGTCCAAGCACCTGTTGTTAAATTAATCAAATCAGATAAATTTGTAATTTGTGGAATAGGAGTACCATCCCTGTAAATTTCTGTAGCAGCGTTCAAAACACTCCAAGACTGAGTACCATAATTTATATAATCGTAAACATTATTTTCTTGATCTATAAATGTTCCATCTGATGTACAATTATCCTCAAAATCTCTAACAAACCTTGCAGACTTACCATTTCCAGGGTTATTATTTGTATTTATAAATGTATTTATTGCAAAATTAATGTAGTGAGTTAATTCGTCTGTTGACCAGAACTCTGATGTTTCTCCTTGTTGATTAAAACCTGCACCAACTCCTCGTGTACCATTTGGATGAGCATTGAAACAACTACTGTTATTTTCAGATTGCATGAATCCAGGGGCACCTGAATTCGATGAATTAGTCCATCCACTTGTAGATGCCATAGCCATAGCAATATTTCCGTCACTGACATAATCAGTATTAGAAATAAATTCAGTAAGATTGTTCCAATCCGCGTCAGAGGGCATTCTCCAACCTTCCGGGGCTAGATTTTTATTGGGTGTATTTGGATCATTATCATGTTTACCAATAATAGCATAATAATTGTATAAGATATTATTATTAGGATCATTATTAACGTAGCAATATGCACCTGTTGATTGGCTTCCCCACTCAGATTCATCAACTATGAGAGGAATTGGAGTACCGTCTCTGTATGTAGTTACACTTACTTCACTTACGTTCCAATCTAAATCTCCGTAGTTGATATATTGATTTTGATTGCCATCTTGGTCAAGAAAATTACCTTGGTAATCACAACCTGAGGTAGAAGAATAATGTATGGATTCAATTTCTTCACTATTAAGCGCGCGAGTCCAAATTGCAATATTATCAAACCAACCATTATAATATTCAATAGCACCACCTCCAATATCACCTCCAAAATAAATATTCATATTATCATTAAAACAAGTTAAATTAGAAGCTCCGGATAAGGTTGTGATTAAATCTCCGTTTCTGTAAAAGGATGTAGATTGTCCTTCAACAACAAAAGTTAATAAATGCCAAACATCTCTATCAATACTAGTTTCAAATACACTGTTATTAAAATCGGCGTATGTTGTACATGCCGATGGCCAATAATATAATAATGAGCTGTTCCACAATGGAGAGATTGAGTCAGCCCAATTCAAAACCCACCTTGAATTAGAATTTATTTCACCAAATTGAACTTTATTATGAATATTATAGGAAACAGCTTTTGTCCAAAATTGAACTGTGAAATTGTCAACGTTTAAATCGTTGCTTGATGGTAAAACAATCATTTGATTTTGTAAGTAAACTGACTGTTCTCCATTTTCATGGGTGTCTAATGAATAATTTCCATCTGTTGTTCCGTGATTTTCATTACTACTTAAATCATTAACATTTCCGTCCAAAGGCCAGTAGCCATATAGTCCATCCGTTGGTATGTTGCTAGGTATTTGTGCATATGTAAAACAGGAAATTAAAGAAATATAGAGAAAAAACTTTTTCATAAAATGATTTTAATTATTGGAATATAAACAAAATTATGAAAAAACCCACAATTAAAAATTGTGGGTTTAGTACTGAAGACGGGACTTGAACCCGTACGGCCTAATGGCCATTGGATTTTAAGTCCAACGTGTCTACCAATTCCACCACTTCAGCATAAGACTTAAAAAAATTGAGCGAAAGACGGGATTTGAACCCGCGACCCCCACCTTGGCAAGGTGATGCTCTACCCCTGAGCTACTTTCGCGATTTATAAGAACGTTTCCTTTGATTAACAAAGGGGTTGCAAATTTAACACATTTCTGAGAATACCAAAGTTTTTTTTTGTTTTTGTCCTTATTTCTTCTTCGATAGTTTACGCTTAATTTCGTTGAGCTTCATAAGTGCTTCAACCGGCGTTAAACGGTCAATGTCAGTGTCCAAAATATCGGCTTTAAGCTCCTCCAACAAGGGGTCGTCTAAATTAAAAAAGCTCAACTGCATTTCCGCGTTCAAGTCTTTTACCTTCTCCGTAAGCGCATCACTAGAATGTGATTTTTCAAGTTGTTTTAATATTTTTTTAGAACGCTGCAGCACCGGCTGTGGCATGCCTGCCATTTTAGCCACATGAATCCCAAAGCTGTGCTGACTACCGCCTGCCACTAAGGTTCTCAAAAACAAGACATTGTTTTTAAGCTCTTTGACCGCCACATTGTAATTTTTAATGCGTAAAAAGGTTTCCGTCATTTCATTGAGTTCATGGTAGTGGGTTGCAAAAAGCGTCTTAGCCTTTGAAGGATGTTCGTGTAAATACTCACTAATGGCCCAAGCAATGGAGATGCCATCATAGGTGCTTGTTCCGCGCCCAATCTCATCCAAAAGTACCAAACTGCGCTCAGAAATATTATTCAAAATAGAGGCAGTCTCATTCATTTCAACCATAAAGGTCGATTCCCCCATCGATATGTTATCACTGGCACCGACGCGAGTAAACAGTTTATCAACTACGCCAATCCTGGCTTTAGCGGCCGGCACAAAACTACCAATTTGAGCCAAAAGGACGATCAAAGCCGTTTGCCTTAAAATAGCCGATTTTCCGGACATATTAGGCCCCGTAATCATAATGATTTGTTGGGTCTCGCGATCTAAAAAGAGGTCGTTAGCGACATAGGTTTCACCCAAAGGCAATTGCTTTTCAATGACCGGGTGCCTGCCTTGCTGAATATCCAAATCAAAAGATGCATCCAGCTCTGGACAGTTGTAATGATTTTGCTTGGCCAAATGCGCAAAGGCACTAAGGCAGTCCAATTCGGCCAACAGTTGTGCATTTTTTTGCACGGCTTTGATGTGCGCGTGCATCCAAGAGATTAGCTCTGAAAAAAGCCGTTGCTCAATGGCTAAAATCTGATCTTCGGCGCCTAATATTTTTTGCTCGTATTCCTTAAGCTCTTCCGTAATATAACGCTCCGCATTGACCAGCGTTTGCTTGCGAATCCAATGCGCTGGAACCTTGTCTTTGTGGGTGTTTCGAACTTCAATATAATATCCAAACACATTGTTGGAAGCAATTTTTAAAGAGGGGATGCCCGTGGCTTCACTTTCTCGAGACAACATGCCATCCAAATAATCTTTTCCCGAAAAAGCAATGGCACGTAAAGCCGCCAATTCTTCGTTGGCAGATGAGGCAATGGTGTGGCCTTTTAAAATATTAACGGGTGCGTCTTCATTGAGGGTTGCTTTGATTTTTAAGCGCAAGGCTTCACAATCCTGAATTTGTTTTCCAAGAGAATTGAGATGCAGATGGTCGCAGTCAAGCGCCAATGCTTTTATGGGTAGAATTTGCTCTAGAGAATTCTTTAATTGCACCACCTCTCTCGGGCTGACTTTGGCAGTGGCTACCTTTGAAATAAGTCGTTCCAAATCGCCAACACCTTTTAGAGAAGATTGTATTTCCATTAAGGCCGTTTCATTCTCATAAAAATATTGTACTACGTCATGGCGTGCTTTAATAGCCGCTACCGATTTTAAAGGCAATGCCAGCCAACGCTTTAGAAGTCTTCCTCCCATTGGCGATAAGGTTTTGTCGATGACCTGAATCAGGGTAACCGCATTGGAATTATTGGAATGGTACAGTTCCAAATTTCGAATGGTGAATTTATCCATCCAAACAAAATCGGCCTCCAAAAGCCGCTCAATGGAAGTGATGTGCTGTAGCTTGTGGTGTTGGGTCTCACCCAAATAATGCAGTATGGCCCCAGAAGCTATCAAGCCATTTGGAAGGCCGTCAACCCCGAATCCTTTCAAAGATTTGGTTTTAAAATGTTGGCAGAGGGATTCATGTGTATAATCCTGTTGAAAGACCCAATCCTCTAAATAAAATGTATTAAAGTTGTCGCCAAATGCTGTGCTGAATTGTTGGCGTTTTTGTTTTTCAATCAAGACTTCACTGGGTCTGAAATTTTGTAAGAGCTTAGACACATAAGCCGTACTGCCTTGAGCCGTTAAAAACTCCCCTGTGGAAACATCTAAAAAAGACACCCCAGTATGGGCTCCAAAATAAACAGCTGCAAGGAAGTTATTGGTCTTGGAGTTTAAAACCTCATCGTTAAGAGAAACCCCTGGTGTGATGAGTTCAGTCACGCCACGCTTTACAATTTTTTTGGTTTTTTTGGGGTCCTCCAATTGATCGCAAATGGCCACCCTTGCACCCGCTTTAACCAATTTCGGTAAATAGGTGTTTAGAGAATGGTGTGGAAAACCTGCAAGTTCTGTTTCACTTTGGCTACCAGCGCCTCGCTTGGTCAAAATGATGTCTAAAATTTTAGCCGCTTTTATGGCATCGCTACCAAAAGTTTCATAAAAATCGCCTACCCGAAATAGCAACAAAGCGTCGGGGTACTTTGCCTTTATAGCATTGTACTGTTTCATCAGTGGCGTTTCCTTTTTTACTTTTTTGGTCAATGAATCTTTGTTTTAAAAGCGTACTTTTGTAAGCGTACAAAGATGCTAATGTAACCAATTTTAGGGTTTTTTAAAACCTATTAACTGAGAATTAAAACTGTGCGAAAAATTAAAAACAGTGAATTGAATCGACTGAGCGTAGAAGGCTTTAAAGCGGCCAAAAAATCGCCGCTGATTGTCATTTTAGACAATGTCCGAAGTCTCAACAATGTTGGCAGTATATTTAGAAGTGCCGATGCCTTTCGAATCCAACACATTTACCTCTGTGGGATTACAGCCACGCCACCCCATAAAGACATTCAAAAAACCGCCTTGGGCAGCACAGAAGCTGTGGATTGGTCCTATGCAAAAGATACTCTAGCAGTGGTGGAAAAATTACAGTCAGTAAATGTCAAAGTCATGGCCATAGAACAAGCTGAAAATGCCACCGTGCTTCAGGATTTTTACCCGAACAATCAATCAATTTATGCACTAGTCTTCGGGCATGAGGTCAAAGGGGTCAATCAAGCGGTTGTAAACCAATGTGATGGTGTTATAGAAATTCCTCAATATGGCACCAAGCATTCTCTAAATATTGCCGTGAGTGGCGGTGTGGTGTTGTGGGATTTGTTTTCTAAAATAAATCAATCTTGAATCTGCGATAAGATCCATAAATAGTCATGGCGATTTTCAACAAAATCCCGTTGACTGATGTCAATGATTTTAACTTTTGCTGGAGGGGTGTTTTTTATAA
>Ga0315315_10006710_pt1 | contig 10645 bp, 12 predicted proteins | sample M140m3416metaG_FD_203699 | JGI IMG/M metagenome (GOLD analysis project Ga0315315, IMG submission 203699) | Ammonia-oxidizing marine archaeal communities from Monterey Bay, California, United States - M1 40m 3416 | ecosystem: Environmental > Aquatic > Marine > Intertidal zone | place: USA... | reverse complement strand
TTTTTGTTCAACTAATGAAACGCTTTCTTCAACATCTAATTCATTTGTTTTAAATTCTTCAAAGAAATCAAAGTCCGGCAAATTAATTTGTCCATCCTTATAAAAAGATGAAACACCGCTACCTCTTAATTTATTAACTACATTAGAATCTAAAATGTCTTTTATTTTTTTGTCTTTAATAAACCTAAGATTAGAAGTGTTTTCTACTTTAGCCTTTCCTCTTTTCATCGTAGAAAATCTAGTCCAACCATCACCCTCTTGTTTTAGTAAGGGTTCAAGTGGTTGCTCTAAAACTTCTTCAAAGACTTTAAGAAACTCTTTTTCTAAAGTATCAGCGTTTTCTTCACTAATTCCATCCAACGCCCGTCTATATTTAACAATAAAAGTTTTATTGCCGTCTTTGAGATATTTACCTATCTCAGTAATAAAAAAATCTTTTCTGTCTGGAAGCGCAGTATTTACTTGACCCCACTTAAATGATACCATTTAATTCACCTCACATAAGCCATTTTGCCCAAGCCGCACCTTTTTGTATGGCTGAACCTAAATGTAATCCGCTTGAAGGAGGTTCATAACTCATTTGACCTTGTGCATCAATCCAGTAAGGTCGGCCATATCCATCTGTTCCCGATGGAGGAATAGGATAACCGCTACCGTTATTCATAGCACCTTGAACTTGGTTATATTGCTGTTGTTGCCCCATAACTCCGGCCATAGCCATACCTGCGGTTGGTTGAGCCATATTTCCGCCCATGCCGCCACCAAACCCTTGAGATTCTAGGTATTGTTGCTTCGCCATCTTTCGTTGATTAACCACTTCTGTATTGATAGCGGCGTTAAGCAACTTATTAATATCAAGTTCAATGTTTTCTTGAGTAATTCTTTCATATTCTCTCAAAGCATCTCTATTAACAGTAATAGATGAACCTGTTGTATCAAAGGATAATTTAGCCAACATTTGAGAAACAACTCTTTCTACAACATCTTCCATCAATTGCTCAAGAGCAGTTAAAAACATTTCACCATGATATTGAAAGAACTCTTCAACATGGTTATCTTGTAAAGAAAGTAAATTATTTACATTCTTAAATTGTTGGTCGCCCTGCGCCTGAACTGCGTTCATTACTGTTCCATTAGTTGTTCCAAATACACCCATGTTTATTCCTCCTTAATTGCCTCTTCTTGCGGCGGTAGTTCATTTGTTGCTTGAATACTATTGCTTAACATTAAATGATTCAATCTATCTGTCATTATGTTGATTTCAGTAATCAAGCGGATAACCTCTTCGGTGGCTGTCCTGTTATCACCTAAAGCGGGTGGCCTAATAAGCCATCCGGTAGCGGTGAGCGAGGCAACATCATTCTTAGTTAAATTGGTAATAGGGCCACTCTTAAGCATTTTAGGCATTCTTGGCTTAAAGGCTTTAAACTCTAATCCATGTTGGTCTGCTAGTATTTGCTGTTGTAGCATTTCTAATTGCATATAATGAGAAGCGTGTTTAGGACAATAAGTTCCTCTTAACGGTCTTCCTTTAGTCACATTATCTAAAGGAATAGGAGGGCGCATATAATCGCCTTGTTCCCATATATGATGAAAACCACATACTACGCAACGGTCTTTTAGATTAAACTTTTTACTGTATTTAATACCCAAAAATTTCTTTGGTTCTGCTCTCAAAACAGCAGTTAATTCTTTTAATTGTTTCTTAGGTTTAAAAGTAATAAACTTATATTCTTGAACTACTCCACTAGCCCTCGCTTGTTTTAGCGGGCTTAGTGCAGGGTTAAATTGTTGCGGTGCTGTTTGTCCTATTAATTGGTTATTATACATCTTTCATTCCTCTATCTTATTTAAGTCGTTGAATTTATTATTAAATTTAGGTCTTTCTTTATATTCATCAATTATGTTAGACAAGTGTTCTTCAAAATCAAAATCTTTATCTTTTATTTGGTCTAAAGTAAGTTTAGCATAATATTCTTCAACTATTTCATTAAATGCTCTTTCTATTTCTTCATCTGGTATTTCGGGGCTAAGGTGTTCATACTTAGTTTCTTCAAAATTACCTATTGTTATTGAGGCTGATGGATATTCGTTATGAATCCAAAGTTCTTCATTAAATGGTTCATTTCTAATTCTATCTAAAATATCATCAATATCTTTTTTTAAAATGGTTTTCCACATAATAATCAGTAGTCCTTTATCATTGTCATTACGCCTCTATATACCATTTCGGGGTCGGATTTTGCAGATACTATATATTTAAAACAAGGTATTCCTTTATCATTTAATTGTCTCATTCCGTATTTAAAGGGTTCAAATATTTCGTGCTTGTCTATTGTTTGTCCTTCTTTTAATGGATATTTTTCTCCCCAAATATCATATTTATTAGCCCATATTCCGACAGCCATTGGATAATCCGATTCTCTCTTTTTCTTTCCTGTGGGCCAAATATCTGAAACAATTGTATCTACTAAAAACTTCCATGCTAATTGGTGGTCTAAGTTTGAATTACTATCTAAATGTCTATGGTCTATCATAAAAATAATGTATTTAACTTTACGCTTTTGCATATCTTTAACCCATTCTTTCCAGTAAACTGCTTCTCCTCCAATGTCAGCACTTTTTATAGTATGTGAATCTCCGTCTATTTTAACATTTTTTCTTGAAGGTCTGTGCATACCTACGGTTCTTTCTTGTATTGTTGGAACTTCTCCTCTAGTTCTTAATTGATGACTTAATGTTGTTTTACCTACCATTGTTGAACCATATACTCCAAAATTAATTGCATGAATCTTTTTGTAAAATCCGATTACTGCTTCTCCCACTAATATAGCAAACCCTGTCATTAAAGACATTTAATGCCCTCCAAAAATAGACTTAATAGAATCAATTATCCAACCCATTACGCTAATGTCTAAAACAACACCTAATATGTTGCCGACCAAAAAAAAGAATAAGGTTGAACAAGAACCCCAAAACCATGCTCTCATTCTTATAAAGAACATATCCGCAGAATGCGCCCTGCTTTGATTATAAGCATAATCGGAGTCGGAAAAACCCATTATGTCTCCAAGAACCAATTAAACCACCTCACTGAAGGGCGGCTAGGAACTCATTTCCTACGGTATTATCTTCTTCTTGAGAAACGGCTTGATAAAAATTAGTATTGTATTGTTTAGCACTTTCTCTCATCTTTTGCCGTTGTTGTTCATCTCTAGCCTTTCTTTCCCAGAATGCTGCGATTTTCCTATCTAATAACCACATTTCAATTCTATCATTTAATGCTAAATCAAACAATGCTTTCATAACCATAATTGAACCAATCGTTCCTAGTCCAAATAGAACCGAATGGGCTAATGGGCCGTAAGGAAATGTTGTTCCGAATTGAGCGTAAGCCCAAACATTCGTTCCGCTTAATGCTCCGACAAATAAAATTGTCATAACTAATCTAGTGTCTTGGCTTAATGCTGGCATTTAAATAACCTCAAGCGAAATTGATGAAGACTGAGCCATTGTTAGTGGTTTCTTCATAGAAGATACCTTCTGACATTAATACACCATGCAGGTCAAATTCCATTGTAGTATCGGGTTGGACTAAAAATCTAGCAACTTCTTTACCACTATTATCTGTTCCATCAAATACCTTACAGGTAAATGGTGCGCCACCATCATTACAAACATGAATTGAAACTATTTTGCACTTACCCGTAAATACTTGCTTACTTGCTGTCAATAAACCACTACTTCTACAACTGGACATCCATAATCACTTCCGTTCAATTGCACTACGAGGGTTGCCCCTCTTAAGTGTGTTGGTTCACTTATTCAGTCAATGCTGATTTCTTGCCCTTAGACAAGGTTTTCTTTGCCTTTGCCTTAGCAGGGAGCAATAATGCACACAAATCATCGTGAGTTGAGAGGTCTTTACCTAATGCTCTTGATAGCCTAGTTAGCCGTTCAGGAGAAAGTTCACGCAATTCCTTCCTATCCGCTTCTTCAAAAGAAACATCAAGGCAGGAATCGCCCAAATAACCTAAACAAATATTTGCTGATAAATCAGTAATTTCATTTGTTCTATCCAATAAGCGACCATGAATGTTCAAAGTCATAGACCTTGAGCCTTTAGTCAGTTTAATTGTCGCCAACTAAACCACCTCAAAGAAGGCCAAATGCTCGGATTCTAATAGTAGTATCGGTAATATCGCCACTAGCCTGTGCGTTTGTTCCATCCATATTAACCATATAAAGATGAAAACCACCTTCATAAGCCCCTGCTGCGGTGCATTCTGCTACTGCGGAATAAGTCGCAGGTAAAGAATTACCTGTGATTACTACCGTAGTAATACTAGATAAGCCTAAAGAAGAAGCAGTAATTACTTCTCCACCAGCAGTATAAGCGGTTACAAGAATTGACGCATCAACTTGGTATTCATCACCATTTGCTTTTGGTTTAGTAAACCCTTTATGGTCTGCTAATAATGTTACTGTATGAGCCATTTTAAATCAACTCACAGGAGGTTTGTAATTTTACCTTGACCCTTAAAGTAAGAGCAGCCCATTTCAGCCATTGTTCGGTAAAGAGCCTTGTTTCCAAGAGAACCGACACCGAATGGGTTTCCGTTGCTAATACCGTCTTCAAAGTATTGAGTTGGCTTCATTACAGATAGCCACAAATGGTCTGTATCAAGGAAAAGCATATCACTAATCAAAGAACTGTTTAATCCAGTTGAAGTCATAGCCGCAACAGGAATCATAGGAATGTCGTAATAGGTTGAAACTCGGAATCCGACTTCACTACCCTTAACACCACGAACACCGTTCACAGTAGGAACAATTTCTTTTCTATCCATGAAACGCTCTTGAGCCTGTAATAAGTCAGAAATCGTTTGAAGAGTGTCATATCCAGTAAGAATAACCTTTGGAGAACCACCCGCAACACGGAGTCTGCGAATCATGTCATTAAGAACAGTAAGAGTCAATTGTCGTGCTTCTGCTGAAAGGTAGCCATCACCAAAAGAAACTTCCGAATCCAAATACTCGTTGCCTGAAGCACTTCTTAGTTTCCCGTAAAGTGTATCAATTTGTTGGTCGTCTGCCGCACCAACAAGGTTTCCGCCTGAATTGTCAGCAAGTTCTGTAATTTCAGCCGAGTTAGAAACAATCTTCAATAGAGAAGTATAGTTTCTATCAATAGCGTTTGCTGTGTTATATGCTGTTGTTGGCGAATAAGCCTCCAAAGGCGTAACAAGCATAGCATTTTGAACTTCAGCGTGGTGCTTACCCATGTCTTCTCTTAGTTGCGCTCTAATATCACCGATACCGTCGTCAATTTGAGCCATTTCCATAGAAAGTTCACTGAAAGCGAATTGATGTGCAACAATCTTTGGACTGGTGAACAATGTATCGTATTCAGGTGCAATTGATTGAAGACCGTCTGAATCAGAATCTAATGAAGCATTTTCAGGAACTCCACCAGTTCTGTCTGCTCTCAAAGAATCAGCACCATAAAGTGCAGTATTGAGAGTAGTGTTTGAAGCGGCAGAAATGTCCAAAAAGTTTCCTGCTCCACCAGCAGGTCGCTTCTTGAGGATTCTCCAACCACTTGAAGAATAAGGTCGCTTTGAGATAACAGACAATGCGTTGCATTCTCGGTTTAGCATAGACCAAACCTTTTGACCGTAAATCTTGTTGTAAAGATTAGCGTTAATACCGCTTGGTGCGCCTAATGCTCCATCGTGAGCAGTATGAATACCACTTACTGTTCCTTGAGCCTTTAGCAATTGATTGCTAATGCTACCCGTCATTCCTGTTCCGTATGTTTGTGCTTCTAAATCTGCAATTGTGTTAATATAACTCATCTTAAACGCCTCCTACCATTTTATGAATGTCAGACCAATCCATCTCAGCCAATTCATCCATTGTTGGGAGTTTAACAGTTGCCTCTTCTTGGGCCTTTAGGATTGTTTGCTTTTCAGCCGTCAAAGACTTTCGTAGTTGAGAGAACTCATTCTTCATAGCAGCAATTTCCGCTTGAGCGTCATAGTTTGCTTTTTCAATGAGGTGTTCTCTTGAAGAGGTTTCAGCCTTAAATCGGTTTTCAAATTGCTTTTGAAGGTTGTCGTAAGCCAACTTTTCAAGTTGTTCTTGGCGGAAAGCATCGTAAGCCTTCTCAATGTTTCCAACAGACAAATCTAGGGTTTCTAGTTCATTGTTGTTGAATGCCTTAACAACAGGCAAATCAGATGCTCTTGGCTTTCCGTTGTCAATAACAACTCTATCCGCAGGTTCACCGATTTCAACGCCAGCACCGTCAAGCGTGGATAAAAGAGCCTTTGCTTCTTCATCCATGTATTCCATGCTTTCTTCATCTTCCATCTTTTCATCCATCATAGGCATTCCCTTCTCTTCGTCGGTCATGTCCATTTGTTCTTCGTCTTCCTTTCGGAGTGTATTCACTTCTTCCATAAGTGCATCCAATTCCGCTAGTGCTTTTTCAATCTTAGTCATACTAATCATTCCTTTTGTTTTTGTTTTGTCTTGTTTTAAAATATCAAATCGTGCTTCTGGGTTAATTCCTTTTTCACAGATTGTCACTTCATGTAATTCAAGTTTGCTTATTTCATTGTAGTCTCCTAATTCTTGGTGGTTTTTCTTTACTTTTTCTAAAGCCTGTCCTCCAATACTAAATGACCTCAATGAACCTTTTCTAATGCCTCTATTAATTTCTTTGGCTTTTTCTATATCGTCTCTTAACTTAATAACTACAAAGAATCCTACATCATCTACTTCGGTTTTCCATAGTCTTCCGCTTTTGTCTCTATATGATTTTACTACTTCCCCAACTTGAACATTAGAATGATTAGTCATTACATTTCTAAACTTTGGGTTCTCCATATATTTATTAACAGCCTCGTTAAGTGCTTTAAGTGTGATTAAATCGTTTTGCTTATCAACTATCTCAATGCTTGCATATCCACCAATCATTAAGTCGTCGCTTTTTAGAATCCTGAACTCGTTGGTTCTGTTTGACAATACCGCCGAACTCATTCTTCCTCAACTCTCCTTAGTTCATTCCAGTATATAAAGAACATTACTCACTAGTAGGAATGGGCAATTTATTATACCTGTCTTGATAGATATTCCACCTTCCTTCATCCCCGTCTTTGTCGGCAGGGGTTTGTTTATATCCAGTCCATGCTAGCCACATTTCTTTACCTTCTACCTTAATAACTCTAATATGTAATTTAGTCTCAAACTTATTACCTTTTAAGAAATATTCATGGTAGCCGTCTTTTTGAACGCCTAATTCTATATCTCCGGCATCAATGATTTTTCCTCGTTCAATGTTCTTTGAAACTTCTGCTGGGTATTTGCCAGCCGCCCCGAATAAATCAAACATCTCTTCATCATTTTCTAAATCAATAGTCCAAAACATAGATTCATCATCTACTTTAATAGCAAAGGTAATGTTATTATCCTCTCTTGAGTATAATTTAAACTGTCCTTTTCTGTAATTGTCTGGAGTTTTGTATGCTTTAAGCATAGCATACTTATCCGAAAATTCCGAACCAAATGAATTGCAACTTTCGTATCTATCAAGCATTTCCGGCTTGTCATCCCCTTCAAATACTTCACTAATAAATCTATACAATTCCTCACAATTAAGTGAATTATAGTATTCTACTGCCGAATGATATTCATCCTCTAATGTATCTTTATAATCTACACCCACCCAATCTAATTCTAGAAATTTTTCCCAAGAACCTACTTCATTAACCCACCATTCAAGATTTTTTCGCTTGTGTTCTAAATAGTCTTGTCTTAACTGTTCGCAACAATCTCCGGAAACAACAGCATCAATTTCAACTGGTTCTACATTTTGATTTACATTAGGTTCTTCTTCTACTCTCATAATAGGAAATACATTCATCGCTTCGATTTGTTTTTCTTTAGCCATCATAACACTTTTTGATTTCTTAATATCATATGCTTTAAGCATAGCCCATTTACTTGTAAAACCGGCATTAAAACCTTCGGAACATTTTTTATGTTTATCTAGCATACTTTTGGCTTTTTCTTGACCGTAAACAAATACATCAGGACGGGATAGAAGGTCTAATATTTCTTCACAGTTAGTCTCGGACATATAGTTATGAATAAAGTCAATATACCTTTTTCCCATATTTGCGGCCTTTGCATCTTCTAAAAGAAGTTTCTTAAAATCTTCTTTTAATTGATTACAGCAAGTATCGTCTTCATCTATTTCAACAGTAGCAATTTCATAAGTTTCATTTAAATCAACTGGATTATCAGGTTTATAATCTTTACCTGCTTGTAATATATCCATTATACGATTAATTGCATTACTCTTTGATTTTTTTATATCATCTTCCTGCATAATTTTATCATCATCGGCAGATAATTTATTTTCTTTTAGAGAAATACCATCTCTTAAAGAAAACCATTCCTTAATATCTTTTTCTTTAGAATCAAGAACATCTTCATATAAAGATGGTTGCTTTTCCACTAAAAAGTTATGAATCTGCTTGGGTGTTTTATCCCCGTTCATTTTTAAATATTGAAATACAGCAACAGTTAAATCGCTTTGCTTTGATTTCATTATTTCTTCTACCTGTGCTTTCCACATATCAATATCCATAATAGCATTCTTAGACATTAAATTATTTTCTTCAAAACCATAGATAGTAAATCCGTCTAAATCGGATTTAACTATAATATTAGTTTCTCCGTGAATATGGTCTGTAAGTTTTATTCCTTTAGTTAATGCTGATTCAACACTATAATTCAAAGACTTCTTTGTATCTTTAGATAATAATTCTAGAGTGACTAATTTATCTGGGTGTTCTACTTCAGGAATTTCAATTACTTTAGCGGAGAATAAACTATATCCTTCTCCTTTCTTTTTAACCTCATCAACTTTTACTCTAATAATATCCCCAACATCAACTGATATTTTGGTGTTTAGTGCCTTGCCCACACCTAAGTATTTAGTTTTGTTTATTTCAGTAAGGCCATCCATTTCTTCTGTAATAGGCCCGACACCGACAGTATAAGAATAAAGACTACTCTTAGTCTTTTTCTTTGCTAAAACAATAACATCTAAATCAACAAACTTTTTCCACTTAATCCATTTAGGATTCTTTTTAGTTCCTATGTAATAGGTAGAAGTAGCGTCTTTAATCACTACTCCTTCGGAGGCAGGATTATCCATCATTTCTTTAGCATACTTCTCAATATCCTTTAAGTTATCTGCTTGGCGAGTATCTTTCTTTGAAGGGAAAGCAATTGCTTCACCTGTTTTGGCCGAGTAATTGTTAAATAAAGTAGTCATTCTGTCTTCTAGTTCTTCATCAGTTAAGGTTTGTGCTTCGTGTCTAATAATATCAAACACATGACACCTCAATTTAGATTTCTTATATTTACCTTTGAATACATGAGCGATAGTGTCGGCTCTATGTAAAGGCTCGTCTCCATCAAAAAGAACCAATTCTGCATCAAAAATACAGTCTCCGTATTCTTTTTTCTTTAGTTCTTCTACTTGGGCTTCACACTTATCAGTAATGTCCTTTTTATTATAAGAATAAATATTTACTTTACCATCTAATTTATGTAATTGAACTCGCATACCGTCAAATTTTTCTTGAACATACCAATTACCACTAAAGCCTTTTAATTCATTAATATCATTAATATCAAAAATTCTATACATTGGTTTATTAGGAACGATAAAATGAGAAACAGACTTTTCTTTTATACCGCCCTTTGCTTTGGCTACTCCTTCAATATCCTTTAAGTCTTCTAATTCTTTTTCTTCATGTTGAGAAAAGAACATTAACTCTAACATATCCATAGCAGCCTTTACTTTGGATTCAACTTTCTTTGAGTCTTTTCCATCCCCGTAATGCTCAATAATATAGAGGGCTATGTCCTCCGATTCTATGTCAAGACCCATAAGACCTTCAGTTATTGAGTCTGCTTCCATGTCTTTAATCGCTAAAACCTCTTTAGATAAGGATTTATTGTCATTCCTAAGAGCATAATGAACGAACTTGAGCATAGACTCAGGATTACTCAATAATTCTTCAAGAACATTTCCTTTAAACATATCTGCGAAAGGGTCTGCTACGATAGGAGAAGAATAGCGAAGCAATTTTATTTTTTCAAATAGTTCTAGTGCTTGCCTTGAAGAAGGATTTTTAACTTCTGTTTCTTCTAAATCTTCTTCATCAATGTAATTCTTCAATTCCTTTCCTGCGGCATCCAATTCATTATACGATTCTTTAATCATATCAACTGCTTTACGCCAACGACCAGAATACTCATCGGGGTCTGTTCTAGCAGAAAGAAATGCAACTCTTGTCTTTTCAAACAAACGAAGTATTTCTAAAGAAGGCTGTTTATCCTTCTCAATTGAGCCGAGTTTCATTCAAAACCCTCTCTAAAAATTATCATCTAAAGTAGTATCGGATGCTTCACTATTATAATAAGCAGTTTGTTCTGGAATCTTTTGTAATTTTTGTTCTAATTTACTAGCCTTTACTCCGAGAGTAGAAAGTAAAGATTTAACCTTATCTAAATCATTTAGTTTAGCACCCTTTTCTTTCATGCCTTCTATTTCTGCTCT
>Ga0315315_10006709_pt1 | contig 10645 bp, 11 predicted proteins | sample M140m3416metaG_FD_203699 | JGI IMG/M metagenome (GOLD analysis project Ga0315315, IMG submission 203699) | Ammonia-oxidizing marine archaeal communities from Monterey Bay, California, United States - M1 40m 3416 | ecosystem: Environmental > Aquatic > Marine > Intertidal zone | place: USA... | reverse complement strand
ATATTTCATATCAACGCACTAGAAAAGATCAAAATAAAAAGCCTCAAAGGAAAAACTAAACGTCACTATTTTTCGTTCTGAGTTTTTTAGCGTCCCTTGCCCGGTCTGTGATTCCCAATACGGTTTTGCGCATTCGAATAGTTTCAGGAGTGACCTCAATACATTCATCGGCAGCGATGAATTCAAGTGCTTGTTCCAAAGAAAAGATTCGTGGAGGGGTTAAGCGGACAGTATCGTCAGAAGCTGCTGCACGAACGTTAGTCATTTTCTTTTCCTTAGTGATATTCACATTCATGTCTTCAAGTCGTGAGTTCTCTCCGATAATCATTCCTTCATACACGTCTGTCCCCGGAGCGATAAGAAGTGAGGTCCGCTCTTGGAGAGGAGCAATAGCATATGTCGTAGCTACTCCCGTCCGATCAGAAACAACACTTCCGGTCATTCTCATGCGCAATTCACCCATCCACGGCTCATAATTTTCAAACACATGATGCAACAATCCAGTGCCACGAGTTTCAGTAAGGAACTCAGTTCTGAAACCGATTAACGCTCGAGCGGCAACAATGTACTCGAGTCGAACCCACCCACTTGCATTATTCGTCATCGTTTCCATTCGGGCTTTGCGACTACCTAAAAGCTGAGTAACTGGTCCCACATACTCCTCGGGAATATCAATTGTCAGATACTCAGTTGGTTCATGAAGCTTTCCATCTATCTCTTTCGTGACAACTTCTGGCTTCCCCACAGTGAGCTCAAAGCCTTCTCTACGCATCATCTCCACCAATATCGCTAACTGCAATTCACCCCTGCCTTGCACCTCCCACGCATCAGGTTTCTCTGTTGGAAACATTCGAATAGAAACATTTCCAATTAGTTCCTTTTCTAAGCGTGTTTTAACCAGTCGGGCAGTGAGCTTATCGCCTTCTTTTCCAGCTAACGGCGATGAATTCGTTCCTATCGTTACCGAAAGAGTCGGCTCATCAACCGTAATAACAGGCAGCGGTCTAGGATCATCAGGGTCGGAAAGAGTCTCACCTATCGTGATGTCTTCTATCCCTGAAATGGCGATTACTTCCCCAGCCCCAGCGGTTTCTACTTCAACTCGCTCCAAATACTCTGTCACATACAAGTTCGCTATTTGTGCGCTAGCTATCTCACCATTCGTTTTGCACCAGGAAACCCGTGCACCTTTTTTGATTGATCCATGCATAATCCTACATAACGCTATGCGCCCAACATATGGAGATGCATCTAGGTTCGTAACCCACGCTTGAAATGGGTGATCAGGGTCATGCATGGGAGGAGGTATGGTATCAACAAGTATGTCAAACAACGGTAGGAGATTATCTCCAGGCTGTTCAAGGTCTGTAGTAGCTGTCCCTTTACGTGCGTCCGTGTAAATAATCGGAAAGTCTATTTGGTCATCAGAAGCGTCTAAGTCAATAAATAACTCATAAACCTCATCTATTACCTCAGCGCATCGTGCATCAGGACGATCAATTTTGTTAATGACCAGCACGACTGGAAGGTTTTGCGAAAGCGCTTTTCTAAGAACGAAACGTGTTTGCGGTAATGGCCCTTCACTTGAATCTACGAGAAGGAGAACGCCATCAACCATTTTCAATGCTCGTTCAACTTCTCCTCCAAAGTCAGCATGTCCAGGTGTGTCGAGAATATTGATTTTTGTCTCACCGTATTGAATAGCAGCGTTTTTCGCCAGAATCGTGATTCCACGTTCTCTCTCAATGTCCATAGAGTCCATTACTCGATCTTGCGTTTCTTTGTAGTCACTAAATGCGCCAGATTGTTGCAGCATTCCGTCAATCAAAGTTGTTTTTCCGTGATCAACGTGGGCGATGATCGCGACATTACGGATAGTTTTTTGTGGTTGCATGACCGGACCACAGTACAAGACTTCAGTACCTTTTCCTCCGATGCAGGCGCATATAAACTTTAAGTTTTGTAGTCACGCATTTGCGCTTATATTGGAAATATGAACGGGAAACTCACTCATCTCGCTCTTCCATGCCATGACCTTGAGAAAACAATGCAATGGTACGAACGATTTACCCCAATGAACGTGATCCACCAGCGAGAAGATAATGGTGCCAAAGTCGCGTGGATACAAGCAGACAACAAAGGCATCTTCCTAGTATTCCTTCAATCACCTGATACCAAGGAACCACAACCCATACTTTCACCATTCGCTCATTTGGGAATCGAAATGACATCTAAAGAAGAGGTCAATGCAATCGCCGAAGAGGGACGGGACCATGCATGTTTGATATGGGAACCTAGACAAGAACCTGACCCTGTCGGCTATGTCTGTGCTTTGAGTGACCCTGACGGCAATCTCGTAGAATTCTCATATGGGCAAAGCATTAACTAATCAGAAAATGATCGGTCGTTGATATGACCAAAATGAAAACCATCTTCATAATTCTTCTAGGAATGTTCATTGGACTCACGACCTCATGTTCAAGTAACTCAACCTCCGCCAATACAGGAGTAGATAACTCTGGCATTTCAAAAACAACTCAACCAAGTACACAATCTGCCGCCCAAACTGACATGGATAGCACTACTAGTCAGAATGCGGAGCTAACAGGAAATGAAAAAGAAATACTTACCAATACGTTCCGGGATTTCATTCCGTACAATCCCAATTTCGTTGATTGTATCGTTGACAAAACTCTCGAACAGGCAGATATAGCAATAACGGATTTACTGAACATCATTGAAGCTGAATCAGACAAGATACAAGAATATTGGCAAACATTCGGACCTAATTGCCTGTCCTCCCTGACAGAAGAAGAAGTCAAACTCCTTAATTCCCCACTTACTGACGCATCAGGAAATCCACTTATCGAAGAGACGGAAGAACCAGGCCGTATCCAGTTCAGTACGGATGATATTGGGATCACGTTGAAAGGAACATTCGTAACGGGTGATAGTTCTCCGAACTATGTTTTCCAAGCGAGCGAAGGCCAATTACTTCAACTAGAACTTATCACTGAGAACCCAAACGCCAATATTTCCTTGTATGGGCCTAACCCCATTGCTATTGATTCTTTCACAGTGACAAAAATGCTCCTACCCGACAACGGCGATTACCTATTCTTCATCAACAATCTAGAACCTAACAACGACTATACAGTTGATATTTTGATTACTGATCCAACAGTACAAAGAGTCCAATTTAATGCAGGGGAGACCAGCACAACCCTTCAAGGCGGAATTCTTCGAGGAGAAAGTGGCCCCGTATACCTATTTCAAGCAAGCGCTCAACAATTATTAGGCGCAACAATAATCACACTGGAAGAAAATGCTTCATTCGATATCATTGCGCCAAGCGGGACATTGCTTGCGATAAACCAAATGAATGTTGAACGCCTTCTCCCAGAGACAGGGGATTACCTAATGCAGATCAACCCAATACGTGGAAATGTTTCATTTGAAATCGTCCTTGAAATTACCTCCATGTCCTCTGGGTAGAGGCAACCTAGCTTCATGATTTTTGCTACTAGCTAGTACTAGCGTGACGTTTACTCATTTGGTTGAAAGCAATCGCTATCAAGATTCCGGAAATGATAGTAATACCGCCATTTATTGCGTACAACACATCGCCAACTATCGCCTCATCAATCCCAGCATTAATTTCGTTGCCGGTAAAGTTACCAATAAAGCCAAACGCGAACGACACCCACCAAAGTATAAAACCAACGAGCCAAAAGTTATTTCTTTGATTTTCGACTTCTCCTTCGCTGGAAGCGTTTTTCCATGCATCGCTAATCACTTGATAAGGGACAAAAAACCACATGACTGGAGTGAACCAGCCTCCGACAACCCAACCGCGACTCCATCTCCCTTTACGGTTCCGTGACTCAATATTTAAAGTTGCTCGCCACGCCCAGACAATTAGAAGCACCAGCAAAGCAGGAGCCAAAATAAATTCAAAAACGAGCGAAACCGTAACAAAATTGTCAGCATTTTCTACGTTCCTCCAACTGACGTATTCCCCATTTTTCAGATCAGTTAACATTGAAGCCCTATAGGAAAAAGCAATAAGAACCATGAGACCCACCACTGCTGAAATCCCAGACAAAATCGAAACGGCCTTACCTAACCCAAGAAGATTATAAGCAGTCGCCTTACTGTGCTCTGAAGGGATCAGCACAGCTTTTTGTTTCTCATATTCATCTTCCGTAATTAAAGAATCTTCCCGTAACTTGTCTAGCTTTCTAAGCTCTTCCATCCACTCTGCCATCGAAACTCCCCCTTTTATTAACTACGTAATTTTACAAGATTACGGTTACTTAAATAATTATGACCTAAATAACCTATTAATATTTCTTCGCATAAAACACTATGATATTGTAAGAATACATACAAATATGATTACTGAGTTATAAAATTTAACGCAGCTATCGAAAGAGGGGGAATACATGTCCGAGTGGATGGATGAGATACGCGATTTAGATAAATTACGGGAAGATTCTTTAATTACTGAAGATGAATACGATCGTCAGAGAACTCTGATCATGGAGAGGCGTGAAACATCAGATCTATCTGCCGGACAAGGTGATGTTGGAGTTTCAGGTTGGTTACGGTTCGGGACAGCTCTAGTTGAGAATCTTTTGATTTTAGTGACTCTTGGAATTGGGTGGATTATTTGGGCTTTTACTTTAAGTGGCTCAGGACAAACACCAGCTAAAAAACTCTTGAACCAGACAGTGATAGACCTTGATACTGGTAAACCTATGAAATTAGGAAGAATGTTTTGGATGAGGGGATTCGTCGGCGGTTTTGTTGCCAACATCGCATTTTTCTTTACGGTAGGAATTCTTAGTCTTATGCCTTTCTGGGATAAGAGAAACCAAAATATTTATGACAAAATCTCTAATTCATTAGTGATCGAAACACCCAAAAGCGTTCTCTAAATACTGGTATTTTTTTACCTAACCTCAAGATAATTAAGGAGAAATTTTTATGAAATTCAAAGTTTTACTGTGCCTTACGTTATTCGGATCATTTTTATTTGCATGTTCTGAAGGTAACGTATTTGATTTGGAAGTGGGCGACTGCTTTAACCTTGGAGGCAGTAGCTATGATGCTATTTCCGATGTAGATGTCGTTAATTGTTCTGAAGCTCACGAAGCAGAAGTTTTTGCGAAAGTAAATATAGACAGAAGTTCATATCCCTCTATGTCGTATTTCGCAACATTTGCTGATGAGCGGTGTTACGACCCATTTCGTTCATATGTCGGGGTGAGTTACGAGGAATCAATATGGTACGCTGATTTTATCTATCCAGATAATGAAGCATGGGACAGGGGAAAAAGATATATTGACTGTGTCATTGTTCCTGAGTACGGGTTTGCCTATGAAAGCGCTAGAAATAGCAGAAAGTAACCGTATAGAATTTAATAAATTATCGTTCTAGTAAGATTAAAATCTTAGAACATAGATTTCACTCAAAACCGATGAGACTTATTGATAACCATCTCGCTTTTTCATCGCTAGAGCTTCATCAAACGCAAATATTCTCAGGTTCAATTTTTTCTTCTGGATAGCAGTTAGGCGCTTGTTTTGACCTAACGGTTTTTTTGCGTTCTTCTATTGCGATGTTAGGCATTCCTTTACCGTTGAAATAATTGATTCTGCGAGTTTCTTCAAACCTTCATCAGTAGTTGTCGCGACACGATGGGGAACCATAACTGTTCCTGCATATTTTTCCATTCCTACAGTGGGTGCGAAACTGGCAACGATTGGTGCGAAGGGTTCAGTGATCACAAGCGCTGTTGGAATGCCGTGGGCTTCCATTTGAATCGCATCGTGCAAACTACACGCTGTACATGCGCCTCAATCACCGAGTCCGGAAATGATCAAATGCGCACGCGCAGCTAACATTTCGGCTTCGTCAGCATCAATAGGCTTACCAGCACTTGGTTTGGAATGAACGATAATTTCGTCAACAGGTAGATAGTCGCGTAATCCCTCAGCAACATAGGTTAATAATTCTTTTGCGTGCGGTTTAGAGTTATCAATCACTGCAATAGTGACCGGCTCAATAAGTTCTCTCCGTGTAGCCATAGAAACATGACGTTGGTTATCTTCTTCATATTCAGGGTTAAGAACAGTGATCAACGACATGGTTATTGAGCGCCCTCGTTTGATTTGTTGGAACCCGAAGTATTGAATTGCACTACTTTCGTTACTGCCTCTGAGTGCACTGTTGGAGCCCATGTTGGGATATATGCACTCCATCCAGCACCGGGACTTCCAGCGGTAATAAGAAAAATATCTTCAGGGGTTCGAACTGTGGCAAGCTTCCCATCAGCGTCAGGTGTCATATCATTTTGGGTTGTGTGTTCCATCACAATCCCAGCATCCTCAAGATATGAAGGGGTGACGCGGGAGGCTTCAACCAGATGTTCTTGGATCGCTCGTTTTGACCAACCACTCTCTACAAGAATTCGTCTATGTTCATACCCCAATACAAGTAAAACCTGATGCCCTTTCCCTACTCCGTAGGTTGTGGGGTTAGTCATCGCAGATGCTAAAGATGCGAGAATGCCTTCTGCTGTACCATTGAGCTGGTTTGAGACTTGGTGAGGGCCCTCAGTTGCTAACAGAGTCACTGTTGTTTCCTCTTCCCTAAATCCAAGTTCTACCCGTAAAGGATCCCATTGTTCTGGGGGTGGTTCCTCAGCGACCAGCATGGTGTATTTGCCTGGGTGCCCTAGCGAAGAGCCATCTAAATAATCGGAACGTGCTCCAAGAACGTTCATCGCTACCAGTCTCATTGCCCTACCTACAGTTGCGTTAGCTCTGTGACCTGGTCCGAGCGCATTACGCGTCGCGTTAAAGCCAAGGTCTTCAAGGCTGGGACCGCTAATTGCTACACATAACGCAGCACCGCCAGTACTCGTAAGAACAGTGTTACACCCGAACGCTGGATCACACATTGCATTTATCGCAGCAAGCACCACTGGAAAATGTTTCGGCTCGCACCCAGCCATAACAGCATTGATAGCTGCCTTCTCAGCTGAAATCGCGCGTGAACGCTCAGGAACCATTCCCACAACCTTGTCACCCTCAACACCACCAGTAATCAACATGGCATTAATACGTTCAGGAGTCGGAGGAATGATTGGAAGCCCGTCAGTCCAGCCACGCGTAAAAAACTCTTCCTGCACATTCGATTCAACAAGAGTTAACGAAGTGGCCATGGATCCGACACTAGCATTGCGCTCAAAGCAGGGCATTCTCAATCAAAGTCACTGTTACTTACTTAATTGTGAATGTTTATTCTGGAATTAAATCTCCCACCTCTGAACTGCACCAAACAGACTCAAATTCCTCAGTATTCCCACAGGTAGCCGCAAATTGGTAGTACTCGTCATCTTCAGCTCCCCATGAAGCGAAATACAGTAGATCGCATGAGTACCAATTACCTTGTGAGCATTCATTATAGAGTGCATCAAGGGTCGGGTCATCCCCGTAACTTACCGGAATCAAGGCATCAAAATATGCAACACACCACTCGTCAATAAATTCAACTTGGTCTCCACATGTTGCTCCAAAGTCCGTATATTCGCCACCGATAGGCAAAAAAGAGTCAAGATCGTACAAACTGTCACACGCCCAGAAAATCCCATCAGAACATAGGTCCCATAGATAGTCTCCAATAATGTTTGTACCGTAAACATATCCATCACAATTTTCTGTAATAGCGCTTCCTTCTTCTATGGAGCGCTCAATAAATAGTCCTAGGTGACTGTAAGTGAAGCTTTCACCAAGAAGTTGTGCTCCACCAGCTTGAGTCTCTTGTGTGACCACACCGACGACTTGCCCAGTTAAAGAAATAAGCGGTCCACCACTTGAGCCGTAATCACTCGCCTCATCCGAAACAATTCCAATGCGGCTTGATCCCTCTCGGAGGAATGAGATAATCGAGCCAGCGCTCACCGAAAATTGATAGTAGGGAGCCGGGTAGCCGAGACTAACCACTTGTTCTCCTTCTCGTAACGCATTTGGGTCAGCCCATTCAAGCCACAAATCAACAGGTTCAGGAACCTTTACCACTGCGACATCCAAATCTTTATCTTTCCCAATGACAACACCTTCTAAGGTGTCACCATTTCTTGAAATAAGAGTTGGAGTCATATCTGGACCTATTACATGTTCATTCGTAATGAAAATATTCGGAGCAACAGCAAATGAAGACCCACCTGATTCAATACCGCATGCGTCCGTCACTACTTCCCACACTGCATCCCCGAGTTGCTCTCCAATATCAGCAGGAGATAAAAGAGTTGGTTCTTCTTCAATCGCAGTATCAGCTTTCTTGACATCGGGTGAAACCGTATCCGTTGTGTCACTTGAGCCACCGCATGCATTAAACGAAACAAGAAGCAGAAAAAAAGCGAATACTGAAAAAGTAGTTTTAGTTTTCACGCTTCTACTTTAGTTGAGGTTACTCTAAGCTTGACCCATGTTGATCAAGTCGGTTTTAGGAGTCATCCTCCTCATGTCAGGTTCCCTATTTGCCTGTGGAGAGGAACTATCAGAGGTTGATGAAAACGAACTGGTAACCACTCTTTCTTCTGAAATTGCTCAATCGTCTGGGATCTCTATCGAGGATGCTCAATGTATGGCGCAAGCCCAAATCAGAGTCGTGGGTGCAGAACGGATGCTTGAACTAGGGTATGCAAATCCAACTAGTGATATCTACCAGGGAAGCGAAGTAGTTTTAGAACTAAGTCGTGACTCTCATAACGCACTTTTTAGTAATATATACGGGAGTTGTCTAAGCCTTGAATCTTTACGCTTGATGATCTTTGCTGGTCTCACTTCTAACAATTATGAATGCTTCAAGAAAAGCCTACTGAGAGATGAATTTCTTGATAAAGAATATGATGGCGCCTCCAATGACGAATTATATGAAGAAGCAGTATACGGACTACTTCAAAGTTGTTCAGAAAATCCAATTAGTGTTTTCATATCACTAGGTTTTGATAAAGATATTTCTGTCTGTTTATCCGAGAATATAACGCCTGAAATACTGTCTCTTGCGCTTCAGTCTGAGCGGTTACCAGAGGAACAGATCACGAAGCAGATTGAAGTAGCTTCTATAGAGGTTCAACTGGCATACGCTACCTGTGGAATAGGTCCTCAACTAGATATTGAAACAGAAAATATGGCTTCCCCAACCCCGGTCGAGGCACCAACCCCTGTAGAGGTACCAACCCCTGTAGAGGTACCAACCCCGACTACCTGTAGCAATTTGGATATGGAAGCCATTAATAATTTTGACATTGATTATGACATTACTTATGTTGAAACAGCTTCAATATCATTTCCAATTCCTACCGGTTGGGGAGTCGTCGCTTCTGAAGAAAATCAAGGTGATGTCAAAATGACTTTATTAAGTAACGGGACTGGATTTATTTCAATTAATCAGGCCTTTACAGATAGTGACTACTTTCGTAATGCTACTGATGAGATCAAATGGAACAGGGTAGAAGCCGGTATCGAATCAACATCATTTTCTATTGGTAATAACGGTTTCGTTCTTTGCGGAAAAGGTTTTGAAAGTGGATGTGGATCAGGGATGAGCCCGACGTTGTTGTCAATTCGGAACTCTATTCAGCTAACACAAGATAAGGAAACGAAATTTGTATTCCAAGAAGCTATTCGCGGTGGGCAGTTATTTGTTCCGCAAACATGGAGGGTTTCTTTCTTTGATGGATGTGGCTCTGGTGCAAGCACCAAGTGGAGCGATCCAGATAATGAGAGCAGGTATGTGACGCTAAATACAGGTGGCTCACTCGGTTTATGGCTGAACGAGGACGGAAGTATTGATATGGATTTTGTTTTGCCTGACCTCATAGAGCTCCAATATGAAACCGTACCAGGAACTATTGGGGCTTTTTCATACTGGGGTTTCCAACAGGATGGGTCTGAGCGTGTAGGTGTTTGGATAACAAATTATTGGGAAACGGGAGAAATTACGGGTTTCATCATTGCTGAACTTGTGGAACCCAATACGATGCCAGAGTCCCCATATACGTCTAACTTTTTTGTAAGGACTTTCTCGGACCTATTAGCAAATCAGGCAAGGTACGAATAGTTTAGAGTGCTTAGACTCGGGCTCGTTAGAATTAAATCTCTCCGTACCTACTACATTGATCTTTTGAGTCTCGCTTTGAAATAGAGTCTGGTTTTGTCAACCTTCGTCGGCTTGGGCGTAAGGGCTCTCCAGCACACTTTCATGGCCGTCTGTTATTGGTTGGTCAACGCGCTGACCGCTCCTGCCACCTGGACCGAACGAGTTCACGACATCGCGAAGATCAGTCCGGTCGGGGATCTCGGGAAGTTGTTGTGGCTGACCTGGCATCCTAGCAATATGCAGCGTTTGTGTGGGGAACGCGAACTCAACCTGCAATGATTCAGCGAGCCGCATGATATCGAGATTGAGGACATGCCTCGTCCGTAACTCTTCATTCCAATCTTCAGCATCTATGAAGCAATACACCAAGATGTCAAGGCTGGTGGCGCCGAAGCCATGGAACTCAACAATGTAATAGTCCTGACGCATGCCCGGGTTTGCTTGGATGATGGCTCGAATCCCCTCAACAAA
>Ga0315315_10006708_pt1 | contig 10646 bp, 8 predicted proteins | sample M140m3416metaG_FD_203699 | JGI IMG/M metagenome (GOLD analysis project Ga0315315, IMG submission 203699) | Ammonia-oxidizing marine archaeal communities from Monterey Bay, California, United States - M1 40m 3416 | ecosystem: Environmental > Aquatic > Marine > Intertidal zone | place: USA... | reverse complement strand
AAATATTATTTATATCCTCATCGGAGTAATGCCTTTCATCAAAAAAAATAATATTGCAATTAAATGGTTGAACAAGTGAAGATAATTTTTGGCCAATATTTCCGAATCCAAGCAAACCTATAGTTTTGCTAAAAAGCTCTGAGCCTTTTTCTTGAGACCAATTTCCATTAAGGATATCAAGATTATTGTCTTGAATTTTTTTTAACCCAATCAATATCAACGTTAAGGCAAGCTCTGCGACGCTTTGCTTATTCACGCCAGAAGTAAATCCAAGTTTAATTTCATGATTTTTGAGCAATTCTAAATCTAGATTATCTAAGCCAACTCCATATTTGCTAATAACTTTGAGTTCTGGGAGCTCGGATAGTACGGAGTTAGATATGGCTTCTATACCTATAATTGCTTTTGAGGCTGGCTTTAAAAAATTTACCAGATCCTCACCTTTCAAGGTTTTACCTGTTTCATTGAGGATAACTGAAGAATACAGATTTTTAAGCTTGTTGACTAAAAAGATATTTTGTGAAAAAGACCTCGAGGCAACCGCAACTGTATCTTTTGTATTCAATTATTCTTTAATTTGATTATTAGAAAATTTTGCATCAACTCTGTAATCTGGTTGAAGATTAATAATTGATGCTATCCCCCCCGCAGCACTTACAATGGCGGCTCCAGCTGCAATATCCCATAAGAAAATTCCGTTTTCTTGATATGTTTCTGCCTTTCCTGCTGCCACATATGCCGCTGCCATTGCAGCAGATCCAATCATTCTAATTTTTTTCCAGGACTGAAAAGTTATTATTAATTGATTAAATTCGTCATCAGAATAGTTAGTCTTTGCTGGTATACCAGTTACCAAAGTGGATTCATTTTTTAAAGATAATTTAGAAACCTGGATTTCTTGATTATTTAAAAAAGCTTTAGACTCCTTATACCCAAAATAAAGATCCTCATGATTAAAATCGTAAATAACTCCAAGCACTGGTTTAAGTTCATGCATTAGTGCAATCGAAACACAGCTAATCGGAATGCCTCTTATAAAATTTGATGTTCCGTCGAGTGGATCTATTACCCAAAAACATTCATCTAGTTTATCACTAGAGCCAGTCTCTTCTCCTAATATTGAATAACTACTATGAGCTGATATGTAGTCTTTTATAATATTTTCAGTATCTATATCAAGTTGCAACTTAATATCTCGACCCTCATTATGCAGAATTTTGAGATCGCTTCCATAAGCTTTTAACAAGAAATCTCCAGCAAGCAATGCAGCTGATTTTGCAATTTCTAGGGAGTGGTTAAAATCAATCATTTGAAATTTTTAGAAATATTAAGATTGGATGCATTGTATCTTTATCTTTAACTATAATATTTTTTTTTCCAAAGAGGGTCTGCTTTATAAATTTCTTCAACTAAATACATAGTTTCAATTGCATCATCAATGCTACCCCTTTCAATTATTAAATTATTTTGCAAACAATTTGAAAAATATTTTATCTCATTATCCCACGATACGTCCTGACGGTATTCTAAAGTTTCCTCCATCGGAATTCCTTTGTCCTTTTCTGGGTTTGAGGAAATAATCCTAAGAGTTTCATCTCCATAACTTTTAGATCCAGTTAATAAGCCTCCAAGGACTAGAGAGCCTTTTTGCAGGGTAATTTCTAAATTAAAAACATGCCTCCACTGAGTAGCTGATGAATGAAGTTGAGCTACAACCCCATTTTTAGACTTCATCAGAGCATATACGTTATCTTCGACATCAAAATTCCAAAAAGCATTATCAATAAATGAGAAGATTTGAGAGAATCTCTCGCTAGATAAATATCTCATTAAATCAAGCATATGTATGCCTTGGTCAAGTAATATACCTCCGCCAGATTCTTCTCTTTTAGTTCTCCAATCTGTTTGATTAAAATTGATAAGTTGAGATTTTCCATAAACGCCTCTTAGGTTAATAATTTTTCCAAAAACATTGCTATCAATAATTGACTTAGCCTCCTCGACTGAAAGATGGAATCTGTGATTGAAGCCATACATTAACTTCAAATTAGAAGATTTGTTATAAATTTCTTTTACCTTAATAAGCTCATCAAGCGTTTTAGCTGGTGGTTTTTCACAAAAAACATGAAGGCCATTATTAAGACTTAACGAAACTGCATCTGAAGCAAATTTATTAGGTAAACTGATAAAAATTATGTCTAGTTCTGCCTTGGAAATTAGATCACGATAATCATCAAAAATATCAATTTCAGATGGAATATCCTTTTGTGCCTCAGAGTTAGCCTCTGAAATTGCTACAACTCTATAAGATGTATTTTTTTGAATTGAGGCATGTCTAGTTTTTCCAACAACACCATAGCCAGCGATCCCAACTTTCATTACTAATTTTGGTAAATGACTTTATATATAAGGTTTGCTTTATCATCAGATATTAATAGACTTCCATCATTTCGAACCAAAGGAGCTGATGGCCTCCCAAGAACCTTCCCATTATTAAGCCAACCAGTCATAAAGTCGATTGGATCTTTAGGATTTCCATAATCATCTATTTCAACTCTAATTAATTTATAACCGACTTTTTCTGTCCTATTCCAAGATCCATGCAAAACAATAAATAAATTATTTTTCATTCTTGAGGGAAACATATCTCCGTTATAGAAACTTATGCCTGTTGGTGCCACATGGGCCCCGAGCTCAAGGATCGGATCGATAAAATCATAACCTGGATTTAAGTGACCAAATTCTGGATCAAATACATCAGATGCGTGCTTGAATGGATATCCAAAAAATTGTCCATCAAAATCTACTCTGTTTAATTCGCAGGATGGTGAGTCATCTCCAAGCCAATCTCTTCCATTATCAGTGAAGAAAAGTTTTTTACTTACTGGATGAAAATCAAAACCAACACTATTTCTGACACCTTTGGCTACGTAATTAAGTTCACCATCTTGATACTTTAAAATGGTGGCATATTGAGGATTTTTTGATAAACAAATATTGCATGGAGCTCCAATATTAAAATAGAGGCCTCCTTCTTGATCATGCTTTAACCATTTCCAGCCATGCCATTTATCATCTGGTAAATTATCTATTACCAGAATTTTTTCTGGAAGGTTAGAATCTAAATTATTGAAATCACTAACCCATTGTTCAATATTTTCAATTTTCCAAATTTTGCTAATTTCTGAAAAATATAAATCACCATCAAAAAGACTAATACCAGTCGAATATGTCAAATCCTTGGCAATAATAATTTTTAAGTCTGCTTGCCCATTTAAATCAGAATCTATTAATGCTGATATCTGTCCGCCTCTCTCACCTACAAAAATTGTCCCATTCTCTCCCTCAACCATTTGTCTAGGTGCATTTAAATTCTTTGCAAAAATTGAAACTTTAAAGCCTGAGTCTAGAACCAAATCATCCAGATTCTGAGAAGAAAGAAATGAACTCAACAATAAGAAAAAAAAATTAAAAGTTAAAACTTTATTGTTAATCATCTTTCAAATCCCTCAACATTTTTAGTCAATATATTTAAAATTCCATCAACATCATAATTAGTAATGCACTGTCGAATACTTTCAATAATAGGTATTAAATCATTTTGATTGATAAATTTTTCGTTTGCCTTGAAGATTTTTTCATTGTCAGTTTTAATTTCAGATCCTGAAATTAATAGTTCCTCATACATCTTTTCTCCCGGTCGAAGACCAACCTCTAAAATTTCAATACCATCATCATTGCTGTTTTCAACATAATTTCTTCCAGATAAATGAATAAGTTTTTTTGCAAGATCATAAATTTTAATCTGTTCGCCCATATCCAGAATAAAAACCTCTCCGCCCTGGGACATTTCTCCTGCTTGAAGCACCAGACTGGATGCCTCAGGAATAGTCATAAAATATCTCTTTACTTCTATATCTGTAACTGTGACAGGTCCGCCTTGAGCTATCTGGTCAATAAACAAAGGGATAACTGAGCCAGAAGAATTGATAACATTGCCAAATCTCACCATGCTAAATTTTGTGACAGATGATTGGTCATTTATAGATTGAATTATAATCTCGGCAAATCTTTTTGTAGCGCCCATAATATTTGAGGGTCTAACAGCCTTATCAGTCGAAATCATGACAAAAGAGTCGACTTTATTTTCTAGGGCAACTTGAGCGAGGTTATATGTTCCAAGAATATTGTTTTCTGAAGCCTTTGCTAAATTATTTTTATCTTCAACTAATGGCACATGTTTGTATGCTGCGGCATGATAAACTTGGTCAATTTCAAAATTTTCAAAAATATACTTTAAATTTTTTTCATCTCTAATATCGCCAAGAATAGGTATCACTTCAGAATTTAGACTTTTAGCTTCAATAATAGCTTTACATTCTCTTTCAATTTTAAAAAGATTATATTCTGAGAGTTCGTATAAGATAATTTGCTTTGGATTGCCAGCTAGTAACTGTCTGGTGATCTCTGAACCGATAGAACCACCTGCACCCGATATGAAAAAGTTTTTTTTGTCTGCATTATAAACAGTTGAGTTTGATATTCGCGCTCCTGGTAAAATATCATCTATGGAAAGCTCCTGTAAATCAGTCAATTTTTTTTGATCTGAAATTAAGTCTGCTAAAGAAGGTACTGTACTCACAGCAACTTTGATAGTTTCCAAATCAGATATAATCTTTCTTCTTTGGTCCGTTTTCATATTAGGGATTGCAAGAAAAACTTGAAGATTATCGAACTTAGATTTCAACTCAACTAATTTATTAAAACTTGAAATAATTGGAATATTGTTTATCTGTAAATTTTTAAATTCCGATGATTCATCAAAAATTGCAAGTACATTCTTAGAAGAATCATTCTGCAAGGTATTTAACAAGTCTTGTCCAGACTGACCAGATCCAAAAATAACAATAGGACTTGCATTTTCATCTTTCTCATAGGGATATAGAAAAAACTTAGCTACATCACGAGAAATATTTATAAATGCATAGAGAACAGATGATAAGAGTAAACCCTGAAGAATGATAATTGACAAAAAATCAGTTGAAATAAGATCAAATTGAAGGATATAAATCCCGGCCCATGAGAATCCAAATATCAGGGACCCTGAAACACATAGAAAAATAGAATCTCTTGAATCAAAGAATTTGATAAGTGACTTGTAGTACCCAAAAAAATATAAATAAAATAAAAACAAGAATGCTGGCAAAAAGAAAGATAGCATTTGAGACTGCAAAAGCTCTATTAAATTATTGGAGCTTTTATTTGAAATAATAGTTGCCATGGGTGGGCCAAAAACTAGCCAACAAATAAATGCTAAAAATAAATCATTCAGGAGGACTAAAATAGTCTTGTATCTTCGATCTAAAGAATTCAATTTGGTTCCAATTAAGTTCATAAGTTTCGTTATCTAAATATCAAAAGAGCTGTGACAACTTATATGTATCTCTTAGTTTTGAAGTAGATATATGGAAATTTCCAAAAAGTCTGCATAAAAGTAATTGTAATCGATTTATTCTTATCATGGCTTTAAAAAGTAAATGAGGAAAATAAATTATTCGTGGTTGTTTATGAATACTTTTTCCAAATCTTTTTATGAGGCCATTTGTAGAAATAGGATCTTCATCAGAAATATTGAATATTTCATTTGAGGCAATTTCTTTTGAGAGTAAAACTTTCTTTAAGTATTTAGTTAAAAGATCATAGCTTAAAAAGCTTCTTCGATTTAAATCGCCGACTCTAAATGAAGGAATCGGATACCCTTTCTCAACCCATTTAAACAATTTTCCTAGGTTAGATTTAGGATGGTTGATTAAAATTGGAGGCAATCTAAAAATTAGATAATTAAATTTTTTTTCATAAGAACTATTAATAAGTATTTTTTCACATTTTGCCTTGGCATCACCATAATAACATTTGGGATTTTTTGGGAAGCTTTCATCAATGATATTAAACTCAAATGAATTATCACCATAGACCTTGATAGTACTAAAAAAAATAATATTTTTGCAATTTAAGTTTCGCATTGAATCTATGACTTTTTTAATAAGTTTCATTTCTAAAGGAATGTCTGATTCATCCATGTTTGAGTTGATTGAGGCAAGATGAATCAAATAGTCAGCCTCAAAGTCAATATTATTTGACAGCAACTCCTCATAAAGAAAAATATTGTCTTCAGGGCACGATTGAGAAGAGGATATGCATAGAACATTATGACCCATTTTCTTTAAGTCAGATAAAAGGTGTGACCCTATCAATCCAGAAGATCCAGTTACAGCAATATTCATATTAATGATTTAAAATATAACTTTTATTTTACATTACAAAATGTTACTCAAAAAATTTATTATTCTGTCAAGAAACCTCATCTGTTTAGTTGGACTTGTGATGGTTTCTCCTTTTGTATTTTTTGCGTCATTTTTAATAGCCTTAGAGGATGGTATGCCAATTTTCTTTATCCAAGAACGAATTGGTAAAGATAAATTACCATTCATGATAATTAAGATAAGAACATTAAAAAATTGTTCGCCAAATACTGGAACTCATCTCCTGGGTAAAAGTTATCAACTAGTTTCAGGTAAGATCTTTCGTAAAATAAAACTTGATGAGTTTCCTCAATTAATTAATGTGATTAAGGGCGATATCAATTTAATAGGTCCAAGACCCGGGCTTGTTTCACAAACTCAACTTGCAGATGCGCGAAGCGTTAAAGGCATTTTTAAGGTTAAACCCGGAATAACAGGTCTTTCTCAAGTTTTAGGATATGATATGAGCAATCCTGAAAAGCTAGCAGAAATTGACAAAATTTACATTGACAAGAAATCTATTTATGTTGATTTTTTAATCCTCATAGGAACATTTATAAAATACCCAAGAAAATATTTAGTTAAACTATTAACATAACTATATGCTTAAAAACTTATTTAAAAAAAAGAAATCTCTTGATCTTATCAACATGCATGAAGCAGATGTCGCATTGCGTCTAATGTTTGAGATTGCCATAAGCGATGGCACGCTTGATAGCTCAGAACTAGATTTAATCAAGAAAAGAGCTAGTAAATTAGCTACTGAAGATGTCAAAGCAAGCACTATTGTAAAGAAAATTATTGATGAGACTGAGGAATCAGTTTCCTTCTACCCTACAATAAAAAAAATTAATGACTCGCATTCAAATGATGAAAAAATTGAGCTTCTAGGTGTTCTATGGGAGCTGGTAACTGCTGATTCAGTAGTTGATGCATACGAAGAAAATTTATATTTTAAAATCGCAGAGCTAATCAAAATAAAGCGCTCAACTGCAAATCAAATAAGACAGGAAGCCACTTAAGGTTTATCTACAAAAATTGGAGAGGACCATGCTCGTTCTTTGGTCATACTTAAACAATCATCTTTAAGATCGGTCCGAAAACTCCCCTTACAAAGCTCAAAAGCAGCCCTCTGAAATAGAGGTGAGCCATTGATTGCTGGCGTAGGGCTCTGTATTGCTCTGACATAATATACGCTGTCCCTAGAAAAATTATTATCTTCAAATTCTACAATGCACTCACCTTTTCCCTGGCATGGTATTGTCTTCCATGGGTCCTGTATGAGAGGGCTGACCGCTTCACCAGCATATATTTGCGGAGTAATCTTAATAATTTCTATCTTCTCAATAACCTCTCTTTCATTGCTCGGGTTATAGCACTCTCCTGCACATAAATAGTCGAGCCTTTCAGGAGAAAGTGAGTCTATAGATTCTTCTGAACAGCCTGCATTTTGTTTAAAGCTTCCAGCCGCTCTCACGATAAATCGAGGATTTTGACTCATTGTAATTTGAGAACCCATTGGAAGTTGCCCCCCAGGAGAGTTAATTAAATCAAACCATAACAATATTCTAGGGCCACTCGTGCCATAAACATTTTTATTTTTTAAAGCAGTCCATATTTCATCCTTCCCTCTTCCCTTTGCGTGAACAGCTAAGATTCCCCCAGGATAAACAAAACTAGAAACTCTCTCACTATCAGGCTGACTTTCCCCTGGAGTAATAATAGGAATTTCAGGAAAATTTGGGTCTTCAGCTGCATACTGATATTCCCACATTTTCGATTTAACACCAGTAGCAAATGTCATCTTTCGTCTTTCATACTGCTTATATCCTGTTCCTGGTCTTGCAGTATGATCGTCTGTTGAAGCAATAAATCCAAAATTATATCTTTGTGGGGATTCCTTAGATTTTTCAAAGTTTGAAATAGCCAAAGCATATTGAGCAGATTGTTTAGGTCTGTAATTAAATGCTGGCTTAAAGCAATCAGTGCATTGATCACAACTTAACCATTCTTCAGGCTTAGCCTCAGGAAATACCATATTTGTGTATGGGCCTCCAGCCAAAGTATATTTTTTAGCAAGCTCCACCCTCGCATCGCACTCATCTTTTGTAAGTCCAACGCAACGTTTTTTCTGCATTTCTCCTGCTTGCCAGCAGCAGGGTAAAAAATCTTCAGTTGGCTCCGGGCAAATCATTTCGCCTGTCTGAAGAAAATTTGCAGATGCTATATCTTTATACTCTTCACTATTTCCATGACCAGACATAATTTCTAAAAGAAGTTGTTTACTTGGATCATGACCCATATCATTAAGACGATTGTCCCAAGACGTTCCTAATGGGACATGGAAACCCCATGATTGGCCATGTGGAATTACAATGCTGTCAAGCTTCCATTCATCTAACTTGGAAAATAAGTCTCTCGGAGTTTTTGCATATTCATAACAATCAAGTGGAAGATCTGGAGAAGCAACTCCCTCCTCGCAATAAGGTATGTTTCTTACCTCATTGAGGAGCCATTTTAAATCTGAGTAGCGCTTAAAATTCAATATATCTAACCATCTTGCGCTTACGGCTTGTTCAGTTGTATCAAAGACTCCCAATCCTGAATCTGGAGTTCTTGCACCAATTGGTCTGGCAGGAAGGTTTTGAATGTCTTTAAAGATTACATTTCGATGGCCCCAATGATTTTCCTTAGTGGTACCAATTTGAGTCCACTCCCAACCAGGGAATACCACTAAATCATTTGTTTCTTGACCAGTATTTGAGATATTACATTGTTGGATAATCTTTTTTTGCTCACGCCAATGATCTGGAGTTAAGCCTTCGGCATGATCATTGAAACTAAAAAAATCTAAATTTGCACAATATCGGGCAAAATCGCATGCCATAGAGCTATCATGAGCACCTTGAAGACCCATCATTGGTAACTCTAGCGTAAAGGCATCAATGGAATATGTTGTATGGACATGTAAATCTCCAAAAAGAATTTGAGATGTATCACCCGCAGCATTTCCTAGCAAGCTTTCTTTAGTCTGAAAAAATTTTGAATCTTGTTTGTAAATTGCTTCTGCAGAGCGAGGAGGCCCCTCAATAATTCCAGGGTCAACATCGGATCCACAACCAGATAAGCAAGTTATTACAATTAAGAAAAAAAGAAGCCTACTTTGAAATGTGATCATTAGTAAACAGTTGCCGAGCCATACTCTTTAATTAAATCAGTTTCAATTTTTTTACGTTCAAAATCCATATCAAATTGTTTGCAAGCCCCCTGATTCCATTTCATAAATTCATCCTCGAGGTAATCCCCAATATTAAAAAATGTTTCTTGTACTAATAAGCATTTTTCTAATAATGTTCCCACGGGTGACAATCGAACATTTCCCACGATATATTCTAGAGATAGCATCTCTTTGTCTAAAGATAAATGCTCATCAGAATCTAGCCTCATAAAGACTCTATCCTTTGAATTAAATTTTTTCCATTCCTGGCTTTTACCAGTATTTGGAATACCCGTTTTTGCAAATGATGTCCAAGCCTGCATCATAGTTTCTTTCATTTGGCGTCTTAACTCACCTTTGGGATAGACAAATCTACCGATAGGACCAAATTTAAAGTCACCAGTGATGAAGGAAATCTCAAATCCATGAGCTGCTCCTATTAAATTAGGGAAATCTGCAAAGTATGACGAGACTTGCTCATCCCAATCAAATCTGTATGCATATAGGGAATTATAGCCAGCTTTTTCCAACTCCATTAATGGATCATCGACGCCCCTTAACTTCCAGCCTTGTGATCGAGTTTTGACCCATAGTTTGTATAAATCCTCTCTTTTAAATTCAATCTTTGGAATAGGTACAAGTTTTGTTAATGGATAAGATGCATTTACAAAATATCTATTTGATCCTAACCAAAGAGAGAGCTCGTCTTTATTTGATCCAGCTATAACTGGAATATTATTTTTTTCTGCAGAAGCAGCTAGCCCAGCACTCACCCCATCAATATGAGTTGCGATTCCATCTCTAGTTAGTAGCGGCAATCGATCATAAGTATCTTTTGAAAGTTTTTCATAGATCTCTAAAAGAGCTTTTCCATCAATGGATCTCAAATAACGCTGATATTCTTCAGCGTATTTCTTAGGATCATTGTTAAAAAGATTTTTTATACTTCCATATCCAGATAAGTCGTAACTGGAAAGCACTGGATCAGAACCTAATCGATTTACTATTGTGCCTTTTTGGTTTATGCCTATTGCCTCTTCCTTTGTAAAACTCGTTGTATAGCCTGATTGAGAGATTGCCTTGTGAAAGAGCCCATTTCCTATAGGAGAAGCAAGCAAAGACAGTAC
>Ga0315315_10006707_pt1 | contig 10646 bp, 7 predicted proteins | sample M140m3416metaG_FD_203699 | JGI IMG/M metagenome (GOLD analysis project Ga0315315, IMG submission 203699) | Ammonia-oxidizing marine archaeal communities from Monterey Bay, California, United States - M1 40m 3416 | ecosystem: Environmental > Aquatic > Marine > Intertidal zone | place: USA... | reverse complement strand
ACGGCAAGGGTAACGATCGAGCGATGAATGGATGTGGTGGTAGGGCGTTGATCTACGGACGTTGGATGCGTTGCCATTCAATTTGGTGCTGGGAATTCGTCACATTACGGTAGCTTAACGAAAGAGAAAGCACGACTCCGATCGCAATCGCTGCTGCGATCACAAACATGATCATGATCTGATACTTGACTGCATCAATGGGTTCGGCACCTGCCAGTAACTGTCCAGTCATCATTCCGGGGATGCTGACGATGCCAGCAACGGACATCGTGTTCAGGATGGGGATCATCGCCGTGCGTGTAGCTTCAATGAAGACACCTCGGCAGCTTTCCCAACGCGTGGCCCCTAAGGCCAGCATTGTCTCAACTTCCCCGCGGCGGTTTTTTAGTTCGCTCAGGAATCGATCGAGTCCCAGCGAAATTCCCGTGAGTGAATTTCCCAGCACCATTCCCAAAAGTGGAATGACTACTTGTGGGCTATACCAGGGTTGTGGACGGACGATGAGTAAGACTGTGATCGAGGTCACAACCCATGCACTGGTCCACACAGCAAAGATGGAATTGCGGTAGATGGTTGGGTAGCGATGATCAATCCGTTTCACAGCGGAGACCCCCGCGATCACGGTCATCACGGCAGCCAAGCCAAGGACGGGGGTTGGTTGAGCCAGTTCAAAGATCTGTTTCAACACCAATCCAAGAATGGCCAGTTGAATGGTCATTCGGACCGAACTGGTCGCAATCCGTTTTGCAATGCCAAGTCCGAGTTGCAGCGAAATGATCGCGTTGATTAGCAGCAGGGTTGCCGCAACGCCTACTTCAAACCAGGAAAGCGAGATGTCGCCTTGTGCACGCGGTTGCAGGAACTGTCCGAGCAGAGTCGCGTGACTGATATTCGGCATTGTTGAAGCGAGTGTCTGTACGTCAATCATCTGATGGCTCCAGTTGCTGTTCGTTCTTGGGGCCGTTGATTTCGCGAGCGTCGTGGGTGACAGAGGCTGTTTCGTTTGTCAGCATCAATTGCCCATGGTTCATGGTGATGGTCTGTTGCGTCATTCGGTCGATCTGCGTTCGATCATGGCTGGTCCATAAGTATGCTTTTTCTTCTTTCTGATTTTTGTTTGTTGTGTTGTTGGACGCGTTATGCCATCGGTGGATTCTGCCTTCGAATTTGTCACGTGAAGCCGGGTCCAAGGCAGCAGTGGGTTCATCCAGTAACAGGACTTCTGGTTCCAACAATAACGCACGAATGAGGGCGATCATTTGCTGTTCCCCGCCACTCAGGGATTCGGACGCACGATTCAATATTTCCGGGGCTAGCTCAAACGCATCCAGTTCGGCAGCCACAAGGTCTGGCTGATAGGAGGGACTTTTCAGGTTGTTCTTTGCCGATTTGAACTGAAATGGAAGTCGAAGATTCTCCTCGATCGTTCCGCCTGTGAAAAAAGGGCGTTGAGATAGATAAACGACTTTGCGTCGGTAGACCGGGATCGCACCATCGGTGATTGGACTTCCGCGGTGTAGCAGTTCTCCAGAGAACGGGTCGAGCATCGCTATGGATCGCATCAACGTCGATTTTCCGCTGCCACTGGCGCCCACGAGGCCAACCTTGTCGCCCGCACAGACCGTCAGCGAGAGGGGATTCAGCAGTTGCCTGCCACTATTGCTGTCGATGCGTGATACATCACGTAATTGAATGAGTGTTGTTTCTGCCATGCCGTTGACTGGTTGCATTTTATGTTCACGACGTTGTTTCTGATTCCCTTTGTTCAGATCAATGTCATGCTTTGGAACTGATGGTTATCAGTTTTTTGGTTTCAGACCGTTGCGGGTGGGAGTAGCGTTCAGTGGATCTTCGGGCCAATGGTGTTTCGGGTATCGTCGGCGGAGTTCTTTGCGGACATGAAGGTAGGTTTCTGACCAGAAATTGGCTAGGTCATTGGTGATTTGTTGTGGACGGTGGTTGGGGCCAAGCAGATGCAATTGAATAGGAACTCGAGTTGCAACTCGCGGCGTTTGTTGCCAGCCAAACAATTCCTGAATGCGAACTTCCATTCGTGGTGGTTTGCCCTGTTCGTAACTGATGGTGTGTTCATTCCCACTGGGGACTTTCATCGCCACGGGGGCATGCAAGTCGATCAAACGCATTTGATCGTACTGATAGCGACAGCGAAGGTGATCCAACCATGGAGCTTTTGTAAGTTCCGCGAACGAGGTTCGGGTTTTGCAAAGTTCAACCAGTGCCTCGTCGATGGATTGGGAATCCAAATCAGGAATTTCCAATTCCGGCATATTTTGAGAAAGGAATCTTACTCGCTGAATGAACTGGTTGGTTGTTTTACTTTGGGGGAAGCAGAGTTCCAGGTTCTGGCGGGCATGCTTAACCAGAATTGCAGCGGTTTCCTCGTTGGATTGACATCCAATGGGAGTTTCGGAAAGCAGTAAATCCTGGAAATAGGTTCGCCGGCGAGCGACCACAGCAGACAGATCTGTATTGAAAAACGGTTCATCGTTTTCCCGTAACAGATTTGGGTCAAGCCAATCTCTTTGCAGGCTTGATGCAAGGTGAACACTGGCTTCCTTGCCCTGTGAATCGATCTCCAAACAGAGGAATAATTCTCCTTGAATCGCTGCAGAGCGTTTGCTTTGCCGGACACCGCGACCGCCTACCATGACTCCCTTTCTGGGGTCGTCATCGCGGCGTCTTGCAACTCGATCAGGGAACGCAGACAGCAACGCCCGCTGCAGTGGATGTTCAATGACGGGCGGAGGTTTTTTCATTGAAGGGGTATCTGCATGCTGTCTGGTTGCCTTTTGAATTTGTTCGGCGATGCGTTTGGTGTTCTTGATCGATGGCAAGTGGCGGTGCGGTGAACGCTGATCCTTGAATATCGTTTTGATGCGTTCCACTTTGTCCGATAAATCACAGTCATGGATCATCGTAGACTGGCTTGGGATTCCTCTCAGCGGATCTCGCTCTGTCAGTAAGGCGACTGCAATGGCGGCCTCCTCAACAATCTCAAACTTCTCTGCTTCCAGCATGAAACGGGCAAGTCGGGGGTGAATTGGCAGCGATGCCATGTGGCGTCCCTGTTCGGTGATTCTGCCTTCCGAGTCGATCGCGGAAAGTTGCTTGAGCAGATTTTGAGCATTACTGACTGATGAAGTTGTGGGCGGTGTCAGCCAGGGGAAATCGAATACCTCCCGTTCACCCCAGACGGACAGCATCAGTAAGGCGTTGGCGAAGTCACAGCGGGTGATTTCCGGCGCGTCTTTGCTGGGTCGTGAACGATGGACTGCGAGTGGCCAAAGACGGTAGCACAAGCCGGGCGAGGTCCGCCCTGCCCTTCCTGCGCGTTGTTCGGCTGAGGCTTGAGAAATGGATTCCAGCTGTAGCTTGGGGAGCCCAATCTGACTATCCACTTGCATCGTGCGGACCAGTCCCGAATCAATCACGCCGGTTACACCGGGGATCGTCAATGAAGTTTCGGCAACGTTGGTAGAGAGAATGACTCGACGTTTTTTCGAGGTGCGCAGGACGTCGTCTTGATCTTTGGCAGGCAGATCTCCATACAGTCGATGGATTTGGAAATCTTCGGACCACGAACACGAACTGATCGCTCTTTGTGTTCGGTTGATCTCTCCAATCCCTGGTAAAAACACGAGTACATGACCGGTGGTCTGCTCAAGAACTTTGGGCAACGTGTGAACTATTTTTTGTTCAACAGGTTCTTGCGAAATCTGTTTGCTGTAGCGGATATCTACCGGAAATGATCGACCCTTGCTGATCATGGTGTGGGCGTCACCAAGGAATTGAGCAATAGGCTCAGGCGATAATGTGGCTGACATCACCAGTAATCGCAGTTCGGGACGCAGGGAGGTTCGGATTCGTTGCAGCATGCCCAACGCTAAATCGATTTCCAGGCTGCGTTCATGGAACTCATCAAGCACGACACAGGAAACATCTTCCAAGAATGGATCGGACTGCATTCGCCGCAGCAGCATGCCGGTTGTCATGCTGATCAATCGCGTATCTTGTCCGTATCGTTTGTCAAAACGTACGTGGTAACCCACTGTGTCACCCACGCGACTGTCCATAGCTGCTGCGAGCCGGTGTGCTGCGGCGCGGGCGGCAATGCGACGGGGTTGAATCAATAAGGTTTTGCCATCTCCTGTAGCATTTGAATTAAGGAGAGCCGGTGGAATACCCGTCGTCTTGCCAGCACCAGGCGGGGCTTGCAGGACGACCGGCTGTGCTTGAGCAAGCACAGATGTCAATTCTTCGAGGCACTCAGAGATGGGCAAAGTGTCGATTGACCAAGCATCAGCAGGCAAAGCATTGGTCACTGATGAGTCAGGGGGGATGGCATCTGGCATCACGCGTTGTGTCCCGAATCAGGGCGGGTATTACAGTTCGGGTGTGTTTTCTGCGTGTTCATTGAGTCTGTGAATCAAGCAGGCGTTCGTTCAGGCCGGAAAGCTGTTGGTCATGCGTCAGTAGGTAATCCTGCTGGGCTCGCCATGCCGCTGCTCGTTTCTCGATGCACTCGCGGAACTCGGGATTGTTCTTCAGGCTTTCCCGCCTTGCGTTTCGGGATTGCTTGATGTCCTCATCGGAGACAAAAAGTTGGGGATAAGCAGTTTCCAGTTGACGCTGGGTGGCCAGTTTGATTTCTATGAGGTCATAGTATTCTTTTGCTTTTTCTCGTGGCATGTCACGCATCGCCGTGTTCCACTTCTCGAGTCTTTCCTTCTGCTGGTTAGCAGGCAATGAAGCGTACTCAGGGTGCTGTGCGATGACGTATTGATCGATCTGCCTTGACGCACGGTAAGTTGCAAAAAGCAGTTCCTTGTACCGGGGGTCTTCGGAATGAAGTTTCTTTCTCATTTCTGAGATTGCTTTTTTATTCTGTTTTTGTGATAGGAAAACTTCCGGGAAACGCTCGGATTTTTGCCGATCCAAGCGAGCGACTTCGTTGAACAGACGACGGTATTCGGGATCGTTTTGGAAGAGCCGCTCGTGAGCATTCACTTTCTCAAGGGTGAACTGTTCTTGCAGTGTTTTGAGAACGGGGTGGCGATTTGCCCGGGCCAAGATGGTTGGCCGATTTGATTCAGTGTTGGAACGTTTGCTGCCGGTGAAAATCTGAACATTGTCAAATTGGGCAGCACCTCGATCTGATTGGAATGCAAAGTATTGACGCTGTTTGTCAATGATTGGATGTTTGGCGTGCACGATGTGGGTTGAGTCGATGTGCGCAACCAATTCGTCTGCAAGGAACTCAATCGTCATGGAGTACCACTGTTCCGGGTTGAATTGAAAAGCACATTCACCGTGGCGGTAGGAGAAGTGTGGGCCATCGGGATCTTTAGCGGTCTGTGCAAAAAAATGATCGGGGCGAATGTGAATGACTGAGTTGTAGTGCCCGCCAGTGCCAGTGACCAAACGGATATCATTCGCATCCCCGAGTCGGAAATCAAATCTGATCAAGGCATCGGTAAATTTTGTGTCCTTGAGGAAAATTCTCGTTGATCCGGTTCCCGCTCTACTTCTCGTCAGTGTCTCGTTTTCAACCGACCAGTCTTTGTTGAAGAACCAACGCGGACTGATTTGACCGTCCGAGAAATGGTCGGCAAATACAAGTTGCCGAGGTTGTAGCAAGAGGGGTGGTGATGGAATTCGAGCGCCCACCTGTTTCTGCCAGATGGCAAGTTCCTGTCTCAATTCTTTGGTGAGTTCAGGATGCTCGGCAGCTCTGTCGGTTGTTTCAGAAACATCGGTATCTAACGCATACAATTCTGCATCGCCAGTATCGAAGAAATCAATCAACTTCCAGTTGCCACGGCGAATTGCTCCCGCAGATCGGCCACCCAAAAAGTGGGGCTGATCCAGGGGGTAGTGCCAGTGCAGTGTTCGATCAGGATGGCTGGCAGTGGGTTGCCGCCATGCGGGTAAGGTTGATTGACCATCAAGAATTTGGGTCGCAGGTGGGGCTAATCCGACAGCTTCCATAATCGTCGGGTAAAAGTCGGTGTTGGTGGTGCAGATGGAACTGACCCTCTGCTTGGGTACTTGTTTTGGCCAACTGACAAGCAGGGGAACGCGAACACCACCTTCGTACAATTCGCTTTTCCCGCCACGCAGTGGATGGTTACTCGTGACATTGGTTTCGCCACCGTTGTCACTCGAGAAGATGAAGATGGTGTTTTCTTCAATTCCCAGATTTTTCAGTTCTTGCCTCAGCATGCCGACACCATCATCGATGCTCTCTAGCATGGCTGCCAAATGAGGGTTGTGATCAGATGCCCAGTGATTCAGAGAGTCACCTTTGTGTCCATTGTCCTGACATAGGTAGCACTTTTCTCTCGAGCTTTTGCCGGGTGGATGTTTGTCTCGGTACTTTTGAACCAAGGCCGGTTTGCCATTCAGGATCGAGTGGACAGCATAATGGCTCAGGTAAAGAAAGAAGGGTTGGTTCTTGTTCTGCCGCACAAACTGTACTGCTTCTTCGTTCATGCGGTCGATGAGGAACTCATTTGCTCCCATCTTGTTGTCTGGAATATCCAGCCAACGAATGGGTTGTTGCCTGAAGACGTAAGGCCAGAAGTTGGCTCCATTACCGACTCCTTTTATCTCACGAGCAAAGTCCCATTGAAAACCATGATCCTCAGGTTTTATCTCATGGGCAGCCGAATGGTATTCGTATCCTGTGAGGTGCCATTTTCCGATCATGCCCGTTGCGTATCCATTTTTGGACAAAACCTCGGGAAGACTCGTGTGAGATGTGGAAAGAGCATTGGCAGAATTGGGACGCAGGTAGTCCATGATGCCAATGCGAGCAGGGTGCTGACCTGTCAACAATGCTGCGCGGTAAGGCGAACAAACGGGTGCAGCAGCATAAGCTTGCGTGAATCGAACTCCGTCATTGGCGAGTTGATCGAGGTTGGGCGTTTCGTTGAATCCATTGCCGTAGCATCCAAGTTCAGACCAACCAAGGTCGTCGGCTAGTACAAAGATGATGTTCGGATTTTCTGCATGGCAGATCGACAGAGTATCTGCCAGCGTGAACACGATCAGCAACACGGTCAGGTAGGGGGGGCGGATTCTGGCCCACAAAGAAAGCACGTTGATGTCTGACACTCCTGTTCAGATTTTTTGTCACACCTGTGACATGTTGATGCCAGAGGACATTGATCTGGCGTTGTCTTGTCAGTTTTATCGCGAAGCACGATGTTTGGATTTCACCAGCAATTTATTCTGTTGCAGCATAAGATCTGCTGGCTGAAGGTTCAGCGTTACTTGACGTGCCGATCGGCAAAGTCCAAGTACTGCGCCCAATCATAGTCAGTTACATCATGTTTTCCCGTCCGTAGATGATAGCCCACCTGTCCAGAATTGATGGGAGATTCGGCGTTTGGGAATTCCGCAGGCGGCGTGCTGCCTCCCATTCCGGAAGTTCCCAGCAGTCGAAAAATCGGATCAGCATGCACACATGACAGAAATTCACCACGTGGATCAGCCCAGCGGTCACCGGTAGCACTGGCGACGTACACCGCGCGGGGAGCAATCAGACCCAGCAGCATGTGTTGATCTACCGGGCAGGCGTTCTCATTCTTGTTGTATTTAAGATGGTTGTCACAGAACCAGTGAGGGAAAGATGTGTTGATGCGTTCAACCGTTTCACCTATCGCTCGACGACTCAGTGCCGCACCACCGCAACCTGAGTTATTACTGATTACGAGCTTGAAACGAGGATCGGTAGCTCCCGCCCAGAGTGAGGTTTTTCCAAGCCGAGAGTGTCCGATGACTGCAACGCGTGTTGCGTCAATGGCATCATCTTGCTCAAGGTAATCCACCGCCCGAGACAAGCCATAAGCCCATGCTGCGATGCTTCCCCAGCGTTCACCCTGTGGTATCGATGTCATTTGCGGTTCGAATTGTGGATGAATGCCATTTTGGAATCCATCTGCAAAGTCAGGGTCGATGTCACCATAGTAAATGGTGACCAAACCATAGCCGCGATCGATGATCGTCTCGATTGGCCATCGTCCCCCCGCGGCAGTACCACGAGTCAATTCGGTTGCTTGATTGTTTTTGACCTCTCCGCGATTTCGAACCCAGTTTTTTGTAATGCTGATGTCCTTCGAGGTATCGATCGTATGATTCCCTTGGAAGTTAAGTCCGATAAATACCGGCACGTTGGATGATGACTTGGGGGTGTAGATCAGCAGTCGCATTGTCGTGCCTTCTGAGCCCGTCAACATGGTTACATCAACCTCGCGTCGGATGGCTTTTCCGTTGATTGCATCAATTTTTTTGCTGACGACCTTGTGTTGGATTTTACATGCGGCAGGACTGCGACCGTACACCTCTGCTTCAAAGAATTCCAACACCTCGGGGCGACGTGACTCTTCCCACATCGCACGACTGGAGACGGTCGAGCCTTCGTTGGTCATCAAAGCTGATGGAAGTTCATATGCTGGAATCGCCGATTCATCGTAGTTGGGGACGAAGCGGTTTTGGGCGGTCGCGTTCGTGTGAATGAGCAGCGCGATCAGGAAGCCAATCGGGTAGGTCAAGGACTTCACGGCATGATCCTGTTGTGAGGTTGAACAAGTGAAAGTGGTTGTTCGAAATTAGTGATACAGCAGTAATGTTGAAGTGTCGTGGTTACACTGAGTCTACTCAATTCGATTGCCACCAGTGACCTAAGTAGCAGTGACCTAAGTACCAGTGACCTAAGTACCAGTGACCCATGTATTTGTGAATGTTATTGGATTGCTTTGGCCCGTTTGCCGCTCCGGCCGCACGAATTGAAGCAGGGGGTTTTTAAAATGCTTGTATTTTGCAGCTTGTCTCATCCAGTCACGGCAACATTTTATGTTTGACAATCAGAGGACTTTACCCTGCGAATGGGGGCTTCACAGAATTCACGTTCCGGAATTTCGCGGTGGTTACAGAAGGCTGCCCCTGGGGCGAGTGAAGTTGCACCGAGTCACTCGACGAGGGTTTGGTCTGATGTTCCTGGTCTGCTGTTCATTGCTTCCGTTGGATGTTTTGGTCGCACAGGAAAATGGCACGCCGAATGGTGGCACAGGGCAGTCAGGGAAAAACGCTGCGAATCATAGTGAGTTTTCATGGCCGCGGAAAACGGAGCAGGATGCGATGGTCGTCTTTCTCGGCGATTCAATCACACATCAGGGTTTGTACACGCAGTATCTGGAGAATTTTTTCTACACGCGTTACCCAGACTTGGGAATCCGTTTTCGAAACGCAGGTGTCGCGGGAGATTCTGTTTCAGATGCTCTCGCCCGCTTCGATGAAGATGTTGCGGCTCATCATCCAGATTATGTGACGGTGTTGTTTGGGATGAATGATGGTCGGTACGAGGATTTTGACGCATCAATCTTTGCCGAGTATCAGGCCAATATGAAGCGGTTGCTTGATCGCATTGAATCTGTCGGGGCCAAACCGATTGTCCTGTCACCCACCATGTTTGATCACGAAGTGACAAGATTGCGTCAAGACGATCAGACATGGCGTTTCCGCGAAAAGAGCTTTTCAAACAGCTACAACGCTCTCATGTCGATGTTTGGTGCCTGGTCTTGGGATGAGTCTCGCCGCCGTGGAAATGAATTTGTAAATTTGTGGGCCCCGCTCAATTCGTATACCGACGTGGGGCGTCGTTACGATCCGCATTTCACACTCATTGGTGATGCAATTCATCCGCAAGCATCAGGACAGGTCGTGATGGCTTACGAAATTCTGATGCAGTTGGGGGTTGAACGCAGGTTCTGTGCGTCCCGGGTGGTGAGTAATGAGGGCACTGCTGAGCGCGGCACAAAATGGACTGCTGGTAAAGGGATTCGGAATTTGGTGGTCACGGATCAGGGGCAACGCATCAAGTTCAAGCATGACGAAGTTGCCTTACCGTGGGTAATCCCTGCCCAGCACAGTACCATTGAACTTCGTTGGAATCTTCCCTCGGATGGGCTTAAGGGATTTGCAATGACGCATGCAGGTCACCGTCTCAGCGCGGATCGAATCAAGATTGCCGGTTTACCAGCAGGGCAGTATGAGGTTCTTGTTGATGGAAAATTGATCGGCAGCTGGAGCCACGTGAGGCTGGGTACAAAAGTTGAACTGCAGGAACTCCAGCAGACTCCGCAGTATCAGCAATCGCTTGCAGTCGCTGAGTTGAATCGCCGTCGGTATGATGAGTTCGTGCGACCTTTGCGTGATCGCATGGCGTCGCTCAAAGGTATCAAGCGACGCTTTGCCACCGATAACGACGAGTACAAACGTCGCTCTTTACCAATCCTTGAAACGATTCAGGAATTGCAGGCTGGGGCTGATCAAATGGATCGAGAAATCCGAGAGCTTGCTCGGCCACAATGTCGGCAGTGGGATATCCGCCGAGTTGATTCAAAAACGAAATGAACGCCTTTGGCCAAGCTTGGGTGATCAATTGCTTTGTGTGTCGATTGAGTCGTGAAGTACGACTCAATGTTTTGGGCTGTCAGTGTTTTGGGCTGTCAGTGTTTTGGGCTGTCAGTCCAGAAGCTCATGGAGGTGCACGAACGTTTTTCCGAGCCTTCCACCATAGTTTCCAGCACTGATTTTAATCAGTCCCGGAGTTTCAGCAGCGG
>Ga0315315_10006706_pt1 | contig 10647 bp, 7 predicted proteins | sample M140m3416metaG_FD_203699 | JGI IMG/M metagenome (GOLD analysis project Ga0315315, IMG submission 203699) | Ammonia-oxidizing marine archaeal communities from Monterey Bay, California, United States - M1 40m 3416 | ecosystem: Environmental > Aquatic > Marine > Intertidal zone | place: USA... | reverse complement strand
ACTAGAGAATCCCGAATATCAACAGGATTTAAACAAGAAAGAGTGTGATCTGTATACCTGTATTATCAAAGACGGTAAGAAGTTTAATGTCCACCAAGAAGTTAAGGGTGTTATGATACCCAAGTCTGAGGGTTCTTACCCTGAAGATAAGCTTCCGTGGATGGCTCTTCGCTTCATTGCTGTAGACGGTAACGACTATGGTAGATCATACGTTGAAGAAATCATTGGTGATCTGAAATCATTAGAAGCTCTCACACGAGCTATCGTAGAAGGTAGTGCAGCGTCAGCTAAGTTACTCTTCATGGTACGACCTAATGGTACAACCAAGATACGCAACATAGCCGACAGCCCTAACGGAGCAATCATCTCAGGTGATGCTAACGATGTGACAACACTACAGGCTAATAAGTTTAACGACTTCCGTGTTGCCCAAGAAACTATGCAAAAAATTACAGAGCGTTTGTCGTTTGCCTTCTTACTCAATAGCTCAGTCCAGCGTCAAGCTGAACGAGTGACAGCAGAAGAAGTGCGCTACATGGCTCAAGAGTTAGAGACTGCTCTCGGTGGTATCTACTCTGTCCTCTCTCAAGAGTTCCAACTTCCCCTTGTCAATCTTCTCTTAGGTAAAATGGAAAAAGAGAAGAAGATGCCTAAGTTCCCTAAAGATACCTTAAAGCCTCAGATCGTTACTGGTCTTGAAGCGTTAGGTCGTGGACAGGATTTGAATAAGCTACAAGCTTTCCTTCAGATGCTCCAGCCTTTAGGCGCACAGGTGATCGCACAGGAAATGAATCTCGATGATTACATTGACCGCTTAGGTGCATCACTAGGTATAGACACTCAGGGCTTGATCAAGTCTCCTGAGCAGAAGCAAATGGAACAGCAGCAACAACAGCAGATGATGCAGCAACAACAGATGATGCAACTAGCTGAGAAGGGTGTAGCACCTGCCGTCAAAGGCGTGGCTGACTCGATGGCTGCTCAACAACCGCAAGAAGGACAATAACAATTTAAAAAAGAGACTATAGTATGAGTGCAGATAATATTAACACAGTAGAAGAACAAGGCGAATCACAAGAGCACGTAGATGCTATGATTGCTAAGGGTGAACAGTTAGAAGCTAACAACAACCCTGACACACCAGAGCGTCCTGATTGGCTACCAGAGAAGTTCAAAAGCCCTGAAGATATGGCAGAGGCTTATGCTAACCTAGAGTCTAAACTAGGCAGTAACAACGAACAGGAAGAAGCTCCTGAAGAGGAAGCTCCTGAAGAGTACACCCAAGAGGATGTACAGAACGCTGAAGCGTCTGACGTTGTTGAAGCTGTAGAGAATGCAGGTATTGACTTCGAGGTTCTTCAAAACGAATACAACGAACAAGGAGGTCTGTCTGATGATGCGTATCAAGCATTAGAAGAATCAGGCTTCTCAAAAGATTTGGTGAATAGTTGGATTGCAGGGCAAGAGGCTCTCAACAACAATTTCCAAACGTCCGTCTTCAATGAAGTAGGTGGACAAGAGTCTTACATGCAAATGATAGATTGGGCAGCAGATAATTTATCTCCACAAGAGATAGCTGCCTATGATCGAGCTGTAGACTCAGGAGACATTAACATGGTGAAGTTGGCTATGGCAGGATTAAAGACTCAGTATCAAACTGCTGAAGGTTCTGATCCATCATTTATAGATGGGCAATCTGCAACCTCAACAGGCGGTACTTATGGCTCGTGGGCAGAAGTGACTACGGCTATGAGGGATTCCCGATACGAAAGTGATCCAGCATACCGTCAACAGGTTACGTCCAAACTTGGGCGAAGCCAACTATAGTCTCTTTTTGCTCCCTTCGGGGAGCTTTTTAAATTCTAAAAGTAACTACGACACAGATTGCAATTACCTTTGACCCTCCGAGGAGGACAATCTCAGAGAACGAATAAGTGTTAAGTGGCTGAGTAGAATTCATTCATTTAAACATTTAACTAAAAGGTAAAATATAATGGCTTGGAATAGCGGAAGTCCTACAGACGTAGGCAACGTATCACGATTAGGTTCAAAAGTTGGCGTAGCTAACGATTCACGCAACCTATTCTTAAAACAATTTGCTGGTGAAGTTTTAACTTCTTTTGAAGAGAAAAACATCGCTATGCCTTTGCACAGAACCCGTACAATTAAGAACGGTAAAAGCGCACAATTCCCAACAGTCGGCACTGCAAGTGCAGGTTACCAAAAAGCTGGCGAAACCATCTTAGGTGACTCTGTGAACCACAGTGAAGTAACAGTAACTGTTGATGACTTATTGCTAAGTGCAGTCTTCATCCCTAAGATTGACGAAGCAATGAACCACTATGATGTGCGTTCTATCTACTCATCAGAAATGGGCAACGCTCTAGCTAACGCTGCTGATAAGAACATCTTTGCTACAATCCAACAAGCTTCAGAAACTACTTCTGGTGGTGACTTAGCTGGTTACTGGGCAAACGGTGACTTCTCTGGCGGTGCTGCTGGTAAGATTGCATTAGACGGTTCTGACGCTGATTCAACTGTAAACGGTCAAGAGATTGTAGACGGTGTTATCAAAGCGCTTGAAACTTTCGATGCTCATAATGTAACTGGCGAGAAGTACTGTGTACTCAATCCTGCTACTTACTACGCATTAATGGGTACTGATACTACTGCAATGAACCGAGACTTCGGTGGTAACGGTAGTGTTGCAGGTGGTAACGTACCAACTATAGGTGGCGTTAAGATTTTCATGTCTAACCACTTACCTGCTGGAACTACAGCTACAACTCCAACTCCTATCGCTAACACTGAGGGTGGTTCAGGTCGTCCAGCTTACGACCCCACATCAGCAGTGAAAGGTTTGATCTTCACTAAAGATGCTGCGGCAACTGTGAAGCTTCTTGATCTTGGTGTTGAGTCTGAGTACCAGATTGATCGTCAAGGTACTTTGATGGTTGCTAAGTACGCTATGGGTCACAATGTACTCCGTGGCAAAGCTGCAATCTCTTTAGTATAATTTGATCTATGAGGGCATCCCTTCGGGGGTGCTTCTCTTTATTTTTTCATTGAGGTAAATATGTCAACAACTCCTACAACTAAATTGGAAGCAGTAAACTCTATGCTATCCACTATTGGTGAAGCACCAGTAAACAACCTTAGCTCAGGGTTGGTGGACGCTGAAACTGCTGAAACAATTCTCAATGAAGTTTCAAGAAGTGTTCAGTCTACAGGCTGGGACTTTAACTCTGAGCCAGATTTTACATTCTCTGCTAACACTGACGGACACGTAGTCTTACCAGTAGAGATAGTTAGAGCAGACGTAGCCAAGTCAGTTACTAAACATAGAAGCTCTAAAACAGAATACGTACAACGTGGTAATAAGATGTATGATAAGATTAATCATACCTTTAATATCGGCAAGGCTGTTAAGCTAGATGTCGTAACTCTATTACCCTTTGATCAATGCCCAGAAGTAGCAAGACGCTACATAACTGTAAGAGCATCACGCCTCTTTCAGGAACGAGTGGTGGGCAGCTCCACCCTATCTCAAATGACGAGACAGGATGAACAAGTAGCCTTATTTGCCCTACAAGAGATGGAGGGAGATAACGGTGACTACAACATATTCGATGATAATAGTACATATAGCGTACTTGATCGTGGCATCGGCACAAAGGTGATTTCAAATGGCTCTAGTTTCTAAAAACATTCCCAACTTGATCAACGGTGTTTCCCAACAGCCTCCAGCACTGCGCTTACCAACACAAGGTGAGGCACAGGAAAACGGTTTGTCAGATGTGGTCGATGGTTTGAAGAAGAGGCCACCTACAAAGTTTTTAAATAAGCTAGTTAAAGTTAGTAGTAGCTGGACTGCTGGTTCTGCTTTAACTTCCAGCAACACAGAGACATTTACTTCTTTAGCTGACTACTACATCACTACATACAAACGAAGTCAAACAGAACAGTATACTGTTGTTATTGAACCCTCCGCTACTCCAATAATCTATGTCTATGACATTGATGGTAACCTTAACTACCAATCAGGTAAAGCCAGTTGGAAAGGTGACGGTACGTGGGTCGTAGACAACACCGACTCTACAGCTTACCTAGCTGGAATTACTAAAGAAGGCATGACTTCTACTTCGGTAGCGGATGCGACCTTTATTGTTAATAAATCTAAAATCATTCAGAAAAAGAACCAACGTATACCAGCTAAAAACGACCCCAGTGCTTTAGTATTTCTGAAGTCAGTAAATTATTCCAGAGCATATACACTTAAAGTAACTTCTAAAGAAGGTGGTGGTTATGTCGATGCGCTCGCAGAGTCACAGGTTGGTAGTTCAACTAATCCTAATGACGAAACCCAATTAAAAACGAGTACTATAACTAATGGACTTAAGGCTGATTTTTATACTGCTTCAAACTTCATAGGTAATACTGGAAATTCGGGATCTAGCACGGGTGTTATAGCACAGCAATACGAACCACCATATCAAGACAACACTTATAGTTTTGTTTCAAAAATAACCCTTGATGCTGCTGTTCAAGGAGGGGCAACAGATGGGAGTGATTTACTAGTCACGATAGGCGGCAACACCATATTCTATGAAGCGGATAATATAAACGGCTGGAAATGGGATGTTAACTATTCAAGTATTGAACTTCCAAGCTCAGTTATAACAACTCACGAAGTAGATACCGATGACGGTGATGATACTGAAACAGAGTATAGAAGAGGTTCTGTAAGTATAACTAAAATTGTCGCAGGACAGGATGTAAGCTCAGGTTATAAAGTGGCTGTGACACCTACAGGTTTTACTTCTGAGCCTTACTTTGTCTTAACCTCAAATCCAAATTCTACCTTTGGGGACTTTGATGTTACAGCTACCGATGATGATGGTGGTACTAACTTAAGGGTTTTTAAAGGGGTTGTAAAATCTTTCACGGATTTACCAAGCTCTTGTATTGATGGTTATCAATTACAAGTTGCTGGTGATAACAACAAAAAAGAAGATAACTTCTACGTTAAATTTGAAGGTGGATCAGGTGGTGGCTATTGGAAAGAAACCGTAGGTGATGGATTAAAGAACGACTTTGATCTTACTACGATGCCCCACACTTTGAAACAGAAAATTGATAGCAGTGGGAACTTATACTTTACCTTTACACAAGGTAAGGACAATGATGGTGAAGCTTGGCAATCACGCAAAGCAGGTGATGATGACACCAATCCTTTTCCTAGCTTTATTGATAACACTATAAACGACATATTCTTCCATCGTAATCGCTTAGGTATCATCTCAGGTGAGAATGTTATCTTTAGTGAAACATCTAACTTCTTTAACTTCTTTAGAACTACTGTACGAGGCTTGCTCGACAGTGACCCTATAGACGTTGCAGTAAGTCAAAACCAAGTATCAGAGTTAAAAGCGGCACTGCCTATACAAGACAGCTTGCTCCTCTTCTCTGAGCTTAACCAGTTTACTCTGTCTTCCTCACAGCTCTTGACACCCTCAGAGGTGACTATAGATCAATCAACGAAGTTTGAGTGTGATCTTAGAACAGCTCCAGTTGGTGCAGGTAATAGCGTGTTCTTCTCTACTATAGGTGGCAACTACGCTGGTGTCAGAGAATACTACACAGATGGTGAAACAGAGATTAAAGATGCAACCCTAATCACCGCACACGTCCCTGAGTACATCTTAGGCAACATCAGGAAGATGGCAGCCTCTACTAACGAGGATATGCTGGTCTGTCTCACAAGCTCTGTGAAGAGCGAGGCGTACGTCTATAAGTGGTATAACTCAAGTAATGAAAGGCTCCAGAGTTCTTGGTCTAAGTGGAAGTTTGATAAGAACGTGGCTGACGTAACATTTAACAACTCTGACTTATACGTAACCTTTGAGGACGGTAGTTTTGAGAAGATGACTCTTCGTACCGCTACACAGAATGTTACTTTTTCTGATGAAGGTACGCTGGTTACGTTTGAAGCAAAGATACGTGAAATATTATTAGACCACAGCGTTAAAGTACAGGCAAGCACCACAGGCGCAGCTCCTTATACATCTGCTGATTTTGATAATGCTTCTGCTATTTATGGGTGGGGAGATACTACACAGTTTGTTACTTATAGAGGCGAGATTCTAGGAACTGGAGCAACCCTAACTAAAGATGAAGTTATAGCTGCTATTAATGGTCAAAGCCATACAGAGAACAGCACAAATGTTGGTAGTTATGTCTACGCAGGAGAACCCTATACTTTTAAGTATCAAGTATCTGAGCAAGTGTTTACACCTTCACAGGGAGATGCTACCCAACTAGGTAGATTTCAGTTAAGGAATATTGCATTTAACTTTAACGATACAGGCACGTTTAACGTAGCTGTAGAAGCTACAGGAAGAGATGTAGTAAACCACAGATTTACTGGAAGATTATTAGGGCAAATTAATAACCTTTTAGGTTACTCAGCAGTAGTTGATAACGATACCTTTAAAGTAGGTATACAATCACAAGCTAGTGAAACAGCAATAACTATAACTAATGATACCCACCTTCCCTGTGTGTTCCAAAGCGCAGAGTATGAAGCATGGGCTACACTAAGGAACAGAAGGCTATAATATGACACACCACTACAGACCCGCAAGGTTCGAGGATTGCCGTGAGATGGCTCCTAACATGCGTTCTCAGGACGCTAAGGAAGTCATGTATAGTAATGGCTTGACTCCGCTAAAAGCCCTACAGGAGAGCTACAGGCTGTCTCAGGTGCATAATTCGATCATCCATGAGGATGGTAGCGTTGTGGGTATGTTTGGTGTCTGTGACTCAGGTATTATAGCTAGTCCTTGGTTGTTAGGAACAGATAAGATGCTCGAAACCCGCAAAGAGTTTGTACCACAAGCTATTGAGTGGGTTGACGAGATGGCTAAATTATACCCAATATTAACTAACTTCGTCCATGTAGATAATACAGTATCGTTGGTATGGCTTAAGTCTTTAGGGTTTGAGTTTATAAAATTATATGAAGAATACGGTGTAGGAAAACAACCCTTCTACCAGTTCGTGAGGATAACTAAAAATGTGTGATCCAGTATCAATAGGAATAGGCGCACTCAGTATGGTTAATTCCGTACAGCAGCAACAAGCTATGAGTGACGCACAAGATGCTGCTTATGAAGAAAACCTTAGAGCTTCTAACCAAGCCAAGATGGATGCTGATAGGCAGATTAATTTACAACAGGCACAAGAAGAAGAGTCGGCTGCTCAGACTATGATCAACAATGATCTACAGACACGAGTGTTAGGCTCAAGAGCGCAAGTAGCTGCTGCCGAGAGTGGTGGTATGCTCAACAACAACGCTGTCATTCAGGATGTAGTCCGACAAGGTTTAGTGGCTAATAACATGACAAGCCAGAACTTAGATAGAACCGTAGCCCAGTTAAGAGAGCAACGCTTAGGTGCTAGGTCTACCGCACAGTCTCGTATTAATTCTGTATCTAAAGGTACAGGTGTTAACTACTTGGGTGCAGGTCTACAGGGCGCACAGACAGGTATGATGTTTCAGGGAATGGGTAATCCGTTTGCTAAAGGAGCTTCTAAAAGCGCTGGACTATCTCAGGGTGCGGGAGGCAGCATGGCAGGAGCTAACGCTAAATTAAAAAATAGCTGGACTCCTAAATCCAGAGGCGCACCTAACATCACTTGGTAATTAAAATAGGATAAAAAGATGGCAAAGAAATCTATAGCGCAGACGGTCAACCTTCAGGGTACACCACAAGCACCCGCATACAAGGTGGCAGCGCAGCAAGTAGACACGTTTGTTAAAGGGCGTTCTGCTGAACAGATACTTGCTCAAGACTCTCGTATGAAAGTAGCGGCAAACATTGATGCTATTGTAGAGACAGGTGCTGCTGCTCAGAAGATGATGTACGAGAAGCAGGTTGCAGCCTTAGACACTACAGCAGCCCAGATACAAGCCGACTTAGACAGTGGTGTTATATCTCGCATAGAAGAAAGTGGTGACTACTCAAGGCTTCCTGAGACACTTAGGATTCGTATAGGACAAACTATTGGCGAGAACGATGCTTTAAAAGCTTATGAAGAAGTAAGAGCAATGCTTGCTCAAGACCCCTCAATAGCTTTAGACCCTGAAAAGTTTAATGCTGTCTTAGGCGGGTATATGCCTGATGTAAACGGACAAGACGGTTATTCTATCCATCGTCAGTCTAGCCAACGTACAAAGTGGGGGCAGCTAAGTAGTCAACTAAGAGGAGAGGCACAAGGTATTGCTTCTGCTGAGAACAAGAAGACACTTGTAACTAACCACCGAATAGCTCTGACAGATTTTCTTAAACAGAACCACACCAAAATAACAGCAGCAGAAATCCACCAAGGTTTAGCCTCTATAGCTAGTGCAGGTGTAATGCCGTCTGATGTTAGAACAAATGTTTATGAGGTGCTAAAGGCTCACGCTATTTCTAGCCGTGATGTGACGCTTCTTAACACTGACTTCTTACCAGAAACTATACGTGACCCTGCTTTAGAGTATTTAATTAAAGATTTAAACACAACCATTCAAAACGAAAATAGAGCTAATGCTAAATTCAATGAATGGGAAAGAGAAACAAAACGAGATAAATTTATAACTGATTCTGATTTAGCTATATCAAAATCTATCTTAGACGGTCAACCTATTGACGAAGAGGCATTATTACAGACGGCCTTTGTAGAGGGTAATGCTGCCTTAACTCAACAACGTGAAACCATAATAAAGCAACTGATATTAACAGCGAAGAACGGACAACTTATGCCTATCGCTGAGTCTTCGGCTACGCTTACTAAATTAGAGCAACAACTAGAGAACACTATAGGCTTCCAAGATAACCTTGTATTAGAAGATGGTACAGTTGTTAAGCCGACCCTTGAGTCTGTTCTTGGTTACATTGCTACAGTTCCTATGAACCCTGACCATAAACAAGAGTTAAATAGGAAGGCCAGAAAGATCATCATAGGTGGCGATATAACACAGCAGACCTCTTACAAAGAGAGCATGGACATAGTAGATTCTCTAATAGATCCAAAACGATTAGTATCTAAAACAGGTAAGGTCACAAAGGAAGATGCTGACGTAGTTGCGAAAGACCTTCAAGAACAAATGCGAAGAGAGTTTAGAGAGTTATTCCGAGACAGGCTCACTGATGATGGTGTTATTAGTCAAGACGACCGTGATTATATTTATGGACGTATGCAAGAGTTAGCAAACCGTAAATTAAATGCGTGGGCGCAGCAGAACGGGGTTGACTTTGAAATAAACGACCCGACTCAAGTGTCTGAAGATACTGAAGAGGATGCTCTAAATAGCACTATGGCTGAGTTAGGTTTCGAGGATAAAGTTGAAGAAACTCCAGAACCTGAAGTAGAGGTAGAGCCTGAAGTAGAGGAAACTGTAGAACAATACAGGGCTAGGAAAGCCGAAGAAGCCTCAGCGAAAAGGTACGAAATTAACCTTTCTAGGATAGACGATGAGATACGAGACTTTAATACGATTCTTAGCACTTACCAGAAAGCGTCAAAATATGGCAAGGATGGTAGTAAGCTACAAGGTATTCGTCTTAAAGACCTAAAGAAACTTAAAGCAAAAATAGAAAAACAAATGGCAAAAGATAACCCTGACGGTTTCATACCTGAAGGGGCTGCTGATCTCTATGTAAGTTTCTTAGAGACATTAAATAACTTAGAGATTGATTTAGAATAGGAGTCATTATGGCTGAGTACACACCCTTTGGTACTGTACAGGAAAACGTAGACCACAGAACGCTGCATACCAACAAAGATTGGGTTGAAGCTTCTTTACGGTTATACAAGGCCAACTACGGTGTTCTACCAAAGGAACAGGATGTAGCTAAATACTCTGGAGAAACCTTTGCAGAGAAGATGGCTGACTACGGTCTGTCACAGATGGCAGGGTTTAACTTTAACATCGGTGATCAAGCTATAGACACTTACACCATTACCCAGAAGGGTGACCAGAAAACCAAAGAAGCTTTTGTCTATCTTATGGATCAATACGATAACGTAGACAGTAGCTGGCACACGGCTAAACAAGCTGGCTGGGAAATGGCGACTGACTTTACCAACTGGGTAGGTTTAGGTACGCTAGGTGTAGGTACATTTGTAGGTACGTCTGCAAAGATGGCATCTAAGAAAGCAATCAAAGAAGCTCTTAAAGCGCAAACAAAGAAAGAAGCTTTTAAGAAAGGTACTGCATCAGGTGTAATGGACTCTGCAAAAAGAGTAGGCATGATAGCAGGTGTAGAAGGCGCAGCTCACGGAGCAGCTTACGACACCATGCGTCAGTCAGTACGCTTAGATGCTGGAGCGCAAGAAGAGTTTGATACAGGATCTTTAGCCTTATCTACAGGCATAGGTTTTGGCGCTGGTGTAGTCTTTGGTACAGGTCTTGACTACGGCATAACTAAGATTGGCACAGCACGAGCCAAGAAGAAGTTTGATGAGCAAGTAGTACAACTAGATAAAGATGCTGACGCTGTTCTTAAGCAAGCCCAAGAAGAGATAGATGCTCAAAAGGCACAGGCTAAAGAAGGGACAACTGTCAAAGATGAAACAATAATCCCACAGAGAGAAACAATA
>Ga0315315_10006705_pt1 | contig 10647 bp, 9 predicted proteins | sample M140m3416metaG_FD_203699 | JGI IMG/M metagenome (GOLD analysis project Ga0315315, IMG submission 203699) | Ammonia-oxidizing marine archaeal communities from Monterey Bay, California, United States - M1 40m 3416 | ecosystem: Environmental > Aquatic > Marine > Intertidal zone | place: USA... | reverse complement strand
CAGCTGCAACAGGTATGGATGCGCTAGCACATAATCTAGAAGCCTACTGTGCACCAGGATATCACCCAATGGCTGATGGGATTGCTTTAGAAGGTATGAGAATAATTAATCAATGGTTGTTAGAAGCAGTTAATAATGGATCAAATATTGAAGCACGATTAAATATGCTTACAGCTGCAAGTATGGGGTCAACAGCATTTCAAAAAGGCTTAGGGGCAATTCATTCATTAAGCCATCCTGTAAATGCTTTAAATAATATCCATCATGGCTTATCCAATGCAATATTTATGCCTTATGTATTAACTTTTAATAAAGATGTAATTGAAAAAAAAATAATAAAGATTTGTGATTATTTAGAACTTCGAGATCGATCTTTTGATGGTTTTGTTAATTGGGTTTTAGATTTAAGAAAAAAACTAGACATGCCTCACAAATTATCAGAAGTAATAGATGAAAAAGATTTTGATCTTGATAGATTGTCAAAAATGGCTTTAGCAGATCCATCTACTGGAGGAAATCCAAAAGAGTTAAATGAAAATGATATGAAGGTTATGTATCAACATAGCATGACAGGAAAATTGTTTGAATGAGTAATTTAAATATTTTGATTGTTGAGGGAAATATTAGAGAAGATAGTGAGTTTTTTATTAAAGCAGCCGGAGCTTCTGCAGCAGATAATTTAAAAAATTTAATTTTAAAGTTAGAGCCTTCAACTAATACAGAAATTATAAATCCAGGACATGATGATGAAACAAAAAATGCTCTAGAAAATATGAGCAAATTTAACGGCATTGTTTTCACTGGTGGGGCAATGAGATTAAATGATATGACAGATGTAATTAAAAAACACATTAATTTTGCGTCTAATTGTTTTGATCGTAAAAAAAAGATTTTAGCAATTTGTTGGGGATTGCAAGTCTGCTCTACAGCAGCAGGGGGTAAAGTAAACCCTGGAAAAAATGGTGCTCATATAGGAATTGCATCAGATGTAATTGTTAATAATGAGGGTCAGAAACACTTTATATACAAAGATAAAAAAAAAATTTTTACATCACCAGCTTTCAATTTTGATGAAGTGAGCGAACTACCAAAAAATGCTATTCTATTATCAAGCGACAAAGTTAATAATGTGATGGGTGTAAGTTTTTCTGCAGGAAACTCAGAAATAATTGGACTACAATACCATCCTGATTATGAATATTTTCAGATGCTAAAGCTTATGGCTGGTCGAAAAGAACGACTATTTAAAAATAAAAATTTTTCTAGTGAAGAAGAATATCAAAATCACGTCTCAAATATACAGTCTGAAAATAAATTATTGAACTTTAATGATAGAACTTGTGAAGTTCGAAATTGGCTTAATTACTTAAAGAACTAATTTAAAATAGACCTTCAATTTCACCATCTTTGTTCAGTTTAATAGAGTCTGCTGCTGGAACTCTTGGCAATCCAGGCATTGTCATAATAGCCCCACAAACAACAACAATAAATTCAGCTCCAGATGAAAGTCTAATTTCTCTGATAGGTAAAGCATGTCCCGTTGGAGCCCCTTTAAGACTTGGGTCAGTTGAGAAACTATATTGAGTTTTAGCCACACAAATTGGCAATTCTCCAAAACCAGCTTCTTCAAAACCTTTTAATTGGTCTCTAATTTTTGTGTCAGCAATTACTTCGTCAGCTCTGTAAATTTCTTTAGCAATAGTCTCTATCTTTTTAAATAATGGAGTTTTACTTTCATATAAAAAATGAAATTTAGCCTCATTCTTTTCACATAATTCAGAAACATGAGCCGCTAGTTCTTTTGTACCTTCTCCTCCATTAGCCCAATGCGTACATAGACTTGCTTTAACTCCCATTCCATCACAAAATTCTATCAAAGCTTTTACTTCATTATCTGTATCTTTAATAAAATGGTTAACAGCAACTGCAACAGGTAAACCAAACTTTTGAACATTTTGGATATGCCTTTCAAGGTTCACAAGTCCTTTTTTAAGTGCATCTACATTTTCATTTTTTAGATCATCTTTTGCAACACCACCATGCATCTTTAAAGCTCTGATTGTTGCAACAATTACAACACAACTTGGTTTTAAATTTGATTTTCTACATTTTATATCAAGAAATTTTTCAGCCCCTAAGTCAGCACCAAAGCCTGCTTCTGTTACAACATAGTCTGCAAGTTTTAATCCTGTCTTTGTTGCAATTACAGAATTACATCCATGTGCAATATTTGCAAAAGGACCACCATGAATAATTGCAGGATTATTTTCTAAAGTTTGAGTTACGTTAGGTCTAATAGCATCCTTTAATAATACAGTCATAGGACCTTGAGCCTTTAAATCTTTTGCAAAGATAGGTTTTTTATCTCTTGTGTATGCAATAGTTATATTTCCAATTCTTTTTTCTAAATCTTCCAGGTCATTTGATAAGCAAAAGATTGCCATGATTTCAGATGCTACGGTGATATCAAAACCATCTTCTCTTGGAAAACCATTGGCAACTCCACCTAGGTTGATATTTATAGATCTTAATGAACGATCATTCATATCCATTACTCTTTTCCAAACAATTCTTCTAACATCTATATCTAATTTATTTCCCCAATAGATATGATTATCAATTAATGCAGACAGAAGATTATGCGCAGAAGTAATTGCATGAAAGTCTCCAGTAAAATGTAAATTAATTTGTTCCATCGGTACTACTTGTGCGTATCCACCTCCTGCAGCTCCACCTTTCATTCCAAATGATGGTCCAAGGCTAGGTTCCCTCAAACAAACAATAGATTTTTTTCCAATTTTATTTAAACCATCATTTAAGCCAACTGAAGTAGTAGTTTTACCTTCACCAGCAGGAGTTGGAGTAATTGCAGTAACTAAAATTAATTTACCATCAGGTTTATTTTTTAATGTATCGAGATACTCTAAGTTAATTTTTGCGATGTGTCTTCCCATTGGGCTAAAAGCAGCACTCTCATCTGGTACATTTATTTTTGCTAAAATATCATTTATAGGTTGCATTTTAGCTTCTCTAGCTATTTGAATATCTGACTTAACATCGCTCATTTAAAATCCTAAAGTTATAAATTTTTATTGATGACTTCTTATCCTTTTTTGTGATCTTTGGAAACTTCTAAAAAATATATATAAAAAAAATAAGAACTATTTATATTCTTTGAGATAAAAATATCTAATGCAAAAATATTCTATTTTTAATCTTATTAAAAACGCTTTTTCAGGTCATCAAAACTGGGATCTAGCTTGGAAGGATCCTACACCCAAAAAAGAATATGATGTTGTAATCATTGGAGGTGGTGGTCATGGTTTAGCAACTGCATATTATCTAGCAAAAGAACATAATATTACCAATGTAGCCATCATTGAAAAAGGATGGATAGGCGGGGGAAATGTTGGACGTAATACTACGATTATAAGATCAAATTACATGCACGATGATAATGCACTCTTTAGCGAGTTTGGAATGGATTTGTGGAGAAAAATGAGTCAGGATTTAAATTACAATGTAATGTTTTCTCCAAGAGGAATTGTTAATCTTGCTCATTCTGATGCGCAAATGAATGTTTATGCAAGAAGAGGAAATTCAATGAGATTGAATGGAATTGATGCAGTTCTACTTAATAGAGAGCAAGTAAAAGAAATTATACCAATGGCAGATTTTTCTGAAAATGTAAGATTTCCAATTTTTGGTGGATTGATGCAGCCAAGTGCAGGAACAGCAAGACATGACGCTGTAGCTTGGGGTTATGCACGTCAAGCAGACTCAATGGGAGTTGATATAATTCAAAATTGTGAAGTAACAGGGTTTGATGTTGTTGGTGGCAAAATTAGTGGAGTGAGAACTTCAAGAGGTGACATTAAAGTAAAAAAAATTGGACTATGTGTTGCAGGAAGTACAAACATGTTAGCAGAAAAATTAAATATGACATTGCCAGTTGAAACCCATCTTCTTCAAGCATGTGTTTCAGAGCCGGTAAAACCAATTTTAGATAGAGTTGTTACTTTTGGAGCTGGACACTTTTATATAAGTCAATCTGACAAAGGTGAAATGGTAATGGGTGGTGATTTAGATGGATACAATAGTTATGCACAAAGAGGTAACTTACCAACTTTACAACATGTTCTTACAGAAGGAATTGCGATGATGCCATTTTTAAGTAAATTAAAAATGCTTAGAACTTGGGGTGGGATAATGGATATGTCTATGGATGGCTCACCAATCATTGATAAGACGCATATTGAAGGTTTATATTTAAATTGTGGATGGTGTTATGGTGGGTTTAAAGCTACTCCAGCATCCGGTTGGACATTTGCTCATACAATTGCGCAAGATAGAGTTCATAAACTAAATGCTGGTTATAGTTTAAATAGATTTAATACAGGTTATCTTCTTGATGAAAAAGGACTTGGTACAAAAACTTGGATTTCATAAATGCTTTTTATTAAATGTCCCCATTGTGGAATGAGATCTCAAAATGAATTTTCTTATGGTGGAGATGCAACTGTGAAAAGACCAGAGCTTGATAAAGAAATATCCGATCAAGATTGGGATAATTTTGTCTATAATAGAAAAAGTCTTAGAGGGAAACATTGGGAATTATGGCAACATTTGTCAGGTTGTAGACAGTGGATAAAGGTTGAGAGAGATACTGCTACTCATGAGATTTTTAATAGCCTTAAAGCTAATGAGGAAATTTCATAATGTCACAAAGCTATAGATTAGATAATATTGGCTTAATCAATAGAGACAAGAAACTCTCATTTAAATTTAACGGCGTTACCTATAATGGCTATGAAGGCGACACTCTAGCTTCAGCTTTAATAGCTAACGGTGTCCATTTAGTTGGAAGAAGTTTTAAATACCACAGACCAAGAGGTTTTTTTGGAGCTGGGGTTGATGAGCCGTATGCAATAGTACAATTGTATAGAAACGGTGAAACTGAACCCAATATTAAAGCGACAGAACAAGAACTTTTTGAAGGGCTAGAGGCTACTAGTGTGAATTGTTGGCCAAGTGTAAATTTTGATATTGGAGCAATAAATAATTTTTTAAAAATTTTTCTTCCAGCTGGATTTTACTACAAAACTTTTATGTGGCCTAAAAGTTTTTGGTATAAAGTTTATGAGCCATTTATTAGAAAAGCAGCAGGTCTAGGAGTTGCCTCTACCAAACATGACAAAGAAAGATACGAACATAAATATGAATATTGTGATTTATTAATTGCAGGTTCAGGACCGTCTGGTTTAGCAAGTGCATATGCAGCAGCAAAAAATGGTGCAAGAGTTATTTTAGCTGAAGATAAAGCTAGACACGGTGGAACATTATTAACTAGTGATGTTAATATAGGAAATCAATCAGGTAAGGAATGGGCTGATGGAATAATTTCAGAACTTAAAGAAATGCCTAACGTTGTTGTCAAAAACAGATCACAGGTTTTTGGATATTATGATCATAACATGCTGGTAATGTCTGAAAGAATTAGTGATCACCTTCCACAGACAAAAAAATACCATCCAAAACAAAGACTTTGGTACATCAGAGCAAAAGAGGTTTTAATTTCTTCAGGATCAATTGAAAGACCAATTGTTTTTGGAAACAATGACACACCAGGGGTAATGCTTTCATCAGCAGCAAAAGAATACCTTAAAGTTTATGGAGTATTAGTCGGAAGAAATCCTTTAATATTTACGAATAACGATAGTGGTTATGAAACTGCAATTGAATTTAAAAAAAATGGCGTTGAACCAATTATTTTAGATACAAGAAAAGATCCTCAATCGGAAGTAGTCGATGAAGCAAAAAATTTAGGAATTAACATTAAGTTTTCTTATGTGGTAGTTGCCGCTCAAGGTTATAAAAAAGTAAAATCAGCAGATATCGCAAAAATTTCAGATGATAAAGAACAGCTTGGTACGGTAGAAAATATTAAATGTGATTGTATATGTGTTTCAGGTTTTTGGACACCAACAATTCATTTAGCTTCACAATCAGGAAATAAAACAAAATTCAATGAAGAAATTGATGCATTTGTTCCAGGAACATCAAAACAAAATGAAACAACATTAGGTGCTGCAAATGGAACTTATACTTTAGATGAAACATTAAAAAATTCTTTTGAATCTGGTCATGAGTTATCAAAAAAAATTACAAATAATGATAATAAAATTTCTTTTCCAAATGTTGTTGAAAAAAAATCAACAACACACGATAAATTTTGGTGTGTACCATTACCCAAGGGAAAAAATTATAAAAGATTTTTAGACTTTCAAAATGATGTTTCTGTATCTGACGTAGAGATAGCACTTAAAGAAGGTTACCGATCAATTGAACATGTAAAAAGATACACGACACTTGGAATGGCAACAGACCAAGGTAAAACAAGTAATCTAAATGGTTTGCAATTAGTTTCTAATATTGAAAACAAAGTAGTACCAAATGTTGGTCACACTACTTTTAGACCTCCGTATACACCTGTCTCAATAGGTGCAATTGTTGGAAGAGAAATTGGCAAACATTCAAAACCTACAAGAAAATCTCCAATGCATTCATGGCACGAAAAAAATAATGCAGTTTTTGTTGATGCAGGTGTGTGGTTAAGGCCTAGATATTATAAACAAGGAAATGAAAATTTATTTGAGGGATCAAAAAGAGAAGCAAAAAATGTCAGAACAAATGTAGGGGTTTGCGATGTAACTACATTGGGCAAAATAGATATTAAAGGACCAGATGCAGCAGAACTTTTAAATAGAGTTTATACAAATGCATGGTTAAAGTTACCAATTGGTAAAGCAAGATACGGTGTGATGTTAAGAGAAGATGGAATTGTTATGGATGATGGAACAACCACAAGAATTTCAGAAAATCATTATCATATGACGACTACTACTGCGCAAGCTGCGAACGTTCTTTCGCATTTAGAATATTATTTACAATTAGTTTGGCCAGAGTTGAATGTAAATGTGGTTTCAACCACTGAACAATGGGCAGGAGCCGCAATAGCTGGACCGAGATCTAGAGATTTATTACAAAAATTATTTCCAAATTCTGATGTATCAAATGAAGGGTTACCTTTTATGGGTTACATGGAGGGAGATTTGTTTGGAGTTAAGGCTAGAATTTTTAGAATTTCATTTTCTGGTGAGCTTGCTTATGAAGTAAATGTAGAATCTGATAATGGAAACTTTATGTGGGAAAAAATTATGGAAGTAGGTCATGAATTTGATATTCAACCATACGGTACAGAAGCGTTATCAACTCTTAGAATTGAAATGGGACACGTCGCAGGATCTGAGCTTGATGGAAGAACAATACCTTATGACAACTCTTTAGAGGGATTACTGAGTAAAAAGAAAGATTTTATTGGTAAAAGATCTTTAAGCAGAGAGGCATTTACTGCTGTAGATAGGCAAAAAGTTGTTGGTGTTGTTCCGTTAGATAAAAAAACAAGTATTCCTGAAGGATCACATTTAGTTAAAGACTCAAATGCGCCACTCCCAAATCCAAAATTAGGATATATTTCAGCTTCTTGTTGGAGTGTAGAGCATGATAATCCGTTTTCTTTAGCAATTTTAAAAGACGGAAAAAATATGATTGGAGAAAAGTTATTTGTGATGTCTCCACTTAAAAATAAAGTAATTCCAGTTGAGATAGTTTCTTCACACTATGTTGATCCAAAAGGTGAAAGGGTTAGATCATGAGTTTAATATCAGCTTTAGCAAATATTCATTCAAAAGGTCAATTTGGTGATCATGAAGGTAAAAATGAAAATGATCTTTTAAAGATTTCTGAAATAAAAGATTTATTAATAATTCAAATAGTTCAGTATAAAAATTCTTCAGTTTCAATTGAAAGTATTGATATTGATGGTTTAGAATTAAAAAATGAACCACTAATTGTATTGAATAACGCTGATACAAGAATTTTATGGAATGGACCAAAAAATTGGTTATTGGTTTCAACAAAAAAAGATTTGCTTACAAATATCTTGCAAAATTTTAAAGAGATAGATTTTGCTGTAACAGATTTATCTCATTCGAAAGCTATAATTGAAATAGAGGGAAAAGATGCAAAAGAAGTTTTAAAGAAAGGCTGTCCTTTTGATTTTAATACATTGGAAAAAAATAATTCAATAAATTCTACCTATAATGGAATCACGTTTACTGTAGATATGTTAGATGACACACCTGATAAAGTGAGGTTATTTGCTCTAAGAAGTTTTGGTGAATCTTTGTATCACTCTATTACAGACGCATCTTTAGAATTTGGTTTTAAATCTTTATAAATTTTAATCTCTCGTTGCAATATAAACACCAATTGAAGTGATTAGAAACCCTACTAAATCTAAATTAGTCAAATTTTCATCTAAGAATAACCATGCCATAAAAGCAGATGTAGCTGGTATCAAAAAAAATATTGAAACCGTTTTGCTTGCTGAATTATTTTTAATTAAATACATCAATATTGTGAAAGCACCAAATGACACTAACAATATCTGATGACTCATAGCAATTATGAATGTTTGTGAGAAATCAATATAAGGATCAGCAAATAAAATTATTATCAGCAAATGAAACATACATCCTCCAAGAGCTTGATTCATATTACTCACAGGCAGAGGTAAATTATTACTTAATTTTTTTTGCCATAAAGTAGAAAAAGTAATAGCAAGTAATGCTATAATCGTTGCGACCAATCCAGCTGTTGGTATTTTAGAACCTATATCAAAACCTAATACAATCGCTGCACCAACAAATCCCAATAAAACTCCTACCCATTGTTTTGTAGAAACTTTTTCATTTAAAATTGGACCACTTAAAGCATTTGTTAGAACTGGCTGTAATGTTACTATTAATGCTGCAATACCTGTAGGCATGCCTATTGAAATTGAATAAAAAACACCTCCAAGATAAAAACCATGAAAAAGTACACCACTTAAAAAAGATTCAAGAAAACTTTTTCTATTAATCAAAATTTTTTCTTTTGAGTAAAGAGAAAATATAAAAAATCCTACAGCTACCAAAGCAAATCTGAATGCAAGTGCAGCAAATGGATCACTGTTATCTATAATTGGTTTTGTTGTAATAAAGGCTGATGACCAAAGTAAAATAAAAATGAGTGGAAAAATTTTAACCATTTTTGACTTATAGTTTAAATATCTAGTTAGTATTACAAATAATAACCAAAATGAACCAATTCTACCTTGAGTTGATTCACATAATAAGTATTAATTAATTTACTTATTTATGAAATTTAAAAAAATATATTTATTAGTTTTAATTTCTATGTTTTTAACTGGATGTATTCAGTCCACAGCTTTACTAGGCCCTGGCGTTACAATAGCTACAACAGGTAATATTATGCAAGCTGGTTTTCAATATGGTGCTAACTCAGCAATAAAAAAAGAAACAGGCAAAGATGCCCTCACACATCTAAAAAATGCTGTAGAGGAAGAACAGGATAATCAAAAACTTGAAAAAAAAATTAAAAATTTAGCTAAAAGTACAATTAAAAGAATTAAGAATAAGTTATTAACAAATTAATCTAAAATTTCTAAGATAATAAGTTTTTCTTGTTTTGTTTCTTTACACCACATTTCGTAACTTTCACAAATTCTCCAAAGGTGATCAAATGCTCTTTGAGATATTTCTAAGGGAAAATGACTTTTTGTGTAATATAGTTTAGGTATTTTCATCAAAAACTTAATCATTGAGTCTTTTTGTATCTCTAAAAGCCTCATAGTTTCACCATTAACTTTTTTGCCAGTAATTTTGTCAACAAAATCATTATTCCTTAACTCTAAAAACCATTTATCATGAAACTCACCTGAACTAATTAAATCATAATCTTTTGTAGTCATAAAAACTTCAAATGCCTGGATATTAGTCATTTCAGAATTTTCATTTTTAATCTTTACAACTTGAGAATAAATCAATTCGGCAACTCTTAAAACGTAAGGCTTGTCATTATCAACCGACATAATTTATCTCTTATGCTTAGCCATTGCAGAATTTGCAAGTATTAAATTAGGATCTAAAAAAATTTTAGAGGATCTGACATTGTTAAAAGATTTATATGCAAATATTGCAATTGGAAGCTCTGTACATCCTAATATAATTTTTTTACATTTCATTTTGATCAATTCATTAATTGCAGGCTGTATTGCTTTCGCTGCAGCTTTCACGTTACCCATCTTGACCAATTTTATGGCCTTATTCACTGATTTTTTTTGTAGGTTTTGAGATGGTTGAATTAAATTATAATCTTTATTAAAAATCTTATCATAAACACCAGTTTTTAACGTTCCTTCGGTAGCTAATAACCCAACTTTTGAATTTTTCTTACAATTTTTTTTTGTAAATTTAAAAACTTCTTTTGGCATATTTATAATTGGAATATTGATTTTCTTTTGTAAATCATCAAACCAATAATGTGCTGTGTTGCATGGAATAACAATAAATTTACATTTATTTTTTTCAAGTAATTTACATCCCTGGAGTAAACTTTTTAAAACGTTTTGATATTTTTTTTTACTTGTGTTGTTATAAGATCTATTTGATAAATTTTTAGTTTGTACTCCAATAGACTCGGGTCTACCTGGTATATTGGATTTGTTATAGAGAATGAATAAAG
>Ga0315315_10006704_pt1 | contig 10650 bp, 8 predicted proteins | sample M140m3416metaG_FD_203699 | JGI IMG/M metagenome (GOLD analysis project Ga0315315, IMG submission 203699) | Ammonia-oxidizing marine archaeal communities from Monterey Bay, California, United States - M1 40m 3416 | ecosystem: Environmental > Aquatic > Marine > Intertidal zone | place: USA... | reverse complement strand
ATTTATGCACACTCGAGTTGATCGCCAGAGTACCTTTACCGAAAAACTAACGGCTCGACCTGGTGAAATTGTCGATCGAAACGGCCACGTTCTGGCAATGACGGTCACTCGTAACAGTATCTTTGCCGTGCCATCACGAATCGAGGATCCACGGCAGTTTGCCTGGCAGGCAGCATCTGCTATCGGTCTGAATGCCGATGCTCTTTTGGATAAGATTCGAAAGCACCAGGACAAGCACTTTGTGTGGATCCGTCGACGTGTTTCGGATGAGATCGCTACCGCATTTCGCGAACTGCAGCTGCCAGATGACTCCTGGGGATTTCGTCGCGAATACCTGCGTCAGTATCCTCAGGGAAATATTGCCGCTCATGTGCTGGGCATGCGCGATATCGATAATACGGGGCACGGTGGTTTGGAGCAAAGTCTAAATGATCTGATTCGGGGCGATGACGGTTACCGCGTAATGACGCGTGACGCCCTAGGCGTTGTAATGGAAGTCGAAGCATCAGAATCTCAATCGCCGGTCCACGGACGATCAGTGATCTGCACCATTGATCTTCTCACTCAATTGTCCATCGAACGTCGGCTCGATGAGGTGATGGAACGCTGGAAGCCTGTTGGCGCCTGTGCAGTAGTGATTGAACCTCATTCCGGTGAGGTCATGGCAATGGCATCACGGCCTTCGTTCAATCCTAACCGGCCATCCGAGGTTCCAGCCGATGCTTGGCGTAATCTGGCGGTTTCAGCGGTATTCGAACCGGGTTCTACATTCAAGCCATTTGTTGTTGGCTGGGCGATGCATCAGGATTCATTGAAACGTTCAGACACCATTCAGTGCTTCAACGGCGCGTATCGGATGGGACATCGCATTCTGCATGATCACCATTCGTATTATTCACTCTCGGTCGAAGACGTGCTGGTTAAATCCAGTAACATAGGGATGGCAAGAATTGCAGAGCGCATTGGTCTGCAACAATTGTATGAATGCACAGTCGCGTTTGGATTTGGGCGGCGCACTGGAATCGAATTGCCCGGTGAGTTGCGAGGACTCGTGCGACGTCGTGCAGACTGGGATGAGTACTCACTGGGATCTATTCCCATGGGGCAGGAACTGGCGGTGACCCCTCTGCAGCTGATTGCTGCCCATGCTGCATTAGCCAATGGAGGACGCTTAGTCAGGCCTCATTTGTTGCTGGAATCATCCGAGCGGCTGTCACCATCTTCGTTGGTCCATGTGGAAACTGTGGATGCCAAGATTCCGGTGGAATCGACAATATTGCATCGCAATATTGCCGACTGGATTGTGCAGCATCCGATGAAAGAGGTGATAGAACGAGGCACAGGTAAGTCCGTTCGCACTGATGAAATGAGCATCTTTGGGAAGACAGGCACGGCTCAAAAGTTTGATAGTGACACTGGTGGCTATTCGAATACCCGCCACATTTGTTCGTTCATCTGTGGCGCGCCGGCTGAGCATCCGGAGGTACTGGTATTGGTGATGGTGGATGAACCAACGGTTGGTGGCAGTCACTATGGCGGAACCGTGGCTGCACCTGCTGCTGCCCATATTCTTAAAAATTCTCTGCACCGTATCCGTCGTTTGGAACGCAGTGTCACAGTGCGACCGGAAGAAGACCTGCCAATACGTCTTCGTTGACTACCTCGCTGGCAGTCAGAGATTTGCGTAACGAGTTCACCAACGCAAGCTTCGTGGGTTACACGCACGTGTATAAATCGTTTCAGGCTCAGTTCGAGCAACTGCTGAATCTCGAACACCCGCTATGTATGCCGGTTCGAAAAAAAAGCATCATTATTTAGGGCAGCGACATCGTGCAGAGCTTCATATTCCTAAACTGGCCGGCTACTTGAGGTGCTTGTCTGCGAAGTTTAGATACTGTTCCCAGTCGTATGATGTGACGTCGTGCTTTCCACGGCGAATGTGGTAGCCGATATCATTCATGATCGGCTTGCCAGTTTTTGGCTGCTTAGACGAAGGCAACCCGGTCTTGCCAAACAACGCATACACCGCGCTGGCGTAGTATGCCGATAGCATTTCTCCGCGAGGGTCCGCCCAGCGATCTTCTTCGGCACTGGCGACGTAGACCGGACGGGGGGCCATTAAGGCAATCAGTTGATGATTGTCGACAGGCAGGCTGTCTTCATTGTCGTTGTAGTCTCGGTGCTTGCGACAGAACCAGTGAGGAAATACTTCGTTGATGCGCTTCACGGTTTCTCCAAAACGCCGTCGTGACAAGGCAGCTCCGCCACACCCGGAGTTATTCGAAATCACCAATGCAAAACGTTCGTCGGTAGCTCCTGCCCACAATGATGTCTTACCCAGGCGTGAATGTCCAAATACGGCGACGCGGCTGCCATCGATGCGGGGATGTGTTTCAAGAGTATCCAGGATGCGGCTGAGTCCCCAAGTCCATGCGCTGATCGAGCCTCCTGCGTCGCTGGCACGAGAAGGGCCGTGTTCGTTGTCCAGTTGATGAATTCCATTTTGAAATTCGTCGTCAAAATCGGGATCAATGTCGCCGTAGTATGCCGTCACCAGACCATAACCACGTGATAGAATCTGCTTCACGTCCCACCGCTGCACCCGATCGCCTCGAAGAATTTCAGAGGCCTTGTTACCAGTGGACTTTGAGCGTTTGTCCATGGGAACCCACGAGCGCGGTAGACGGATTGAGGGATCCGCATCGACGGTATGGTTGCCTCGAAAGTTCAATCCAAGAATTGCGGGAACAGGACCCTGCGAATTGGCTGGCGTGTAAATCAATACATCAATCGACGGACCTGCATCATTATCTGTCAGAAAGATGGTCTGTTGTTCACGAATAACTGTTCCATTCAGAATCGTTGTACGTTCCAGTGACCGCACTCGAATACGAACTTCTATTTGAGGAACACGGCCAAAAACGTGACGTTCAAACAGCTGCAGTATTTCCGGTCGTCGCACAGACCGCCACAACTCAACAGAGTCGACTTTGTCGCCTGCATTAGTCGTCAGTAGATCGGGTAAGTCAAACTGCGGTACGAGTGACTCGTCGTAGTTGGACTCATCAGCGGTGACCGAACCGAAGTATGTGAGGCTCGGAATCAGAAAGAAGGCAAGTCGTGATTGAATGCTGGTGGTCATTGTTGCTTCTGCATTGCTGGCTGCCGAAGTATTGCTTGTATGCGTCGAGTTGACACTGGTGTACTCATTAAACTTAGTGCTTGGTGAAAAACAATACTTCAGTGGCATGATGATTAACTCGGGGCCGTATCTTGTCTTGATTCATGGCCAGCGTCAAAGAGTTGTCGGGCGAACCGAATTGCCTTTCTGACAATTCGGATCTGTGTCCTGCATTCCGATGTGTTTGCCGGTAACCTCTCTCGTGGCATTCCGGGAACGAATTGAATCCGCCAGCAACATGCCGTTGGAGGCAGTAGATGCCGGAGTTCACTGCATTTCTATTACCAGACAAGGTTGTTCTGTCAGTGAAAAGTTGAGCCATCGCCATTCCATCGAAATGAGCTGCCTACCTGAATACGCTCTGAGGGAGCCGCTGTTGTCATTCATCGGACGTGACCTAAAGGAACAGAGTGGATCTTTGTTTTCAGCGGATGGATGGCTCGAAGACTGGAACGACTCCGGGGATGATCCCGAATAATTTAAGCCGATCAAAGCAAGCCTTTGTGGTTAGTGTCCGCTGCACGACGGCACCAGTCTGCAATTTCAATGTCCGTCACTGTTTGGGTCATTACAGATGCTGCTCCCGATTCCATCAGCGTCGGCATTAGTGATACGGCGTTCTGAGGAATGACCAGCAGTACGGGGGGGTGTGGTCGACCAAGCCGGCTCAGTCGCCCCAGAAACAATAGACAGTCTCTCATCTGTTTGTCGGTGATCAGGACGATGCCCGCTACCTGGGCAGCCAGGATCTGATCATGGATAGCTCGAGTCGTCGCAAGCGAGTGACATCGATAGTCGGTGACCTTGCTGGTTTCTGATGGTGTGGATCCGAATCTTGCCTGAATTGGCAGCGTGCCGGGGCGAGACAGTTCGGCCTGAACTGATGGTGCCCACCAGCGTTCCGGTTCGAGAAACAGAAAGCAGGCTTGGTTCCATTGTGGGATCGATTCTCGCAGAATCTGATTGCAGTCGATATCGGTCACGGGGCCTGCCTTCGTGATTGTCAGGTGTCGCGTTTCATGTTGCCAATGAGCATCACCATACCAAGAGGGTCCCGGGTTTGTGAATTCCAACAGATCCTGGCGAGTATGGCATGAAGCAAGGTTGACCGGGCGTTAAAACGCTACCTTTGAATCAACTGCTCAATTACAGTCGTCATGATTTTTGACCCTATCGTTAACGTTACGTCGGAATTTTCAATGCCATTTCACGCTTCCGATTACATTGAAGTTAAACGTATTTCCGGCAAGGGCCGTGGAGTGTTTGCTTGCCGACACATTAACGCCGGCACCGTCTTCGAGAAGGTTCCGGTCATCGTTATGCCGGCGGAAGAAGTACTTGAATCTACTGAATGTCCTGTTCTGGCCAATTATGTCTTTGACTGGGGAAAGAATACCGTGGCTTTGGCCCTCGGTTACGGCTCGATATACAATCACTCTTACTCCCCTAATGCTCGCTATGACGACGAAGGTCGGCAGACCAAGATTTTCACAGCATTGCGTGACATTGATGCCGGTGAGGAAATTACCGTCAATTACAATGGGCATGAGGAAGATCTCACACCCGTCGGTTTCGAAGTGATCGATCCAATTCCAGTGAGTCCCTGCGAGGACCATGACGACCGTTCGTCTCGACTTGGCGAAACAGTTCAGATCGCAGCCAGCTGACGTTGAACTGGTCTGGTGTCGGTCTAGGATTCACTGAATAGTCGATTGGCAGCTGATGTGGTTGCCCCCGGGCATGGAAAAAACAGGTAGAATGTAATTTCTCATGGCAACTGCAGAAGAAATCAAGTCGCTGGTTAGTCAGGTCGTCGATCCGGAACTGGGACGGTCTTTGGGAGATCTGAGACAGGTCTGTGATGTCAAATGTGACGAGTCAACCGTCACTGTTGACATCGAAATGCTGACCCCTGCGTATCCTCACCCGGACCGGCTGAAGACGGAGGTCGAAAAGCAGTTGGCAGGGGCAGTCGGCGAAGGACAGACGCTTCACGTGGTGTTACGACCTGCAGTACGCGGTAAGAATTCAGGCGGTCGTATCGGGCTCAACGTCGGCAACGTTATCGCTGTTGGCAGTGGTAAAGGTGGTGTTGGCAAAAGCACTGTGGCTGCAGCTCTGGCCTGTGGGCTCAAATCACTTGGTTGCCGTGTTGGTTTGATGGACGCGGATGTCTACGGGCCAAGCATTCCACATATGCTGGGAGCCAAAGGGCAACCCGCAGCGAAGGAATTGCAGGGGCCAGACGGTCAGAAAGTTGTCCGAATTCAACCAATCGATGTCAACGGCCTCAAGCTGATGTCGATGGGATTCTTCATGGAAGATGGCCAATCGGTTGTCTGGCGTGGCCCGATGCTCCACAAAGCACTGACCCAGTTTCTGAAAGATACTGACTGGGGTGAACTCGACTATCTGGTCATCGATTTGCCGCCAGGAACCGGTGATGTGTCACTAACGCTCTCACAGCTGATCGGACTTGCGGGAGCAGTCATCGTCTGTACTCCACAGCAGGTTGCTTTGCTGGACGCAATCAAGGCGGTCGACATGTATCAGAAGGTCAACGTTCCTGTGCTGGGTTTTGTTGAGAATATGACAGGCGAAATCTTCGGCCAGGGCGGAGCTCACAAAGTCGCTGACGAACTCAAGGTGCCATTTCTTGGTGAAATACCGATTCAGGCCTGTATCCGTGAGTTCTGCGATTCCGGACAAATCTTTAAATTGCTGGACGACGACTGCCCTGCGCGTGAGTCACTGGAAGCCGTTAGCCGCAACATCGCGATGCAGGTCGCCCGCAATCTGATTGATACACCCCCTGCGCCGACTCTTGAAATTCTATGATCCTGGCTGCTGCTGAATCTCTTCAGGTTCGTACTATGACGATTGATGAGTTGCTCGAAGAATTCGAAGAACTGCTCGATTGGGAAGAACAGTGTGACTTCCTGATCGACTTAGGGTTTGAATTGCCGCACTTTCCCGTCGAACTTAAATGCGACGAAAATATTGTGCGTGGATGTCAAAGTCTTGTGTGGCTGGTTGCTGAACATGTTGTGGGCAACGGTGTCAGTATGGTGAGTATTCAGGCCGACAGTGATTCGATGATTGTTAAGGGGCTGATTGCTGTTTTACTGGCAGCGTATTCAAAGAAAACAGCTCAACAGATTCTGGATACTGATATTGAAGCCTTGTTCGAACGCATGGGACTCAATCAGCATCTCAGTTCGACTCGCCGCAACGGCTTGCATGGCATGGTTCAGCGTGTTCGTTGTTTTGCAGCCGAACATGCTGTCTAGTTGCGTTTTGTCTGCATGCGGAAAATCTGCGATGTCCGATACCAATTCCGAACAATTCGATGCAGAAGCTGTTCGTAGTCAGTTTCCTGTTCTGAATCAGAAACTTAAGCAGGGGCGACCCGTCTTTTTGGACAGCGCTGCATCTGCTCAAAAGCCAAACGTGGTTATCGAAAAAGAACGCGAAGTTGAAGAACAATACTTCGCTAATGCTTATCGAGGACGCCACAGCTTTGGAGAACGGATCAATGAGGAGCTGGAAAGCTCGCGGCAGAAGATCGCTGATTTTATTGGAGCTTCTTCCGCAGCGCAGATTTCATTCACTGCCGGTACGACGCTGGGTCTGAATCAGGTGGCTTTCGGCTGGGGACGGGGCCGAGTTCAGGCTGGGGATGAAATTGTTGTGACTCCCATGGAACACCATGCGAATTTTGTTCCCTGGCAACAACTGGCAATGGAAACCGGGGCAATACTCAAGCTTCTTCCGCTGACCGATGATGCCAGACTGGATGCTTCAGCGTTCACAAGCGTCATCACAGAACGGACAAAAATTGTTGCAGTGACAGCGATGTCCAACGTTCTCGGAACTATAAATCCAGTTTCGGAATTGGTTCGATATGCTCATGCAGTAGGAGCGATTGTTGTTGTTGACGGTGCCCAAAGTGTGCCTCACAGTCTTACGGACGTCACTGCCGACGATGTCGATTTTCTGGTTTTCGGTGGCCATAAAATCTATGGACCAACGGGAGTCGGTGTGATTTATGGTCGAGCCGATCGATTGGAAGAGATTCAGCCGATCGTCTTTGGCGGACATATGGTGAGTGATGTGTCGGTAGAGCGTTCGGGATGGGCCAGTTGCCCTGCCCGCCTTGAAGCAGGAACTTTACCCATCGTGCAGGCCATTGCTTTAGGTGCGGCAATTGACTGGGTCAACGAAATTGGTTTCGACCTGGTGCAGGCTCATGAGCATTCCCTTTTACTGGCGGCCACAAATCGATTGATGGAAATCCCCGGAATGACCATCTTCGGGCCTTCTTCAGATTACAAAGGGGCGATTATCGCTTTTCGGATTGATAATCTGCATCCGGAAGATCTGGCGGCAATGCTGGATCGTCGCGCAGTGATGACTCGACACGGACATCACTGTGCCATGCCACTGCATGAATTACTGGGAGTAACGGCGACGACTCGAGCGAGCTTTGCGGTGTACAATACCTTGGAAGACGTAGATGCCTTGATCGACGCTGTCCAGTTTGCTCGACAGAAGCTTCGGCTGGTTTAGTAAATAGCTTTGACTCAAAGTGATGCTGTTTTTGACGTCAGCGTGTTGTTGCGGTACAAAGGCAGCTGTTTAGTACCCAATTGCTGGTTTTGTTCAGGTAGCAGTCCATGTTGCATCGATCTGCCCGGTTCTTTGTTGTTGCATTTGCTCTGTATGGATCGTTTATCCATAGTGTTTCTGCGCAGGATGTGCCCGAGCCGGCTGTTTTAGTCGGTGAGAATCCAGATGTCCTCAACGCTGCTGTGAAAGAAAAGCAGATGGGTTGGGAGTCCCTCTTCAATGGTAAAAATCTGAAGGGGTGGAAGGTTACAGATTTCGGTGGTGAGGGCGAAGTGACGGTTGATGAAAAAGGTGATGTCACGATTGAGGAAGGTGTTGATCTGTCCGGCATCACAACGACTCGCCAAGATCTTCCCACTACGAATTACGAAGTGAGATTTGAAGCCCAAAGAGCCAAAGGGACGGACTTTTTTGTTGGGTATACGTTTCCTGTTGGCGACAGTGCGTGTAGCCTGGTAATGGGTGGCTGGGGTGGCGGAGTTTGTGGAATTTCAAGTCTCGATTTCATGGATGCCTCTGAAAACGACACTACGCAGTATCGGGATTTCGTTCGCGGCAAATGGTACGAAGTTCGTATTCGAGTGACTGATACACACATTCAGGCCTGGCTGGGCAAGTCGACATTGGCAAATGTCGAACGTTCGTCACATAAAGTTGATGTGCGGTTCGAGATGGAAGCCTCAAAGCCAATGGGCTTCGCAACTTATCAGACTGTTGGTAAAATTCGCAACGCCCGGTTTCGGGCTCTCAGTGTCGATGAAGTAAAGACTGAGCCGTAGAGTATTCGGGGGGCCTGTTCACAGAGGCGAACATGTTCGCTTAGAACTGCTGCTGCTCTTCCGCCGACTGGTGTTCATCTCTGCTATTCGGATGCGGTGTCCACATCATCTGCCTGCGGTAATTCAGTTGGTGGATCAACAGCAGCTGTTGCTTCCGGCTCCGTTGATTCTGGGTTTTCTGAGCTGGCTTGTGCGGCTGCAGCCATTTGCTCTTCAACGATATCGCCAGCAATCACTGCACAGGACACCAGAGAATCGCCTTTGTCCAGCCGGATGACTCGCACTCCCTGAGTGTTACGCCCAATTGTGCTGATGTCAGAAGCCTTGAGCCGCTGAATCTTGCCCTTAGCCGTAATCATGAGCACTTCGTCATCGTCAATGACTGAGAGTACATCAACAACCCTACCGTTACGATCGGTGGTCTTGATGTCTCGCAGCCCTTTACCACCTCGCCGTTGACGGCGATATTGAGCACTACTGCTCGTGGCATCCACATCGTTCTCGTCGTCGTCTCCCGATGTGATTCCCGTACCGAATGGTGTACGTTTGCCGTAGCCCAATTCACAGACGGTTAGCAGTGTACGTTCTGCCTCGGCAACAACCATTCCGACCACCTGCTCATCTGAGCCCAGACTGATGCCCTTCACACCACGTGTTGCCCGGCCCATCTGCCGAGCATCTTCATGGCTGAACCTAATCGACATGCCCCCGGAGGTGCTCAGGACTACGTCCTGATCGCCTTCGAGGATACGGACGTCAATAAGTTCGTCATCGTTGTCCAGACGGATCGCGATGATTCCACCCTTCATGGGGCGTCCGTAGGCGGATAATGCGGTCTTTTTGACGATGCCTTTTCGAGTGGCGATCATTAGATATTTGTCTTCAGGGAATTCCCGAACACTGAAGCAGTTGGCGATACCTTCGCCTTCTTCAAGAGTGATGACGTTAACGAGTGCACGTCCTTTTGCAGTTCGGCTTTGCAAAGGCAGATCATAGACCTTCAGCCAATGCACCTTGCCTCGGTCAGTAAAGAACAGCAGGAAGTCATGAGTACTGGATACGAACAGATGTTCGATGGCGTCTTCGTCATCTGATTGAGCCCCCTTAATTCCCTTGCCACCACGCCGCTGCGATTCGTATGTAGCCAATGGGGTGCGTTTGATGTAGCCTCGTTGCGAAAGTGTGACGACCATTGTTTCTTCGGGGATCAGGGCTTCCTTGTCGTAGTCTCCCAGTTCTTCATGAGAGAGTTCTGTTCGACGTTTGTCAGGGTACTTAGCCTTCAGCTCCTCCATGTCCTTTCGGATTTCAGCCCGAATATTGGCTTCGTCGGACAATAGATGCACGTGTTCTGCAATGTTGTCCAGCAGTACACTGTGTTCTCCCTGCAATTTCTCGCGTTCCAGGTTGGCCAGAGATCCCAACTGCATGGACACAATGGCTTCCGCCTGATTGGTTGACAGGAAGTACACCTCTGCTTCTCCCTGTTCCAGCTGATATTCTTCGAAGCCATCTGTACCCAGTGCTCTTGCGACCAGTTCTGATGGTACAGGAATGTCCTGTAATGCTGTCTTGGCTTCCGCGCGACTGGATGAGTCTCGAATCGTCTTGATGATGCGGTCGATATCGACCTGTGCCATCAGCAGACCTTCAACAGTGTGCTTACGCTTTCGGGCTTCCTCCAGCAGATGTTCTGTTCTACGCCGAATCACGTCGATCCGATGCCGCAGGAATACATCCAGCATACTTCGAATGGTCATGAGTTGAGGCCGGTTGCCCTCCAGAGCCAGCAGAATCATACTGACTGTTGTTTGCAGCGGAGAAAATTTATACAGCTGGTTGAGTACGACGTCTTTGTCAGTATCCTTCTTCAGTACGATGTGCAGTCGCACCTGCCATGTGGGGATGGTGCGGTCTGTCAGGTCGACGATTCGCGAAATTCCCTTGATCCGTTCGTCACGAACCAGTAGTTCCAGCTTTTCACGGATGCGGTCACGGGTTTCCATGTACGGAATTTCAGTGACGACGATCACGTCACTCTTCTTTTCTGTTTCAAAGTGC
>Ga0315315_10006702_pt1 | contig 10650 bp, 5 predicted proteins | sample M140m3416metaG_FD_203699 | JGI IMG/M metagenome (GOLD analysis project Ga0315315, IMG submission 203699) | Ammonia-oxidizing marine archaeal communities from Monterey Bay, California, United States - M1 40m 3416 | ecosystem: Environmental > Aquatic > Marine > Intertidal zone | place: USA... | reverse complement strand
TACAGTCACATATACTGACTTCTGCGGTGACATACAAACACAAACGATCGAGGTTTTTGTAGAACCCTTGGAGGTCAATATTTCTGCGGATTTCGATGTCATCGATTGCATAAATTCAACCGTGATTTTAACTGCCAATTCTAATTTCAATAATGGCTTGACGTACAATTGGTTCGCTTCAAACGGAGGGAATCTTCTCAGCTCTGAGGAATTTGGCGCTGTCATTGACAATGGCGGATCATATACCGTTAATGTTTCTTTTGATGACGGAGCTTGTACTGCGGAAGACACGTACAACATTGAACTTGACACAATATCCTTTGTAGCAGATGCAGGCCTGGGTGGCGTGATCAATTGCGACTCCCCCACAATCGTGCTTCTGGGAGCATCAAATGACAACGGGGCTGAGTTTGTTTGGTCGACAAATGATGGAGATATTTTCGGAAACAGCAATGTTGCTCAACCCACAGCTGTATCTGGCGGAACCTACAATTTGCTCGTCACCAATCCAGAGAATGGATGCACCTCAGAAGATGAAACGGTGGTCTTAGAAGACTTTACAACTCCGGCAATAGAAATCGGGTTTGCAGATGGCATGATCAGCTGTGAAACACCCCAGATTTCCATCTTAGGGACAGTCATTTCTCCCGACACCTATACAAATGAAATTGAGTGGACATGGGTTGAGGGTGAAGGAGGACTAATAGACCCTACATCTCTCGAGCCTGTTGCAGCGCTTCCAGGAGAATACCTGCTTACTGTCACATTCAGTGAAAACGGGTGCACCACAACCTTCCCCGATTTCGTCACCGTTGAACAAGATGAAAATGCATTTATCGACATCTCTCAACTCACGATGCCTAACGTCATCACACCCAACTATGACTACTACAATGACAACTTAAAGCCTTTTCTTGCCGACCAACCAGATGTGGAAACGCTCTCCGTTCTCGACGAGTACAACCTCGTCATTTACAACCGATGGGGTGATCTTGTTTTCGCGAACAATGGACTCCCTCTCGCATGGGATGGCAGGGCAAACGGAGACAGACTTTCCAGCGGCTCTTATGTGATTGTTGTGGACTACAAGTCCCTATGTGGAGAAGTCCAAACAGGCTCATACACCGGACCTCTGGAAATTCTCTACAAGACGCCTTAGCCAGATGAATAAATCAGCCTAGCCCGAAATCTTCTCAAGGAACTCATCCTCTGAAATAATCGGGACACCCAGTTTTTCTGCTTTCTCTCTTTTGCTTGGCCCCATTTTCTCTCCCGCGACGATGTAGCTGGTTTTCTTTGAAATCGACGATGAGACCTTGCCCCCGTGTTGCTCTATGAGTTTTTTAATTCCTGTCCTGTCATATTTCTCAAACACCCCACTTACAACAATTGCGGCACCTGCCAGCTTGTCTGTTGCCCCTTCTACTTCTTGGACAACAAACTGAAGTCCCGCATCTTTAAGTCTATGAATGAAGCTCTTGTTGCTCTCTTCTGCAAAAAACGCAAGGATACTGTCTGCAATACGCTCGCCGATTTCGTCAACTTCTATCAGCGCTTCACGATTTGCATGCATGATTGCATCAAGGCTCCCTAATGAACGGGCAAGCTTTTTTGCGACAGTCTCCCCTACATAGCGAATCCCCAATGCAAACAAGACTCTTTCGAACGGAATTTGCTTGCTCGCCTCGATACCCAAAAGTAATTTCTGAACAGATTTTTCTGCCATACGATCCAGGGGAAGAAGATCCTCAGGAGAAAGTTTATAAAGTGAACCAGGATCAATCACGAGCCCTGCCTCTACCAATTGGGCGACAGTTTCAGATCCCAACCCATCAATATTCATCGCTTTTCTGCTGATGAAATGCTTGATTCGACCTTTCACTTGAGGCGGACAAGACGCCGCGTTTGGACAGTAATGCACGACTTCACCTTCCACCCTGATCAGCGCCGTATCGCATTCCAAACAATGAGTCGGAAAAAGGGATTCAGACTGAGTGAACAAATCCACTGCAACTGCTCTGGCGCTTTCATCTACACCTACTACTTTGGGTATAATCTCGCCACCTTTCTCCACAAACACGTAGTCTTCAGAACGAAGTCCCAAACGCTCAATTTGATCAGCATTGTGAAGAGACGCACGCTTGACTGTCGTCCCGCCTAAAAGCACTGGTTCTAAATTTGCAACTGGGGTCACGGCACCTGTTCTCCCCACTTGAAAAGTGATTTCCCTTAATTTCGTTCGAACTCTTTCTGTCTCAAATTTAAAAGAAATGGCCCAACGTGGACTCTTCGACGTCAGACCTAAGATCTCCTGCTGATCATATCTGTCCACTTTTATGACGACCCCATCAATGGCAAAAGGCAACTCATGTCGGGCGCTATCCCAATAGGTAATAAAAGCCATGACACCCTTTGAATCTGTTGACGTAGAGATCATTTTTAATTCCTCAGAGGGCACCTTAAACCCCCAGACTCCTGCACTTGAGACAGCTTCGCTGTGGGTTTCTGAAACGCCTTTTGACATCACGCCGTACATCATACAATCTAGCTTACGCTTGGCGACCTCTTTGCTGTCCAGGAGCTTGAGAGAACCCGCTGCCGTATTTCTGGGATTTGCAAACTGTGCCTCTCCCGCCTCTTCTCGCAAATCATTCAAGGCATTAAACGCGTCAAATGGGTAAAATATCTCGCCACGTATTTCAAGGTTCTCAGGAGCAGATTGTTGCATGAGCAAAGGAATCGTCCTAATCGTCTTCACATTGGCTGTAATATCTTCTCCTGTCTCACCATCTCCTCGCGTGATGGCTTTTATCAGCCTCCCCTTCTCATAGATCAAACTTATGGCGACCCCATCGTATTTAAGTTCCATAACATAGACAACATCTTGTCCCTCAAGACCTTTTTCGACCCGCAACATCCAGTCTTCCACTTCGTGCGCATCATATGTATTTGAAAGCGACAGCATCGGCGTAGAATGCTTCACTTTGTCAAATCCATCAAGCGCATCACCTCCAGGACGCATTGTAGGTGACAAAGGATCATTAAATTCTGGATACTCAAGCTCTAATGCCTCGAGTTCTTTCATCAAAACATCAAACTCCTTGTCAGATATAATCGGCTGATTTTTATTGTAATACAGGTGATTGTGCGCGTGGAGATCACCACGTAATTCCAATATTCTTCGATTGGCAATATCCTTATCTGATGTCGTCTCCATGCTGTGTCAAGTTAAATCAATACGCGCAAATACATGCCTCGGCTTACCCTGTAAATCTTTAATTAATGAGATCTGACTCCATCGCGTCTTTGATCCGTGAAACAGATCCGCAACATCCCCTGCAAAATCTGTGTGGCACTCAAAAGCCAACCAACCCCCAGGATTTAACATCCCTCCCTCACATAGCGCTTTGATTCGTTTATAAAAAAGAAGTGGGGCATTGTTAGGGACAAATAAGGCCGACAAAGGCTCACAGCCTGTGACCCGATGTTCCATGGTCATTTTTTCTTGCGCTGGGATATATGGCGGATTGGAAACCACAGCATCGAAACATGTGGATTCAAACGGTCTCTTTTGCAAGACATCAGAACATTCAAAATTCACCTCAGCGTCAATTGATTTTGAATTCTCTTTTGCAACATCAATTGCACCTTGAGAAAAGTCAGATGCACAAACCTTCCACTCGGGCAACCTTTTCTTGATTGCCAAAGCAATGCATCCTGACCCTGTGCCGAGATCCAACACACACCCTTTCTCATCAAACACCTTCAGTTTTTCTATAAGAGAGAACACCAATTCTTCTGTTTCCGGTCTCGGAATCAGGACGCTCGCATTCACTTTTAAATCACAACCATCGAAATGCGCTGAACCTATAACATACTGAACGGGCTCACCTTTTGACACCCTGTCAGCCATCACAGCCAACTTATCTATCTCCGACTCAGGGAATCGGTAATTGTTCATCAATCTTTCACCCTTCACCATTCTTGACACAACCTCCAAACACAATCCCACCACAGAATCCCTCTCCTCCTCTTCTACGCCATTCGAAATCCTTGATTTAAACCAAACACGAACCGACCGTTCATCATTCGAGCCAGGCCATGGCCCCGCCCCCCGCGGACTCTCCTTTGACGTTATAGAATCATTCATCTGCTTTCTTCAAAACGATATACCCCCAATTCCTTCAATGTTGAAACAACAATTGCGACGATTGACTTCATCGTTTAACCTCCTTAAAACAGCGTGCTCTGACCATTTTCTCCGAACGCTGCAGAATCTTCGTCGGAATCAGAAGCTTGATCAGAAGCTACATCTTCTGGCAAATCGACATCTCCCGAAACAGCAGTTTCAGACGCAACACTTTCCGACGCCTGATCTATGAGATCGTCGGCTTTTCGAGCTTCCAATATCTCCAGGGCTACCGCATTTTCCAGATCTGTATTCGCGGGCTCTAACAACACTTCAGTCACAGGCAGTGAACTTAGTTTGTTCCCCAAAGCTTTAAATCCTTTTAAAGAGATAAACCCACGAAGATCTACAATCTCGTCAACTTTATCTCTGGTATGCTTAAATCTCCTGTTGAACTTCACTCTAGCCTGTGGATGATACAAAGACGTTGCAAAGGCAAGCCTGCTATTCGCATTGTCACCGATAAAACTGACAGCTTTTAATGAAAGTTCCGTTAAAAATCTCTTCACATACCAATCTTCCTTCTCACCATCAAAATAAACCACAGAGACCGGTCGCTCAGAATCCCATTTTTCAACAGAAATCATCTTGTCATCAAAATGCGTACTGAAATCAAATCCCGTCATGACATACGTTCCATTTGAATGGAGCGCCATGATGTGATCTTCTGCATGAAACTCACCCAGGAATGTACCTCTAGATTCTCCATTTAATCTCCGCACTGTCTCGTCAAACCAAACTTTTCTCGCGCCCAGAGTAGACACTCCTGCTTCTTTCAATTCTATTTTTTTGATTGGAAACTTCGACACAATATTCCCTCCAGATGCTCTCCCCTTGATGGCTATGTCAGAAAAGTTTAAATCTATCTTAAGGCGTTTTAACTTGGGTTGATTTTTTAAGTTGACGGTCACAATTTCAGCCTCACCATTCCTGTTTGCGGATAAATACCACACCATCGATTTTGGGTTTCCTTTTGTAATGGGATACTCTCGATCTCTTGTAATGGACTTGACATTAAACCGCTTCACCATACTGCGTCCCGATTTACCGTCGAGATAAATCACGTTATATGTGGTGCGAATATCTCCCTTCTTCCAAACTGCGACGTGCAGAATATTTTTTCCAAAAAAGGCCTTAGAAGTAATCTTACTCACTTGCATGATTCCATCCTTGCGAAACACAATCACATCATCAATGTCCGAGCAATCACATACAAACTCTCCTTCACCTCTCTTCAATCCAGTACCTACAAAACCCTCTTCAGCCTGAACATACAGCTTGACGTTCGCCACAGCGACTTTAGATCTATCGATCGTATCAAACGTTCTAAGCTCCGTTTTTCTTTCTCGGTCTTTTCCGTACTTCGATTTTAATGATTTGAACCAATCAATGGAGTAATCCGTTAAATTCTCCAGACGGTCCTTCACCTTCTCAATATCAGCTTCCAGATTGCTGATTTTAGTGTCTGCTTTAAAGGAGTCAAATTTTGAAATCCTTTTAATTCTGATCTCCGTCAATCTCGTCACATCCTCATCTGTAACTTTCCGAAGCAGATTCTTAATATGTGGTTTCAGTCCCTGGTGTATGTTTTCCAATATCTCCTCCCATGTTTCACACTCTTCAATGTCACGGTAAACACGTTTCTCTATAAAAATCTTCTCCAATGAAGAGAAATGCCATTGTTCCTGCAACTCTCCCAATTCAATCTCAAGCTCCCTACCTAACAGATATTTCGTTCTTTCAGTGGACGTCTTGAGAATCTCTTTCACACCGATAAACTGTGGCTTATCGTCAAGAATGACACATGCATTGGGTGAAAGTGACACCTCACAGTCTGTGAATGCATACAACGCATCTAGCATCTTGTCTGGAGAGACATTGTTTGCAAGGTGTACCACGACTTCTACAACTTTAGCTGTATTGTCTTCGACCTTTTTAATTTTTATTTTGCCCTTTTCGTTGGCCTTAAGAATACTGTCAATAAGCGAACTCGTTGTGACGCCAAATGGCACCTCACGCACAACCAAAGTCTTGTTGTTCACCTTGTCAATACGGGCACGCACCCTGATTCTGCCGCCACGCAACCCATCGTTGTACATCTCTACATCAGCCATTCCGCCAGTCGGGAAATCAGGCACAAGCTTGAATCCTTTTCCTTGGAGAATTGCGATGCTTGCATCAATTAACTCAATGAAATTATGAGGTAAGATTTTGCATGCAAGACCGACTGCTATTCCCTCCACGCCTTGGGCGAGCAAAAGTGGAAATTTTACAGGCTCAGTTTCAGGCTCCTTATTCCTACCATCATAAGACGCAAGCCATTTTGTCGTCTTGTGATTGAATAAGACTTCCTTGCCAAACTTACTTAGACGGACTTCTATGTATCTCGCTGCAGCAGCACGGTCTCCCGTTAAGATGTTTCCCCAATTCCCTTGACAGTCTAAAAGCAGGTCTTTTTGGCCTATTTGAACCATCGCATCACCAATGCTTGCATCACCATGGGGGTGAAATTTCATCGTGTTACCGATGACATTTGCCACCTTGTGAAAACGACCATCATCCATCTCGTCTAAGGAGTGAAGAATACGACGCTGAACAGGCTTCAGTCCATCGTATTGATGAGGAACAGCCCTCTCGAGTATCACATAAGACGCATAATCTAGAAAGTACTGGTTGTACATGCCCCTGACACGTACAACGTGATCCATGTCATCTGCGGCATCCTCTGCTGGTCCGTGCGCAAACTCGCTGTCTCTTTCGTGGTCTTGACTGTCGTGTTCCTCGTGTTCGTTTACAATCATTCCTCTACATTGTCTTTCTCCACACGGAGGTTTTCAATAATAAACTTCTGGCGGTCAGGGGTGTTCTTACCCATGAAGAAGCCAAGCATTTCTTGCAAACTGGCATCTCTTCCTACGACCACTGGATCAATCCGCATGTCTTCTCCAATAAAATAAGAAAACTCATCAGGACTTATCTCACCCAAACCTTTAAATCGGGTAATTTCCGATTTTGCACCAAGTCTAGAAAGGGCGCCATGCTTCTCAGATTCATCGTAGCAATAAACCGTTTCCTTCTTATTCCTTACTCTAAACAGGGGTGTTTGTAGGACATAGAGGTGACCTTTCTTGACTAGGTCTGGAAAAAATTGCAAGAAGAACGTGATTAAGAGGAGGCGAATGTGCATCCCGTCTACATCGGCATCTGTTGCGATAACAACCTTGTTGTATCTCAAATCATCTAAGCCATCCTCAATATTTAAGGCAGATTGTAAAAGATTGAATTCTTCGTTTTGATAGACAATTTTCTTCGTTAAACCGAAGCAGTTAAGTGGCTTACCCTTCAGAGAAAAGACGGCTTGCGTAACAACATCACGGGCCTTCGTAATTGACCCTGAAGCTGAATCTCCCTCAGTAATAAATAACGTTGACTCCTCGTTACGTGCGTTTTTATCGTTGAGATGAGCTCTGCAATCGCGGAGTTTCTTGTTGTGCAATGAGGCTTTTTTTGCCCGCGCTCTTGCAAGTTTTTTAATCCCCGCCAAATCTTTCCTTTCACGCTCGTTTTGAAGAATTCGAGACTGGAGTTGTTGGGCAATTTCAGGATTTCTATGGAGGTAATTGTCTAGCTCTGTTTTTAGGAAATCAAACATGAAGCTCTTCAGCGTAGGCCCCTGGGGCCCCATCTCTGATGAACCAAGCTTTGTTTTTGTTTGTGACTCGAAAACGGGTTCTTCAACTTTCACACTCACCGCACAAACAATCCCAGAGCGAACATCTCCAGTGTCATAATCCTTATTGAAAAAATCCCTCACGACTCGGACGTATGCTTCTCTAAAAGCAGCCTGATGCGTCCCGCCCTGAGGGGTGTATTGACCATTTACAAAGCTTTGAATGTCCTCACCATATGCTTCAGAATGCGTGACTGCAATCTCAATATCATTTCCTTTTAATTGAATGATTGGATAGCGTGCCTTACCGTCCATGCTCGACTCAAGAAGGTCAAGTAAACCATTGTCACTCTTAAGTTTATCACCATTTAAGTAAATAGATAGTCCAGTGTTAAGATAGGCATAATTCCAAAGAAGCTTTTCGACATGCTCCATTCTGTATTTATACCCCTTAAACAAATCTTCATCGGGTATAAAAGTCACCTTCGTACCGTTCCGTTTTGTCGTGGACTCTAGGGCTCTGTCCTCTTGAAGCTCACCCAACGCAAACGTTGCTGTTTTTGATTCGCCTTGCCTAAAACTCACGACTTGAAAAGAAGATGAAAGTGCATTGACAGCCTTAGTACCTACACCGTTAAGTCCGACCGTCTTCTTAAAAGCACGCGAATCATACTTGCCTCCAGTGTTGATTTTTGAGACACAATCAACCACTTTACCGAGCGGAATACCTCTTCCGTAATCACGTACTCTCACCTCTCCATTTCGAATCCCTACTTCGACACTTTTGCCATTGCCCATCGTGTATTCATCGACACTGTTGTCGATCACTTCTTTGAGAAGCACATAGATGCCATCATCTGAGTCTTTGCCGTCACCGACTTTTCCAATATACATCCCCGGGCGCATACGGATATGCTCCTTCCACGATAGTGAACGAATGTTGTCTTCTGTATAGCTTACTTGTTCTGCCATTAAGCAGCACAAGTTATCGCTTTTCTTTTGCGAAGCGCCTATTTATTGCTAGACTTTTTCCACATTTCACACAACGTTTTTAACCACTTTTCTTTCCTAACTTGCAAAGTTCAAACAAATAATATTTTGCACACGATGTCATCAGCGATTCGCAACCTTCAACCTTCAGCACTTTGGAACAGATTTGCCGACTTAAATGAAATACCAAGACCTTCAAAACACGAAGAAAAAGTATGTGCATGGTTAATGCAATGGGCTAAGGACCATCATCTTGAAGCTTGGCAAGACGACGTTAAAAACGTGTTTATGAAAAAACCTGCCACACCAGGAATGGAAGACAGGCAGACTGTGGTTCTGCAAAGCCACGTTGACATGGTGTGCCAAAAAAACAATGACACCGCGTTCGATTTCATGACGCAAGGAATAAAAATGGTCGTCGACGGAGATTGGGTACGCGCTGAAGGAACAACTTTGGGGTCTGACAATGGCATTGGCGTCGCAACGATATTGGCCACACTAGAAAGCAATGACATCCCCCATCCACCTCTAGAAGCATTATTTACAATCGATGAGGAAACGGGCATGACAGGTGCACTAGGGCTTAAGGCTGGTCACTTAGAAGCCACAATACTGCTCAACCTCGACACTGAGGACGATGACGAGATCAGCATTGGCTGTGCGGGGGGTGTTGACATTACTTCAACTGGCACCTATACGCCTGAAGATTCAATTCAAGAAGGCACAACAGGACTTAAAATAACTGTAAAAGGAGGTGCAGGTGGGCACAGCGGCATGGACATCCACAAGGGCATAGCCAATGCAAACAAACTCATCAACCGCGTCTTGCTCGAAGCCATTGAAGCCGTAGACATACGTGTGAGCGAAATACAAGGAGGTGGCCTTCGAAATGCGATTCCTCGAGAGGCTTACGCACGCATAGTCGTCTCTGAACAGGATATGAAAACGCTTGAGGAGGCTATCAACACTACAAAAGCGGATATCAAAGCTGAATACAAAACAACGGATCCACACCTCAACATCAGCTGGGAGCGTGAAAAGACACCTGCCCAAGCACTCCCCGAAGACGTGCAGAATGTACTTCTTCTCGCAATTCAGACGTGCCCTGTGGGAATCCACCGCATGAGTCCAGATATAGAAGGCTTGGTACAAACCTCAAACAACCTCGCTCGCTTAGAGGTTGGTGGCGGCAATGTGAATATCCAATGCCTCAACAGATCCTCCGTAGATTCAGAAAAAGGAGATCATGCGAGATCGATTGAGGCTGCATTCACAATCGCTGGCCTGACTTCAGAAAGAGGAGGCTCCTACCCTGGATGGACACCCAATCCATCTTCTGCCACTGTAGAGATGTTGCGCAAATTATATGTGGAACGGTACAATGAAGACCCAAAAGTAATGGCGTGTCACGCAGGTCTTGAGTGTGGCATTCTCGGTACAAACTATCCGAATATGGACATGGCATCGTTTGGACCGAATATCCGAAGAGCACACTCACCTGATGAATGTTGTCAGATTTCTTCAGTCCAAAAGTTCTGGGACTTTTATCTTGCAGCACTAAAACGTATTCCAAAGCGTTAACTACTAAAACCATGTCAAAACGTCCACTTATACTCATCACAAATGACGACGGAATCACTTCTTCAGGAATCTGTGCGCTTGCAGAAGCAGTCTCAGACCTCGGAGAAGTCCATGTGGTGGCTCCTGACAGCCCCCAATCTGGCATGGGACACGCTGTTACGATTGGAGAAATCCTAAGAATCAAACCTGCGTACTTCCCCCTCAAGGGTATAAGTGCGCA
>Ga0315315_10006701_pt1 | contig 10650 bp, 23 predicted proteins | sample M140m3416metaG_FD_203699 | JGI IMG/M metagenome (GOLD analysis project Ga0315315, IMG submission 203699) | Ammonia-oxidizing marine archaeal communities from Monterey Bay, California, United States - M1 40m 3416 | ecosystem: Environmental > Aquatic > Marine > Intertidal zone | place: USA... | reverse complement strand
AAATAGATAATATAAGACAAATTCAAGGAGTATTAGAATTTATTATAAAGCATAATAAAAGTTTACTTATAATAGCTGACGTAGAACCTACGGTAGCATCAGCATTAGCAATGAACAAGATTAAAGGCAATATAAAAGTAAATGTCATTGACGCTCCAGTATATGGAGTAAACAAGTTAAATACATTGCAAGATTTATCTTTAATTACAGGTGCTACTATTATAAACGAAGATTTAGGAGATGACATGGAAATGTTAGCAGAAGAGCATTTAGGTCATTGTGATAAAATAGTTACAAACAATGTTGAGACTATTATACAAAGAAAAAGTCTAGCTAAAGAAGTTGAAGATATTGTAGAAGATTTAAAAAAATCTCTTAAAAAAGAAACTAACCCTAATATGATAATTAATCTAGAAAAAAGAATTGCTAGGTTATCAGGAAAAGTTGCAATAGTAAAAGTAGGTGCAAGTTCCGAGGTTGAATTAAAAGAAAAGAAAGATAGGGTTGAAGATGCTATTTGTGCTACAAAAGCTGCAATAAAAGAAGGCATAGTACCAGGCGGAGGCATAGCGTTGTTAAACGCCTCTGATAAAGTAAAAGCTAAAAACAATGCAGAAAAAGTTTTATTAGAAGCTATAAAATCTCCTTACAAAACTATCCTAGATAACGCGGGTATTTCAGATTATGACAAACCTAAGGAGATGGGAAAAGGATTAAATGTGGTTACAGGCAAAACGGTAAATATGGTTAAGTCCGGAATTGTTGATCCGTTATTGGTAACTAAAAGCGCTTTGAAAAACGCAGCTTCTGTGGCTACAACTATATTATCTACTGATTGTGTAATCAATAATTTGAGAGCAAATGAAAGCAGTAGGTAAGTATATAGTAATAAAAGAAATTGAAGATAAAGCAACAACCACAAAAGGTGGTTTGCTTTTGTCCTCAAAACAAAAAGAAGACATTCGGTATAGACAGGCTGAGGTATTAAACGTCGGCACGGAAGTAGTCGGTGTTAATACTAAAGACAACATATATTTTGATAGACATGCTGGTTTTGATATCGAACTTCATGATAAAATATACAAAGTAATTAAAGAACAAGATATTGTAATAATACTATAAATTATGGGAAATCCACAAGAGCGTCAAGAAAGAAAAGAACTAAGGCGTGATTATAGAATGGAAGCTAAAAATATGAAAGCTGATCATAGAGATTCTATAAGAGATGTTAATAGAGTCATTAAAGGAGAAAGACTAGAAGATAAACTTGCGAAAAAACAACAAAAGCTCCAGTATCGTAAAGAAATGGAAGACTTAAAAAGTGGTTATGCAGCAACATTTCACAGAAAAGTAGATAGATTAGCTAACAAGGTAAAGCATGGTCAACACGAACTTGAAAATATTAGAAAGTCAAATCAAGAATTTAAAGCTGACAAAGTTAATATGCAAGGTTATGAGAGTAAAGCTCACAAAAAATCTCTTAAAATGAAGCATAGGCAATATATGCAAGAGCAAAAAGGTAAGCATAGAAATTTGAAAAAGAAAATTGATGTTAATGTCAATGCTCCTAGGACTACTGATGTAGATGTAAACTCAGATGTAGATGTTTGGAGACCACCAATGCAACGTGAAAAACGTACTACCAAACCTATTCCTCGTAAAGACAATAATTCAGGTGGATGGCTTGAGCGTATTTTTATGTATTAATAAATAAATATAGTTATGGGACTAGGAAGAAAAGATCTACGTAGGTTAAATAAAACTTTGCAAAAAGTTAAAAATCCTGTTAAAAATTGGGAGGAAAAGATTGAAGGTAAAGGATTAAGACATAGCAGTGAAAATGGAGAAACTGTAGTAAATTATCCTCACTTACCCTCAATGACAGTTAGTTCAGGAAAAAGAAAAACTACAGCTGAAAAGAAACATTCAAAATCTAAGCAATTAGCCAAACAAGCAATGGACCCAAAAAGACCATTATGGAGCAGAATGAAAGATTGGTTAGCCTCAGCAGGAGAAGCTCCAACACATCACGATTATTAAGTGAGGAAATTAACTTCTGCAGACTTAAAAGAATTAAATTTATTTAAACATTACCGGATCATAAGAAAATGGGCTTGTAAGAATAACAATTTAAATGATGCAGATCTAGAGCTTCTGATGTATTTAGACGCTCTAGATATGTTCACAAAACAAGATTTTAAAATCGGTACGTACGCTTATAGCTGGGACAATAGACGCTGGAACAGATTACTGAAGGAGGGATGGATAGTGGTATGGCGCCAAAGAAACCGCACCACTCAGAAGTATCATATATATAAAGTATCCGTAAAGTGTAAACAGCTAATTAGCCGCATGTACCGTATTATACTGGGGGAAGAAGATATCCCCACCACAAAAACTAATAAAGTATTTGACCGTAAAACATATACACATAAAGTATTATCTACGTCAATATTAAACTTAAATAAAGACAAATCACGATGAACAACACAATGGGAAACAATGATATGTTAGGAGTTGCTGGCCAAGATATGGCTGCTCCTGGAACAGCTGGAAACACAGTAAACCCTTCAACAGGAGCTTATGTTCCACCTAGCGCTGGAGTACAATCTAACGCTATGGCGATGGTTAATAATAAAGCTTTATCACCAATTGGAAATGCTTCAAAAGTGGTAAACAACATGGAAATGAATTCAAACATTCCCATGAACTTGAGAGCTAACAATCAAGTAAGTCAAACAACATAAACTACTAAACATGCCAAGCTACGGAGAACAACAAATTCCAGCAGGAAGAAAAAAATACTGCAACCCAATGTATTATAAAGGTGCAAGTGGAGAAAGAGTGATGAGATCAAGAGATATCAATATTGTACCAGATCTAGAAATAGATAATATTCAATATAAAGGTAACGCTGTTCTTAGAGCAAACCGCGGGTAGTGGAAGACATTAAACTGTACGTTTTAAATGCAGGAGCATTTGGCGTTACAATGATGGATTGGTTAGAACCTGTTTTAAAAATAACTTTGCTACTTGTAACTATAGCTTATACTATAAACAAATGGTGGATAATGAAAAATGGAAAAGATGACTAGTGTAAATGAGCGACCTATAGGTGGTAAACCACCATGGTATTATGATAAAGATTCTAGTAAGAAAAAATACGTAAAACCAAAAAAGAAGGCAAAAAGAAAGGTTAAATTGACTAGACGTGTTTCAAAAAAAATATGAGACAAATTAATAAAATTATTGTACATTGCTCTGCTACCAGGGAAGGTGAAAACTATACAGTAGATACTATACGTAGTTGGCACGTTGACGGTAGAGGTTGGAGCGACATAGGCTATCATTTCTACATTGACTTATATGGAGAAATACACAAAGGTAGAGATATAGCCAAAATCGGGGCTCACTCGAAGGGTCAGAATAGAAACAGTATTGGTATTTGTTATTGCGGAGGCGTAGAAGCAGATGGTAAGACCCCGAAAGATACTAGATATGATTGCCAAAAGGATAGCTTGTTAGCAGTGTTAAGAACACTTAAAGCAATGTATCCTGAAGCAGTTATACACGGACATAGGGATTTTGCTAATAAAGCGTGTCCAAGCTTTGATGCTACAGAAGAATATAAACATTTATAATGGATATACAAAAAGATTTATTACAAACGGCGGCTGGAGATGGTATAATAAAAACATGGCTAGATAAGAGGAAAGCAAAGAAAGCTCACAAAGGTGTAAAAGGTAGTTTTAATAGAACTACAAGACAAAGAGATAAACATCAAATAAAAAAGATGAACAATAAAGCTAAAGGATATAGAAGGTGTTTTGGATTTTTAGCTGAAGATGGAACTTGCACAAAACCGCAATCTACTACAACATAAATGAAAATAAACCAAGGTACAGAGTTTAAGATTGATCTTAAATCTGTGATTAGTATTATAGTAGTAACATCAATGTTTGTTGGTATGTATTACTCTTTACAAGCGGATATAGCAGAGGCTAGAAAACTTCCGCCTGCTGAAATACAAAGACTAGAATATGATCTTAAACAACAATGGCAAACTGATCATATTGAAAAGCTAGAGGAAAAGGTGGATGAATTATACAATTGGTATGATCCTTTACGTATTAGAAAAACAGACAGTAAAAAAAATAAGTAATGGCTAAGAAAACATTAACAGAAGTAAGAGAAGAACCAGGAAGTTCTAACGCTGGTAAATACAAAGATGTTAAGTCTTTTTGTGGTCCAGCTGGTGGATCTGCAAAAGGTACATATCCAGTGAATAGTTTAAAAAGAGCTAAGTCAGCTATTAAACTAGCACACAATGCACCTAATCCTGATGGAATAAAAAACTGTGTTTATTCTAAGTTTCCAGAATTAAAAAAAGGAAAAAACAAGATTAGTAAACGTAAAGATAAAAAAGATTAAGTCATGGGAGGCGGAGGTTCTTTAATACATAGAATAACTAATAGAAATATTAAGAAAGGAAATCTTGTTAAGATAAGAAAAAAAGTGCCAAAATATCAACCACCTAAATGGCAGGATCTTACTTACAAAAGCAAAGAAATAACTCCTCATATAAAAAGTGAACAAAGAGGTAAAAAGGTTGTAACTAAAACAACTTATCATAGTGTTAAAAATCCTGACAACTTATCTAAAAGAAAATTAAAAAAACAATTTGAGGCTGGAAATACTCAACTTCATACCAATTTTCTTCCTCAAACCTTTATAACTCAAAAGAAAAAAACTAAATATCATGATTCTAAAAGATGGAATGATGAAGCGCAAGATAGAAAGAAAAAAGAAATAACACATACTACAGGGCAAACATTAGCAAGTCAAAAAAAAGATTCAAGCTATGATAAAGAAACTACCTATAGAAGCAAATCAAAACACTTAAGAGCAAATAAAGAAGGACAAGCTATTGTTAAAAAAAGACATGAAGACGATGGAATGAGAGGTTTAAAAAATGTTAGGATTAGAGGTAAAGTAACTAGGCAAGCTACTAATGTATACAAAAACCCTGAGTGTGACGAACCATTTGGCTACTGTCCTAATCACGCTGACGGTGTTGCTGGTACAATGGGTAATAAACCTCTTAAAACTACTCATGTTAGAACTTTTAAAAAAGGAACTAGCGCTGATGATGCTTTTGCAGGAAGAATGAATCCTTCTGGAAGTCCTAGAGCTATGAATGAAATGATAGGGCATTCAATCAAGAAAATAAAAGGGAAATCTTACGGAGACAAAAAAGGAACTCAATCTATTGTAGGCCATCCGGATGGAAAAGCACCACAATATAAATCTAATAGAGGTAAGGTGAACAAAAAGAAAATAAAGTTTCATGATAGAAGTACTCTTAGATTGAAACAAAATATTTTTAATGACAGCCTTGCTCAATCTCACAGTCCAGTCCATGGAATGATAAAAGCAAAAGATTTTAGGCAATTAAAAAGAGATCATATCTCTGGTAAACATTTCAAAAATTGGAAAGAAACAGGTAAAATTAGAGATAAAAGAATAGCAAATAAAGATTAAATTATGGAAACAATAAAACAAATAGTAAATCATCCACTATCAAAAGCTATAGCTTGTGGAATTATAGGAGCAATGTTATTATTGCATGCTCACCCAATGTATGCTGGAATAGCATTTGGCATGGGTATTAGAGAATGTTTATACGCATTAAAATAAAGAAATGTTTAAAGGAAAATATTATAATAAAATGGAATCAAATAAATCAAAAGGCTTAGGAGACTCAATTGAAAAGTTTACTAAAGCAACCGGTATTAAAAAGCTAGCAGATAAAATTCCAGGTGGATGTGGCTGTGGAAAAAGAAAAGCTAAGTTAAACCAAATGTTTCCTTATGGAAAAAAATAAAAAAAAGAAAAAGTTTAAAGAAACTAAAGTAGGAATCTTCTTAAAACAGAAGGCTCCTGCTATTTTAGATACCGTAGGAGAATTTCTTCCTGATCAAGGAGGGCTTGGTATTGTAAAAAATCTTATATCAGGTGATTCTAATATAGAACCCAAAGATAAAGAAATGGCTTTAAAGCTATTAGATCAAGATATTGCTGAGATGAACAATATCTCAAATAGATGGCAAAGCGATATGACAAGTGACTCTTGGCTAAGTAAAAACACTAGACCACTGACACTTATTTATCTAACTTTAGCTATGACTATTTTTATAGTACTGGACTCAACAGTAGTATTAGAAATAAATAACGGATGGGTTTCATTATTAGAAGCTTTGTTAATAACAGTATATGTAGCATACTTTGGTAGTAGAGGTGCTGAAAAAATTCAAAAAATAAGAAAATAATAAATTATGAGTGTAATAGGAACAACACTAAAACAACCAAGAGTATTCGCGCATGATGCTGTAGCTTTAAAAGATTTACCAGGATGCACTTGGCGTGGAGTTAAAGGATTAAAACTATTAGATGGTGGATCTGGTTTTATAGCTGGAGATTATGCAACATGGTTGTCTAAACCAGTTACTACTAGTAACGCAGGAAATGGTCTTGGACTAACTGTAACAAATGTAGATGGCAATGGAATAATAATAGATGAGGAAATTCTTATTCCTCAGTGTGATCAGGGCAATGCTTACAATATAGGAGATGAAGTGAGCATTAGTTCACCAACAATAGGTGGACTTAATGCGATATATGAAGTAACAGATTTAAACTGGCTAGATTGGAATTACGGATGTCCATTTACTAGCGCTTACATGGGATCACAAAAAGTATTAATAGAAGATGTAACTGATGCAAATGTAGGCTTGCCGCTTTACGGAAACTCTGCATACGATGCTTCAGCTACTAACTTAGGAGAAGAAAACGTAAATGGTGAACTAGGACAGATAGATCAACTAGGAGATTTTTTAAAGAAAACAATGTACAAGTATACTTGTGGTTGTGAAGAAGACACTTGTTCTTGTACATATGAAACCCCAGGCCCAGGAGCTGCTTTATATATTGGAGCTGCTATGACAAGTATAACTTTAGTAATGGAAAGTGGAAGTGTAACAACTTTTACTAACGTACCAGCTGGATCATTTATGCCTGTTAGTGCATTAACTGTTTGTGCAGCGGAACCAGAAGCTGAGGAAGGAATAAATCCTAAAGAAGTAATCTTAGCTTTATTCTAATGATAATAGGTATAGGAAATCAGTTTCAAGATCTTCGTAACCCGAAAGGGCCAACTACACCGCCTCCTCCAGGAGTAACATGGTATATTGAGCTTGAAAATGGCTTAGGATTTTTAGAACTACAAAACACAACAGACTTGCTGCTTCAAGAAGCTGCACCTTAAATAATAGAAAATGGCAAACGTAAAAATAAGTAATTTACCTGTAGAAACAGTTTTAGCTAACATGACTGGCATAGCTGGTTACAATGCTAGCGGAACAGCACAAATAAGCGGCGCAACTATAGATAGTGCTTTTGCAAAAAGTAACTCAGATCTACAATTTATAGTAGATAACGGCAATGTTATTGACAGTAATACAGGAACAGGTAATATTCTTTTTAAAAATAGCAGTAATTTTACAAGCACTACAATGGGCGTTAATTCTATATCAAGTGATACTAGTTTTAGCATTATTGGAACTACAAACAATACTAATTTAACTTTTACTAGTGGTGGAGAACTAAGATTTACCCCTAATGCAAGTTTAGGAACTCCAAATACTGGATATGTGTTAACTGCTAAAAACGCACAAGGTGATGTAGAGTGGTCTCAATTTCCTGGCTTTGCGCCTGCACTACCAACAGTTTTAACTAATGGTTATACAGGTAATAGCGGACAACAAATTAATTTAACAACAGGAGGTACAGTTACTCAATATAGTCAACCTTCAATAGTTAGTGCTGGTACTTTTAGCATTACTCAAGGAAATAATTCATTATTAACATTAGGAAATGGTGGTTCTCCAACTACAATTCTAGGAGGATCTGGAGCAATTCAAGTAGGAGATACTGGTAGTAATTTATTAATATCTACAAACGGATCTGATAAACTTCAACTATCTGTTAATTCAACTGGAGAAGTACAATTTTATTTAGGATCAAACAATCCAGGTCCTGCAATAGGAGATGTTTTAACGGCTAAAACCACTAGCGGTGACGTACACTGGACAACACCAAGTTCTGGTGGTGGTGGTGGTGGTTACACTGCTTTAACACCAGCAGCTTCAACTATATGGGATGGAAGTAATGGGTTAAGTGCTAGCTGGCAACCCACCGTAACAACTCCATTTAACACTTTAGATATGTCAAGTGGATTTAGCGCTGGAGATAGAGGATCTTTAATAATAGACGTTTCTACTACAACTAATTTTATATTACCATCTAATAGTAAGGCGGCTGACGGTGATATTAGCGTTTCAGGAGTTAATAAAACTATACTAGACTATGTGTATGACGGTACTAATTTTTATTGGTCTAACCGCAAAAACATGATAGATCCAATATATTTACCTACTGTTTCAACTACTAATTTGGTTTCTTTTTATATACCATCTCAATACCAAGGATCTCCAGGTAATGTTTCTGTAGGAAGTGCTTGGATTAATTCTTATACATCAAACAATCTTGTAGGTGACTTATCTAGAGTAGGAACAGATTTAGACGATATTCAGTTTGTGGCAAAGGATGACGTTAACGAAATACCAGCTCACTTCTTATGTGGCAGTGATGGGAGTACTAGTAGTTACTGGAACGTGTCAAGTGCTTTAGGAGGTAATGTACTAGGAGGCTCTTGGACTGGAGCACTTTGGTTTAAAACTATATCATCAACTAGCTCTGGTTTCCACGGAATCATGGATCCTGATAAAGATGATGACGAATCTATATATGTTTATAATAGAAGATTATATATAGAAGGACCTAACTTATATACTAATTTTCCATCGTTTGAACCAGCAACAACTGGAGGTAATGACAATGCTTTTAGTCTTGAAGATGAATGGATATATGTAAGCGTATCATTTGACCATCCAAACAATACCATGAGTGTTATAATAGCTTGTCAAGCTACATTAGATAAGGCGAGTCAAACGATAATTGGTTATAACGGTTCTAATATAAACATATCAGCAGACGGTACTTATCAAGAAACATTATCAGCAACTCTAACAGACAACACTTGGGATGATTTTGCTTATGGAGCTAGCGTTTCTTCAAGTGGTACTGCATTCTCTTTTGAAGGTGGTATTGGTTTAGCAGCTGTTTACGGTACCAACGTAACTGATACATTAGCTATATCAAATTGGAATGCAACAAAAGAATATTATTATATATCATAATAAAACAAACAAAAACAAACAATTAAATTTAATAAAATGAACAAAATATCAGAAGAACATTTAAAAACAATTCAAGAGCAACAATCAAAATTAAACAACTTATTAAATCAAATAGGTTATGTATCTGCACAAAAACATGGGTTACTACATGAGTTTGGTGAAGTGAATAGAGAGACAGAAGACTTTAAATCTGTGTTAGAAGCTGAGTATGGTCAAATTAATATAGATGTAGAAACTGGAGAATATACTAATATTGAAGAAAAAGAATTAACTAAAGTAGATTAAAATGTCTAATGTAATAAGAAAGATCAGTATAGGTTCTGACTATAAAAATGATGCCATGCATTATTCTGTTGGACAAGAAGTTTACGGCGGTCATACTATTTGCGATATAATTAGCAATGAAAAAGATAAAGAATACTCTATTTATATTAAAAAGGGACAAGATGTTCTTCCTTGGAAAAAGTTTAATTGTAACATGGCTATCGCAGTAGAATACAATTTACATTATAATGAATAGTATTTACGATTATATAGTTGAACCAGTAGGTGAACGTTATAATAATAAAATACAAATAGATGATAAAGAGTTAATTCTTAACACTAAGATAGAAACTTTTAAAATTATAAATAAAAAAGCTAAGGTAATAAGTGTTCCTAAAGCTTATAATCTTCCTATAAAAAAAGGAGATATTATTTATATACATCATAATGTATTTAGAAAATTTTACAACATGAAAGGTAAACAACAAAATAGTAGATCTTATTTTAAGAATAATCTATATTTTTGTTCGCCTGATCAAATATATCTGTACGAAAGAAAAGGAGTTAGAAAAGCATTTTTAGATAGATGTTTTATAAAACCTATTATTTCTACTAAACTAAATCAAAAAGTTATAAATAATTTAGGTATTATAAAATATGATAATAAATACTTAAATAACTTAAATGTAACGAAGGAAGATTTAGTTAGTTTCCCTAACGATAGACAATGGGAATTTGTTATAGATAATGAGTTATTATATTGTATGAAATCAAAAGATATCCTAATTAAGCATGAACGTCAAGGACACGAAAAAGAGTATAATCCAAGCTGGGCAACTAGCAGTGAGAGAATTAATAAAAGTAGCAAAGGAACCAATTGTGGATACGGGGGAAGATGTGACTGCGGACCGTCTAAAGAACGCAGCTGCGACTAAAAAACTCGCCATATTCGACGCGTTTGAAATATTGAACAGAATTGAAGAAGAAGAAGAATTATTATCTGAAAAACCTAAAGAAATAAAAGAAGAAAGGGTTTTTAAAGGATTTGCAGAAGGGAGAAGCAAATGAG
>Ga0315315_10006700_pt1 | contig 10651 bp, 12 predicted proteins | sample M140m3416metaG_FD_203699 | JGI IMG/M metagenome (GOLD analysis project Ga0315315, IMG submission 203699) | Ammonia-oxidizing marine archaeal communities from Monterey Bay, California, United States - M1 40m 3416 | ecosystem: Environmental > Aquatic > Marine > Intertidal zone | place: USA... | reverse complement strand
AAAGTCCTAATTTATGTTACGCTGGACATACGGATGTTGTGCCTCCAGGTAATATTGAAGACTGGACAGTAAATCCATTTAAACCAACTATTAAAAAAAATCATTTAATTGGAAGAGGTGCTAATGATATGAAAAGCTCCATTGCTTGTTTTGTGTCCGCAGTAGAAAAATTTCAAAAAAAAGAAAAAAAATTTAATGGTTCTATAAGCCTTTTGATCACTGGTGATGAAGAAGGGCTTGCAATTAATGGAACAAAGAAAGTAGTAGACTATTTAAAAAAGAAAAAAGAAAAAATAGATTTTTGTATAGTAGGTGAGCCAACAAATCCAAATAAACTAGGAGAGATGATTAAAATAGGGAGACGTGGTAGTATATCAGGAACGATAGTGATTTCTGGATCACAAGGCCACGTTGCATATCCTCACCTTTCCAACAACCCTATAAACACATTAGTAAAAATATGCAAAACACTTAATGAACAAAAATTAGATAAAGGTAACAAAAATTTTCAACCCTCTAATTTAGAATTTACATCTATAAATGTAGATAATAAGGCTTCTAACGTTATTCCGGCAACTGCTAAAGCTCAATTTAATGTGAGATTTAATAATCTTCATACTTCAAGCAGTTTAAAGAAAAAAATTAATTTAGTAGTCAAAAATTTGAGTAGAAAAAATAAGTGTAAATTCAAAATAGATTTTCATGTTAGTGGTGAGTCTTTTCTTACAAAGCCCAATAAAACTATTTACATGGCTAGAAACATAATCAAAAAAATTACTAAAATAACACCTAAATTTTCTACAACTGGTGGTACATCCGATGCAAGATTTATTAAAGAAATTTCACCTTGCCTTGAGTTTGGTTTAGTTAATAAAACAATGCATAAAATTGATGAATGTGTTTCATTGAAAGATTTAAAAAATTTAACAAAAATATATCAAAATATCCTTGAGGATTATTTTAAGTGAAGCCTTACAAAATTAATAGATCTAAAATAGATAATTTAGGTTTATACGCGGCTAAAGATATTAAAAAAGGTTCAAAAGTAATAGAATATAAAGGTAAGGTAATTACGAGAAGGGAAGCTGAAGACAATCCAAAATATGATAATGAAAAGGCTATTTATCTTTTTAACCTAAATAAGAAATATGATCTTGATGGAGATTTTAAATTTAATACGGCAAGGTTGATAAATCATTCTTGTAATCCAAATTGTGAAGTTACTGGTACAGGGCTGAAAGTATGGGTGCATTCAATTAAAGACATAAAAAAAGGAGAGGAGTTTTCTTACGATTATGGGTTTAGTTTTGACGAGGATTATAAAAATTATCCGTGTCGTTGTAGATCAAAAAATTGCTGTGGTTACATTGTAAGAGAAGGCTCTAGATGGCGAATAAAAAAAAAGAAAAAACAAAAATAGATATAATTTTACCTAATTATAATAGTTCAAATTTCTTAATTGAAACAATTAAAAGTATTTTAAAACAGACATATAAAAATTGGAGATTAATTATAATTGATGATTATTCTGATAAAAAAACGAGAAATATTTTGAAAAAGATTTCTAAGGAGAAAAAAATTAAAGTTTTCCTACTAAATAAGAATAATGGTGCAGGATTTTGTAGAAATTTTGGAATAAAAAAATCTAAATCAGCTTATTTAGCGTTCATTGACTCCGATGATTTGTGGAAAAAAGATAAATTAGAAAAGCAAATCAATTTTATGAAAAAAAATAATTTTTCATTTTCGTACACCAATTATAAAACTTTTGGTGAAAAAGTCAGAAAGATAAAAAATCCGATAAAACTTAATTATTCTAGTTTTATAAAAAATACTTCTATAGCTACAAGCACTATGATGATCAAGAGAAACACAATTGGAAATATTAAATTTACTAATACTAAAATATGTGAAGATTATTTTTTTAAATGTGAGCTTCTTAAGAAAATAGGATATGCACATTGTCTGGATGGTTACTTAACAAATTATAGAATTAGAAAAAATTCTTTACAAAGTAGTAATTTTAGAAATTTTTATTGGATTTGGAAAATTAACAAAAACTATAATAATCTTAATGTAATCGATAATTTTATCTCTCTATTACACATAACATTCAACTCATTAAAAAAATATAGAGGCAAGAATTTATTTTAATTTTAGTATTTAATTTTAGATAAATATAAACCACAAGCTGGTGCTGGCGGAGCGCAATAAATTCTTTTTTTTGAGCTAAATACTTTTTTAAAATCTTTAATGTTCCATTTTCCAGTGGATAAGTATTTCAAACATCCCACCATCGATCTCACCTGATTTTGCAGAAACGATTTAGAACTTATTTTAATCTTTATCAATTCATTAGACTTGCTAATTTTTATTGGTAATAATTTTTTAATTGGAGATTTTGCTGTACAAGTAGATGACCTGAATGTTGAAAAATCGTGAGTACCCTCAAATATTTTTGCCCCCCTTTTCATCAATTTAAGATTTAATTTTTTTTTTACATGCCAAGCTTTATTTTTATTTATTGATAGATCACCTTGTCTATTAATAATTAGATACTCATATGTTCTCAGCTTAGCGCTAAATCTTGCATGAAAATCTTCTGTTTTATTTTTGATATCTAAAATTGATATTAAATTTTTTTTAAGAAAAAAATTAATCGAATTTAAAAAAATTTTTTTATTTTTTATTTTCTTGCTATATTTAAAATTGGCATATTGTGATAACGCGTGCACACCTTTATCAGTTCTGCCAGCGCCTATAATTTTTAAGCGCAACTTTAGAACTTTTTTTAAAGCTTTTTCAATCGTATCTTGAACAGATTTTCCGTTTTTTTGACTCTGCCATCCAACAAAACTAGTTCCATCATATTCAATTTTAATTAGATAATTAAACATATTAAGTTAGGTTTTGGCCAATACTTATTTCATTTCCTTTGAGAAACTCTTCTGTTGTCAATTTTTGTTTACCTTCTTTTTTAAGTTCTAATATTTGAACTGAATTATGTGAGCAAGCTATTGTAAATTTTTTATCTAATATTGTTCCAGGCTTGCCATCATTTATTACTTCCTTTGCTTTAATGACTTTAATTCTAGCTCCATTGAGATCAAACCAGCAACCTGGATTAGGGAAAAAAGCATTTATTTTTGCAACAACTTTACTTGCCTCTTCATTCCAATCTATTTTGGATTCGTTTTTTTGAATTTTTTTAGCATAAGAAACTTCAGACTCATTTTGATCTTTAAAAACTGGATTGCTGTTCTCAATTAAATTTAAAGCATCAATTATTAACTTAGCTCCCAATTTTGACATTTTTTCACCTAGTTCCTTACAATTAAGATCTTTAGAAATTTTTATTTTAGATTGCATCAGGACTGGCCCTGCGTCCAATTTTGGAACAATTTTCATCACAGAAATTCCAGTTTCTTCATCCATGTTCATTATAGCTCTTTGGATTGGTGCTGCCCCTCTCCATCTGGGCAATAATGATGCGTGTATGTTTATAAAAAGAGTATTTTCAAAATTTAATAATTTACTGGGTAAAATTTTCCCATAAGCTACTACAACTACAATATCAGGATTTAATTTTTTTATATGGTTAAGTTCCTCTATTCCTTCAAGAGAATTTGGGTGCCTTACAGGTATTTCTAATTTCTTTGAAATCTCATGCACCGGTGAATTAAGAATTTTTTGGCCTCTATTTTTTCTTTTAGGTGGTTGGGTGTAAACTCCTAGAATTTTATGTTTTGACTCAAAGATTGACTTTAATATTGGAACAGAGAATTCAGGTGTCCCCATAAATAAAATTTTGAAAGACATCTATCTTTATACAACTATTCTCTCTAATGTTTTTTTTTGCTTTGACAGTTTTTTTATTATCATACTTTTTTTTAATTTTGACAAATAGTCAATGAATAATATTCCTTCAAGATGATCCATTTCATGTTGTATGCAAGTTGCGAGTAAACCTTCGAATTCTAAAATTTTTTCATCTCCATTATAATCTAAAAACTTGACTTTACATTTATCTGGCCTGCTAATTTCTGCAAATTGATTAGGCACTGACAAACATCCTTCTTCATAAGAAGCATCATTTTTTGATTTATTAATAATTTCAGGATTTACAAAATATAAAGGATTTTTTTTTTCTTCATTTTTACTTAAATCTATAACGATAACTCTTTTAGCAACTCCAATTTGAATTGCAGCTAATCCAATTCCAGGAGCGTCATACATAGTCTGAAGCATATCATCCATAAGAGTTCTGATTTCATCATTTACGACTTCTACATTTTCAGACTTTTGTCTTAAAAAAGGATCTGGTTCTGTTAAAATCTTTCTTATTGCCATATAAAAGATTTATATTCTAATTAAGATCGTAATGGTAGAGCAGAATTTAAAACTTTATTTCTAATAGTAACTAAATTCATTTTATTTAAAAGATTAGTTACAAAATATATAGTTTCTGGATCAAGTTGATAAGGTTCATCCTCTCCAATAATTTCTACAATTTTTAAGGCAAGAAATGCCTTTTGATCATTATCAATTAATTGCAACAAGTTCTTGGGTATATCAAATTTTTGCGATAATTCTGTATATTTAAAATTTGATGGAATAGAAAAACCATCTTTGATTAAGGCGTCAGCTAGCGCCAGATCTTTTGCTGAAATAAAATATTTTTTATTTTTAGTTATTTTTTTAAATATTTTATCAATATCTTTTTGAACTTTTTTTTTATTTTCTCCCTCAATATAATATTTCAATATCTTTGATTGATGTAAAACTTTATCATTGTATTTTACTTTTCCAAGAAGCAGATCTTCGTCAGAAACAATTCTGGACTGTGAAGCTTCTTGATATTCTTTAGGAAGATTTTCAATACCAATTTCTTCAATTCTATCGCTCAAAAATTTTGAAAATACCTTTATTAAATCTGCCTTTTTAAATAATTCTTCTAATAAAAAAAGATATTTAATTTTTTCTTCATTTGTCTCAGCTAATAAATATTTCTGATAAATTAGCGCCCTGGCATCACTCTCGTTGAAAGATTTGTAATTGCTTTTAGCATTGATCAGAGTGTTCAAATCAAACGGGATCTGTTGGTAAATTTCAAAAATTTTATTTTTATCCAATTGATCGTTATTTGCTGCAATTTCTAATTCTTTTAATTTCTTTTTATCAGATGCGTCCTCTAAATTTATTAAATTTGCTGCATTTAAATATCTCCATATTTCTGCTTTAGTTTTCTTTGTAGGCTCATATTTAAAATCTGGAATTGTTATGCTTGAGAGGTAGAAATTTAAAAGATTTTTTTCATTAATTTTACTACTTGTTTTATCTGTTACGCCAAGGAGAAAATTAATTTTATCATCATAAAATTTACTAGATTGCTTTTGCTCTCTTAGTAAGTCTAACAAAAGTTGAGCTTCTTGATTTTTTTTACTAAAGACTAAACAATATATTTTGAATTTTTCCAAATATGCATCTTTTACCTTTGCATCGATAAAACTTATTTTTTTACACCCTTCCTTAATATTGCCGCTTGCAATATTTGTATCGACTAAATACTGAACAGCTTTACTTTTGTTTTCAAATTGCTCATTTTGCTTTAAAAAACTCTCAATTAATTCAATTCGATTGTTGTCTATTAACCAATTAATTTTTAGTTTAACAAATTCTTTTTGATTCATGTCTTGCGGAGGATAAGAAAAAGAAAACAAGATTGCTTCCAAAATTTCATTGGATGATTTTGATAAATTAATTTTGTCTAAACGTTTAAGACTTGATCTTAAGTCTTCTGCCTTGGTCGTTGACCACATATTTAAGCTAAAATCATAATTTGCAGGCTCATAAATACCATAAACTTTTTCAGCATCTTGCTGAATTGTAGAGCCTTCTTGAATTTGAATTTGTTCTGGAGCTTGAATTGTTTGAGATGACTTAGGGCTTAAAGTTTTTTTTATATCTTGATTTTCTTGATTTTGAGACTCTGAGATAGTTTCCTTATTATTTTTCCAAATATCAATTTTTTCCTCACCTAATAAAGGTGTATACATTAAAATAACAAATAAGCTTATTAAATATCTAAAGCTTTTTAATTTCATCAGTAACGTCAATTTGATATTTTTTTTCTGGGCTTGGAAAACTTATTTTTTCAATTAAGAAAATTGCGATAATAAAAATAATGATTACTAATAAAAGCTTAAATAAAGTTTTTATAATAGAACTTCCTAAACTTGGCTGTCTGTTGTATTTAAGTTGCATACTTTTTGATTTAATTTAAACTCAATAAATAAGACATATTTATGAAAAATCAAAATCAAAAAATAAGGTAAAGTGGCAAAAAACCTTACTTTGACCGGAATGATGGGAGTAGGCAAATCTACTATAGGTAAAAACTTAGCAAAAAAGCTTAAATATAATTTTGTTGATGTTGATAAGCTTATAGAAGCTAAAGAGGGATCGTCTATTAATTTTATATTTAAAAATAAAAGTGAGGTTTATTTTAGAAAGGTTGAAAATGAAATTACTCTTGCTGAATTAAAAAAGAATGACTCTGTAATTTCTTTAGGCGGAGGTGCTTTTTTAAGCAATGAAATTAGAAAAAGTGCAAAAAAATTATCTGTGAGTTTTTGGTTAGATGTTCCGATTAATGAATTGATTAAAAGATTAAAGAAAAATAAAAAAAGACCTCTTTTATTTAAGAAAAATATCGAAGAAACAGTTAAAAAAATTTATTTTGATAGAAAAAAAATTTATAATGAAGCAGATTTTAGAATAAAGTGTAATTCACTTAAATCTGATGAAATAGTCGAAAAGATATTAAATTTATATGAAAAATCAGGAAATTAAATTTAAAAATCAAAAATATAATTACTCAATAATTATTGGTAAAAATACATTAAACATTTTATCAAAAAAATTGAAATCTTTGTGCCCTAGGACAAAAAATATAGCAATTATAATTGATAAACGTGTTCCGCAAAAATTTAGAGTTAATTTAAAAAATAAGCTTAAAAATTATAACCTCTCTTTCTTGCCTTTTGTCGCTAATGAAAAAAAAAAGTCAATGAGCACAGTGAATTTTTATTTAAATGTATTACTATCAAAGAATTTTAATCGATCAGATTTAATAATCGGTGTTGGAGGTGGTATAACTGGCGATGTCTCTGGGTTTATTGCGAGTGTCTTTAAAAGAGGAATAAATTTTATTAATATCCCTACTACACTACTTGCTCAAGTAGACTCCGCTATAGGTGGAAAAACTGGGGTTAACTCCAATTATGGAAAAAATCTTATAGGATCCTTCTATCAACCAAAATTAGTCATCAGTGATACTTCTTTTATAAATTCTTTAGCAAGAAAAGAAATGATTTGCGGTTATGCCGAGATTTTAAAGCATTCAATTATTAAGGATAAAAAATTTTTTAATTGGCTAGAAAAAAATACTCAGTCAATTCTTAAAAAAAAATCTAAAGAACTTATGTACGCAATCAAAAAAAGTTGTGAAATAAAAATGCACTTTGTGAATAAAGATGTAGATGAAAAAAATTTAAGAATGATTTTAAATTTTGGCCATACATTTGCTCATGCAATAGAAACAAAAAATAACTACTCAAAAAAAATCACTCATGGTGAGGCTGTTTTGTCAGGTATGATTTTAGCAACGAAGCTTTCGGTAATAAGAAAAGTTTGCTCTTTTAAAACACTAAATCGAATTAAGAATATTTATTTACAAAATGGTTTGGCATATACATTCAAAAAATACTCACAACACAAACAAGTAAGAAATTTAATTCCTTATCTCAAAAATGATAAAAAAAATAATGATGAAAAAATTAACTTTATTTTACTAAAAAATATTGGAAAACCTGCTTTGCCAAATAAAGGCAAGGTATCAATCTTTGGAATCAAAAAATATAGTAAAGTTATTTCTCAATACTAATTTCTAAAGCATGTATTTTTGTTTTGAGGTCATCACTCAAAATTTTCATAATCATTTTTTGTGCACTTAGCCTTGTTAAGGAATTTAAATATATTGATTTAATTTTTAAATGGAGGTGAAATTTTTCCGATGAGAAAAATTTATGATTCTTGTGTTTTAAAGAATTATCAACAATTTCAACTGCTTCAATTTTAATTTGATCCTTCAATTTTTTGCAAATTTCTTCAAAATAAATTTTCATTAATTTGATTTTACTATATAGACTTATCCAATGAAAATAATTTGTGATTGGGAAAATTGTAATGAAACTGGGGCCTACAAAGCTCCTGTGGAAAGAGATAATAGTAAAAAATACAGATTACTGTGTTTAAATCATATAAAAATTTTTAATAAAAATTGGAATTACTTTGAAAATATGAACGATCAAGAAATAGAATTTTTTATTAAATCTGACTTAACATGGCATAAATCTACCAAAACTTTTGGATCATCTGATAATTTTTTTAATATTTTGTGGAACAATGCTTTAGATGACAAATTAAATATCTTTAAAAGTTCAAATTTTAGAGATTTTAAGAAAACAAAAGTGTCACAGCAAGATAAAGATGCTCTACAAGTTATGGAATTAAATGATGAGGTAAAATGGGAACAAATTCACTCAAAATTCAAAGAACTTGTAAAAAAGTATCATCCTGATAAAAACCAAGGAAATAAAAAATTTGAGGATAAATTAAAAAAAATTACTTTGGCTTATAGTCAACTTAAAAAAACTTTAGGGAAAAAATGAGCTTAGAACAATTATTACAAAAAACTGACATCAAGCTATCTGTAAAGCAGACCTTTGGATTTGAAAGTGATATGCAAGTTGGAGCTTTTTCAAAAAAAAATGAATATGTTCCAAAAATAGACCCTGACTATAAGTTTGATAAAGACACTACCTTGGCAATCTTAGCTGGTTTTTCTTTTAATAAGAGAGTTTTGATACAAGGTTATCATGGAACCGGAAAATCTACTCATATTGAACAAGTAGCCGCAAGACTTAATTGGCCTTGTGTAAGAGTTAATTTAGACAGTCACATAAGTAGAATAGATCTAATAGGTAAAGATGCAATTGTATTAAAAGATGGAAAACAAATTACTGAATTTAAAGAAGGTATTTTACCATGGTCAATACAAAATCCTGTTGCATTAGTTTTTGATGAGTACGATGCTGGAAGACCAGATGTAATGTTTGTAATTCAAAGGGTTTTAGAAGCTGAAGGGAATTTTACTTTATTAGATAAAAATAAAGTTCTGCAACAACACGATCTATTTAGAATTTTTGCAACAACGAACACAGTTGGTTTAGGAGATACAACAGGTTTATACCATGGCACGCAACAAATTAACCAAGGTCAGATGGATAGATGGAATATAGTTTCAACTTTAAATTATCTGCCATTTGAAAAAGAATTAGAAATAGTTTCGGCAAAAAACAAAGATTTTAACAACAAAGAGGGAAAAGAGCTTTTATCAAATATGATAAAAGTAGCTGATCTTACAAGAAAAGGTTTCATTAATGGTGATATCTCCACTGTTATGAGTCCTCGTACAGTTTTACATTGGGCGGAGAACACAGGTATATTTAAAGATCAAGGATATGCTTTTAGAATTACGTTTTTAAACAAATGTGATGAATTAGAGAAAAAAATTATTTCTGAGTACTACCAAAGATGTTTTGGTGAAGACTTACCGGAGTCGTCTATCAATATCACTTTATAAAGTGGAAAATAAAAAAGAAAAAATAGCTGATTTTAAAACTGCAATAAGTTCAACAGTACGATCACTATCTAATTCAGAAAAGATTGAAGTATCGTTTGGTAACAATGCCTCCAAATCTGGAACAAATTCGATAAGACTACCAGAACTAAGCCCTGTAAATAATAAATTAAATTATAATCAAATAAGAGCGATAGCAGACTCAAAATCCTTGAGGCATAGATTTTCTGATCCTAAAACATTTAAACAATATGAGCCCGATGGAAATATATCTAAACAGTTATATAGAATTTCAGAAAAAATTAGATGTGAGAAAATTGGAACTAGCTATTTTAAAGGAGTTAAAAACAATATTGAGACTTTTTATCAAGAGAGAGTATCTGGCTTAGATCTTAAAAGCAGTGAGGATAAAATTGTTGAATCTTTTGAAAATTATTTAAGAACAAAATTCCTTGATTTTGAAAATAATAGTCAAATCGATAAAAAATTAAAATCATATAAAAAAGATTTAAATGAGAAATTTAAAGACAAGATAGGTCAATTAAATGAATTTACTTTAGATCAAGAAAAATTTAACTCCCTCATTTCTGAGCTTATTTCAAATATGAATCTTGATGAAAATATAGATGAAGAGGAAAAGAAAGATGATGAACAAAGTAATGACGATAAGCAAAATAAACCCGATAATCAGGAAAAACAGGCAAAAGAAAAAGAGGATAAACAAGAAGAAATGTCTATAGACTCTGGAATGCCTGATCTTGAAAATGAAGCCAAAGAATCAGATCAAGCTGAAGAAGACATTGAAATAGAAGATAGTTCTCAACCAGACTCAAGAAAAAAAGGAAAGAGTGCTTTAGGTGACATAAATTATAAAACCTACACTGAAGAATTTGATGAAATTATTAAAGCAGAGGAATTGGAGAATACAGAGGAACTTACCAGACTAAG
>Ga0315315_10006698_pt1 | contig 10653 bp, 10 predicted proteins | sample M140m3416metaG_FD_203699 | JGI IMG/M metagenome (GOLD analysis project Ga0315315, IMG submission 203699) | Ammonia-oxidizing marine archaeal communities from Monterey Bay, California, United States - M1 40m 3416 | ecosystem: Environmental > Aquatic > Marine > Intertidal zone | place: USA... | reverse complement strand
TGATGTTGGTATTGGTGGTGGTGTAGCTGAAGTGGTCGGTAAATTATTAAAAGATTTAGCAGTTAATTCTCAACATCAAATTTTTGCAATTACTCATCTCCCTCAAGTTGCTGCTCAATCTTTACATCATTTTAAAGTTTCAAAGGAACAGATTAATGGTGAAACAGTTAGTCAAATAAACTTGCTAGATTCAGCTGGTCGAGTAGAGGAACTTGCCAGGATGCTAGGCGGGGTAGAAATAACAGAGACTACTTTAGATCATGCTAAAGAATTACTTGGTTGATTTATTACCATAACTATTTTCATTATTTTCCGAAATGCGAGACCTAAATGAGCATGGTTTTTTTGTGCAATCTGCATATATGTATAAAGCATGTTCTATTATAGTAAATCCGTTCTTTTCAGCAATCATATTTTGCCTTTTTTCAATTTCTTCATCGCAAAATTCTTGAATATAGCCACATTGAAGACATACAATATGGTCATGGTGATCTTTTTCATTAAGCTCAAATACAGCTTTATCACTTTCGAAATGATGGCGAATTAATATACCTGATTGTTCAAATTGAGTTAACACTCTATATATGGTAGCTAACCCAATATCTTCCTCAGTTTTTAACAACATTTTAAAAATATCTTCAGCAGATAAATGTTTATCCCTATTACTTTCAAAGATATTAAGAACTTTAAGTCTTGGAAGTGTTGCTTTGAGACCAGTTTTTTTAAGATCATTATGTTGTGCCATAATTTGATAGCTCCAAAATTAAATTAACTTAATAACTGACATGTTATATTATGAACGTATGCAAATAAAGACATATCTACACGATTATTTTTTAATTTTCTTGCTATTTAATTTGATATCCTGTTCATCAATTGATTCAGTTCCTGAGTTTTTACCCAAAGTACATAAGATTGATATCCAACAAGGGAATGAAATTACCTCAGAAATGCTAATGAAATTAAAGCCTGGTATGACAAAATCTCAAGTAAAATTTGTTTTAGGTACTCCATTAATACAAGATACTTTCCATCAACAAAGGTGGGATTATGTTTATGTAATGAGGGTTAGAGATATCTTAATTGAGCAAAGACATGTTGTTTTAAACTTTAAAGATGAAAAATTAAAAAATATAACGGGTGAGGTTATACCAAAGTCTGATGATTTAAAATCAAATAAATCAAAAGAAAATAATAATAATCTTCAACTTAATGATAAAAAAGGTAATAATGAAAAAGAAACATCAAGTGATGAAATAAAATCTCTTTCTGAAGAGAAGCTCCCTTCAATGGATGAGGATAAAGAAATAGAATTAGAAAGTGAAACTAATATACCTGTTGATACAACTGAATCAATTAATGAGGCAATTAAACAGGATATTATTGATTCTTTACCAGAAAAAGATGATGCTGGTTATTTTGATCTTTTATTGGAAAAAATAGGATTTTAAATTATGGAAAAACCTTTAAAAATAGTTATTGTCGGTGCGTCTGGAAAGATGGGGCAAACTTTAATTCAAGCAATTACGAATGATCAAGATTTGTTATTAACTGGAGCAATCGATCAATCATCATGTAAGAATTTTGGAATAGATGCAGGATTACTATTTGGTATCAAAACTGAAGTTAAAATTGATGATGATTATGAATCGGCAATAAAAAATGGAGATTTTATAATAGATTTTACAAGACCAGAAGCTTCGATGAATTATTTAGAAATGTGTATCAAGTATAAAAAGAAATATGTAATTGGAACTACTGGTTTTTCAGACAAAGAAAAAGAAAAAATCTTTTTAGCTTCTAAAGAAATTCCAATTTGTTTTGCACCAAATATGAGTATAGGCATAAATTTATTAATTTCATTGGCAGAGGAGGCAACTAAAGTCCTGCACAAAGATTATGATATTGAAATAATTGAATCACATCATAATGAAAAAATAGATTCGCCATCAGGCACAGCGCTTAGGCTTGGTGAGTCTGTTGCAAAGGCTGCAAATTTAAAAATTGAAGATAATGCTGTCTTCCATCGAGAAGGTAAAAATAATAAACGTAAAAAAAATGAAATTGGATTTTCAACCATAAGAGGTGGTGATATTATCGGAGATCATACTGTTTTGTATGCTGGAGATGGTGAAAGAATTGAGCTTACACATAAAGCAGGAAGTAGAAATAGTTTTGCAGCAGGCGCTCTTAAAGCAGTAAAGTTCCTAAAAGATCATCCAATTGGTCTTTTTGACATGCGAGATGTTTTAAATTTAAAAAAATAATAAATAATTTCCTAATTATAAATTGTAGTAAACTTGCGAATGATTTATAATCCAAATAACGGGCGGACCTAAAACCACCCGTTTGTTTTATCTATAGATTATTTACTTTGGAGGGTTTTCTTGTCGTCTAATTTGCCGGCCATATTAGTGCTTGCAGACGGAACAAAGTTTCGAGGTACTTCAATTGGTATTAAAGGCTCAGTTACTGGTGAAGTTGTTTTTAATACTGCAATGACTGGTTATCAAGAAATACTAACCGATCCATCATATACAGAGCAAATTGTAACTTTTACATATCCTCATATTGGAAATACCGGAATTAATCTTGAGGATTTAGAATCAAACAAAGTCCGAGCAAAAGGCCTAATTATTCGCGATTTACCTATTGCTTATTCAAATTTCAGAGCAACAACATCTTTATCTAAGTATCTTGAAAAACAGAAAATAGTTGGTATTTCAGGCATTGATACAAGAGCTTTAACTCAGCATTTAAGAAATAATGGAGCTCAATCTGGCTGTATTGTTGTCGGAGGTAATATTAATGAACAAAAAGCAATTAAAGAAGCGAGGTCTTTTAAAGGGATTGCAGGTATGGATCTTGCAAGTATTGTTTCAACTAAAAAAAAGTATTTAGCAAAAGAAGGAGAATGGAAGCTTGGGTATGGGTATAAAAAAATATCAAAATCAAAATATCATGTAGTTGCTTACGATTATGGAATAAAAAGAAATATTTTGAGGATGCTTACTTCAAGAGGTTGTAAGGTAACTGTTGTTCCAGCAAAATTTCCAGCAAAAGAAGTTATAGCCCTAAAACCAGATGGTGTATTTCTATCAAATGGGCCTGGTGATCCGGAGCCATGTGATTATGCAATTAAAAATATTCAAATCATTATGGAGAAAAATTTGCCTATATTTGGTATTTGTTTAGGACATCAATTATTAGCTTTAGCAAGTGGCGCAAAAACTTTAAAAATGAAATTTGGCCATCATGGAGCAAACCACCCTGTCCAAGATAAAAAAACAGGAAAAGTTTTTATTACAAGTCAAAATCATGGCTTTACAGTTGATATTAAATCTCTTCCAAAAAATTTAAATGTTACGCATGTTTCATTGTTTGATAAAACACTACAAGGTATTAGTTTAAAAAATATTCCTGCATTCAGTTTTCAAGGTCATCCTGAAGCTAGTCCAGGGCCTTCAGAGATGGAATATTTATTTGATCAATTTATTAAAATGATGATTAAAGGAAATGAGTAAGTGGCTAAAAGAACTGATATAAAATCAATCCTTATAATTGGTGCAGGGCCAATTATTATTGGACAAGCTTGTGAATTTGATTATTCAGGCGCTCAAGCTTGTAAAGCATTAATGGAAGAAGGTTTTAAAGTAATTTTAGTTAACTCAAACCCAGCAACAATTATGACAGATCCAGATGTTGCTCACAAAACTTATATTGAGCCAATTCAATGGGAAATTGTTGAAAAAATAATAGCTAAAGAAAAACCCGATGCACTGTTACCAACGATGGGTGGTCAAACTGCACTTAATTGTGCTTTGGACTTGGATAAGCATGGAGTATTAGAAAAATATAATGTTGAATTAATTGGAGCTTCAAAGAAAGCTATTGATAAAGCAGAAGATAGACAGCAATTTAAAGAAGCTATGAGTAAAATTGGACTTTCTTCAGCCCGTTCTCTCATAGCACATAGTTTAGAACAGGCAGTTCAAGTTCAGGCTAGTATTGGTTATCCTGCGATAATCCGTCCATCTTTTACTATGGGAGGGAGCGGAGGAGGTATTGCATACAATCAAGAAGAATTTATAAATATCTGTAAAAGAGGGCTTGATGCTTCGCCAACAAATGAGTTATTGATTGAGGAATCACTTTTAGGTTGGAAAGAATTTGAAATGGAAGTTGTTAGAGATGCAAAAGATAATTGTATTATTATTTGCTCAATTGAAAATTTAGATCCAATGGGGGTTCATACCGGCGACTCAATAACAGTTGCTCCAGCTCAAACATTAACTGATAAAGAGTACCAAATAATGCGAACGGCATCTATAAATGTCTTAAGAGAAGTTGGGGTTGAAACTGGAGGGTCGAATGTACAATTTGCAATAAATCCTGATGATGGCCGTATGGTTATAATCGAAATGAACCCTAGAGTTTCGAGATCTTCAGCTTTGGCATCTAAAGCTACAGGTTTTCCGATTGCAAAAATAGCAGCAAAACTAGCAGTTGGTTTTACACTTGATGAGTTAAGTAATGATATAACAGGAGGTCTCACTCCTGCATCATTTGAGCCTTCGATTGATTATGTTGTTACAAAAATTCCTAGATTCGCATTTGAAAAATTTCCACAAGCAGACTCAGGGTTAACAACCCAAATGAAATCAGTTGGAGAGGTCATGGCTATTGGAAGAACATTCCAAGAATCTCTTCAAAAAGCACTAAGAGGGCTTGAAATTGATGTAGATGGATTGTCATGCCAATCAAAAGATAGAGACCAAATAATTAAAGAGTTAAGAGAGCCTGGCCCAAATCGAATATGGTTTCTTGGTGATGCTTTTAGAATTGGTTTACAAATTAAAGATATATATCAACATTCAAAAATAGACCCGTGGTTTCTTCATCAAATCAAAAATATAATCGAATTAGAAGAAAAAATAAAAAAAATGACTATTAAATCATTTAATTATGAATTTCTTTTTGATATAAAAAGGAAAGGGTTTGCTGATAGTCGAATTGCTAAACTTATTGGAAAAAAAAGTAAAGATATTAGATCTCTTCGTTATAAACATAAAATACATCCAGTTTACAAAAGAGTGGATACATGTGCTGCTGAATTTGAAACAACAACAGCTTATCTTTATTCAACTTACGAACAAGTTTGTGAAGCAAACTCATCTAATAAGAAAAAAATTATTATCATTGGTGGTGGCCCAAATAGAATTGGTCAAGGAATAGAGTTTGATTATTGTTGTGTTCATGCCGCTCTTGCTTTAAGAGAATCTGGATATGAAACTATTATGATTAACTGTAATCCAGAAACAGTATCTACTGATTATGATACTTCAGATAGATTATACTTTGAACCAGTAACCATGGAAGACGTACTGGAAGTTATAAGAACAGAAAACCCATTGGGAGTAATTGTTCAGTATGGCGGGCAAACACCACTTAAGCTTGCAAAAGAATTAGCTCAAGAAGGAGCCCCTATTATAGGGACTTTACCAGATGATATAGACGCAGCTGAAGATCGTGAACGTTTTCAGAAAATAATAACAAAATTAAAATTAAAACAACCTCCAAATAGAACAGCTAAAAATCCAACTCAAGCAATTAAGCTAGCAGAAGAAATTGGTTACCCACTTGTTGTAAGACCAAGTTATGTTTTAGGGGGAAGAGCGATGGAAATTGTTCATGAGAAAAATGATTTAGAGCGTTACATGAGAGAAGCAGTTAAAGTTTCACATGAATCACCTGTTTTATTAGATAGATTTTTAAATGATGCTATTGAAATTGATATTGATGCCGTTTCAGATGGAAAAGTGGTAGTGGTAGCTGGAATTATGGAGCATATTGAACAGGCCGGAGTTCATTCAGGTGATTCGGCATGCTCACTTCCTCCACATAGTTTGTCTAAGAAGGTACAAAAAAAATTAATTACTCAAACAAAATCAATGGCAAAAGCATTAAATGTAATTGGGTTAATGAACGTTCAATTTGCCATTAAGGACGAAGAAATATATGTATTAGAGGTTAACCCAAGAGCATCAAGAACAGTTCCTTTTGTATCAAAAGCAATAGGGAGGCCGTTAGCTAAAATTGCTGCTGAAGTTATGGCTGGTAAATCTTTAAAATCATTAAATTTAGTAAAAGAAATTGAGCCAGCTTTCTTTTCAGTGAAAGAAGCTGTTTTCCCATTTATTAAATTTCCTGGTGTTGATACCATTCTAGGCCCAGAAATGAAGTCAACAGGTGAAGTAATGGGAGTTGGAAAAACTTTTGTTGAAGCATATATTAAATCTCAGCTTGGGGCTTCATCAACACTCCCAAAAAGTGGTAAAGCTTTTTTAAGTGTAAGGAAGGAAGACCATGAAAATATTATTGATATAGCAAAATCACTAATTGATATGGGTTTCGAGCTTGTAGCTACTAAAGGTACTGCAAAAATAATAAAAGAAAATAAAATGAAAGTTTTTGCTGTAAATAAAGTAGCTGAGGGAAGGCCACATATTGTAGACATGATTAAAAATGATGAAATAGATTTTATTGTTAATATTACTGAAGATAAAAGAGCTATTGCTGATTCTTATGAAATAAGAAGAAATGCTCTTCAAAATAAAGTTACATACTATACAACTTTATTTGGAGCACGTGCAGCATGTAAAGCAATGAATTTCTCAAGCGAACTAAAAGTATGGTCATTACAAAGCTTGCATAAAATAACGTCTTAAAATAGACTCAATAGTTATTACCACTAAAAATTTCAAAGTGGTTACTTACATAGGAACAATTAATGAATCAAATTCCAATTACTCGAAATGGTGCTGATTTGCTTAAGGCAGAATTAAAGCAATTAAAAAGTGTTGAAAGGCCAGAAGTGGTTGAGGCTATAGCAGAAGCACGTGCTCAAGGAGATTTATCAGAGAACGCAGAATATGATGCAGCCAAAGAACGTCAAGGTTTTATTGAGGGTAGATTAGCTCAAATTGAAGCTATACTTTCTCAAGCTGTAATTATAGATCCTTCAAAATTAAATGCAGAAGGAAAATGCGTATTTGGATCCACTGTAGAAATAGAAGATTTAGATGAAGAAATAAAATCTATTTATCAAATCGTTGGGGATGATGAAGCTGATATTAAAGATAAAAAAATATCAATAAATTCTCCTTTAGCTAAGGCAATGATTGGTAAAGAAGAAGGGGAAGTAATTGATTTTGAGTCGCCAGGCGGATTAAAAAATTATGAAATTATTAAAATATCTTATATTTAGACTATGAATTCAATACTACAAAAGTTATCAATTATTATTTCGTCACTTTGGGTGGGTGGGTTATGGACTATGTTAATGGTCACCACGATTCTGTTTAATAAAATACCAAGTTCTTATATTGCAGGGGCTATTGCAAATGATATGTTTGCTTTTATGAATTTATTTGGAATTTTTTCTTCGGGTTTTCTTTTAATTTATGGTTTTAAAACGTCAAATTTTTCTTTCTTTAAAACCATAACTTTTTGGTTAATAATACTTATGTTAAGTTTAATTCTAATTAGTTATTTTGGAATTAATCCTATTCTTGAAAATTTTAGAGATAGTTCTGTCTCAAAAGAAATAATTGAAAGTGTTTTTGCTGATAGATATAGCACTTGGCATGGTGTTGCTAGCGCTGCATTTCTAATTGAATGTTTCTTAGGAATTTTTTTGATTCTAAAAATTCGTTAATTAAGGTAGTTTAATTTTTGATTCTACGTTCGCTCTAAAAATCACTAATTGTTTACCAATATGATTAACTTGAATTGCTTTTAGTTTTTTACAAATTAAATTTAAAAATTCTTGTCTTTTTGTTTTATCATTAACTTGCGCTTGGATTTTTATAAGCTCATGTGCTTTTAAACTCTCTTCAATTTCTTTAATTACAGGCTCAGAAAGACCTTTATTGCCAATATGAACTACAGCATTAATTGAGTGAGAAAGAGCTTTTAAGTAGGCAATTTGTTTTGAATTTAACATTTTTTATTTTTAATTTATTTGGATGTGCATAATATCAGATGAAAAGAACAAGAACCAGTAAAAGCTGGATGTCTGAACATATTTCCGATTCATTTGTGAAACAAGCTCAGAAGGACGGATATCGATCTAGAGCAGCGTATAAACTTATTGAAATTGATGAAAAATATAATATTTTAAAGAAAAATATGGTGGTTATTGATTTAGGTTCTTCACCAGGTAGCTGGTCTCAGTTAGCTTCCAAAAAAATTGGTTTAAATGGAAAAGTAATTGCTATTGATTTAATAGAAATGCAACCCATTAGTAATGTTGAGTTTATTCAAGGCGATTTTCGTGATGACAATATGTTGAAGGAAATAGAAAAAAATTTAAATAAATTGGATGTGGACCTTGTAATTTCGGATATGGCCCCCAATATAACTGGTATAAAAGTTGTTGATCAATCAGCAGCAATACATCTAAATGAGCTTGCTTTAGATTTTTCTTGCAATTGGTTGAAACCGAATGGACATTTTTTGGTCAAGTCTTTTATAGGAGCAGATTTTGATAGCTTTGTTAAATCAATAAAACCTTTTTTTAAGAAGGTTATAAGGATAAAGCCAAGTTCTTCAAGAGATAGGAGCTCTGAAATTTTTGTTTTAGGGTACGAAAAAATTAAAACATAAGTTTTTAAACTATTTTTTAGTTTAGAATAAAGATTAACAATAAATAAAGGTAGAGAATGTGAACAATAACCTTAAAAGTATTCTTATATGGCTTGCAATTGGCGTCTTTATGATGTCAATTTTTAACCAATTTTCTGGCTCAACTAGATTCGAGAATAAATTAGTTTATTCGCAATTCATGGATCAAGTAAAGTCCGGAAGTATATCTAAAGTTGAAATTGATGGTAATAATTTAACAGGAATAACTGCTGATGGTAAAAAGTTTTCGACCTATGCCCCAACAGACCCCTGGTTAGTATCTGACTTACTTAAAAATAATGTAGTCGTCGATGCAAAACCTGCGGAACAACAGTCATTATTAATGAGTATCTTTATTTCATGGTTTCCGATGATTTTATTAGTCGGTGTATGGATATTTTTTATGCGCCAAATGCAAGGCGGTAATAAAGGTGGTGGTCCATTTTCTTTTGGTAAAAGTAAAGCAAGACAACTCGACCAAACTACAAATAAAACAACATTTAAAGATGTGGCAGGATGTGATGAAGCAAAAGAAGAGGTTCATGAATTAGTTGATTTTCTTAAAGATCCATCCAAATTTCATAAATTAGGCGGTAGAATTCCGCGTGGTGTTTTAATGGTAGGACCTCCTGGAACTGGTAAAACTTTGCTTGCAAGAGCGGTAGCAGGTGAAGCAAAAGTGCCGTTTTTTACTATATCTGGTTCAGATTTTGTTGAAATGTTTGTAGGTGTTGGTGCCGCAAGAGTTAGAGATATGTTTGAACAAGCTAAAAAAAGCTCACCCTGCATAATATTTATTGATGAAATTGATGCTGTAGGAAGAAGTCGTGGTGCAGGAACCGGAGGCGGTAACGATGAGCGCGAACAAACATTAAATCAGTTACTTGTTGAGTTGGATGGTTTTGAGCCTAATTCTGGAGTTATTGTTATAGCTGCAACCAACAGGGCTGATGTACTTGATAAAGCTCTATTAAGGCCAGGACGTTTTGATAGGCAAATTATGGTTTCATTACCTGATATCAAAGGAAGAGAAGAGATTCTTCTTGTTCATATGAGAAAGATACCGGCAGATGTTAATGTAAAAGCAGATATTATTGCCAGAGGCACGCCAGGTTTTTCTGGTGCTGATTTAGCCAATTTAGTAAATGAGTCAGCATTATTTGCTGCAAGGGCTAATAAGAGAACTGTTGATATGGAAGATTTTGAAGAAGCAAAAGATAAGATTTTTATGGGCCCAGAAAGAAAATCACTCATAATGAGAGAGGAAGAAAGAAGGAATACCGCATACCATGAATCTGGTCATGCAGTTGTTGCTAAACTTCTTCCAAATGCAGACCCTGTTCATAAGGTAACAATTATGCCAAGAGGTTGGGCTTTGGGACTAACTTGGCAATTACCAGAATACGATACATTTAGTAATTTCAAAGAGAAAATGTTAGAAGAGATATCAATTTTGTTTGGTGGTCGTATTGCAGAAGAAGTATTTATGAAACAAATGTCCACTGGTGCTGCTAATGATTTTGATCGAGCAACAAAACTAGCAAGAGAAATGGTAACTAAGTATGGTATGTCAGATAAATTGGGAACCATGGTTTATGCAGATGATAATGCTGAATCGTTCTTAAATACTAAATCTATTTCTGAGGCAACCCAGTTAAAAGTAGATACAGAAATAAAATCTATTTTGGATGAGCAATATAAGATTGCACGAAAATTAATAGAAAAAAATAAAAGAAAAGTTGAGGCAATGGCAAAAGCTCTTCTTGAGTATGAGACAATTGACAGTGATCAAATATCTGATGTAATGGCAGGCAAAAAAGTCAGAGCGCCGAAACCAACTTCTGGTTCAGTAAAGCCGCCAAAAGATAAAAAAGGACCAACTATTGGACCTTCTGATACTGTATCAGCTCAACCTACAGCTAAAAATTAATAGGAAGGGGTATTATTACCCTTCTTATTTATCTGAAT
>Ga0315315_10006697_pt1 | contig 10654 bp, 9 predicted proteins | sample M140m3416metaG_FD_203699 | JGI IMG/M metagenome (GOLD analysis project Ga0315315, IMG submission 203699) | Ammonia-oxidizing marine archaeal communities from Monterey Bay, California, United States - M1 40m 3416 | ecosystem: Environmental > Aquatic > Marine > Intertidal zone | place: USA... | reverse complement strand
AATGTTTATATTACAAATATCCGCGAGACATTAAAAGAAAAAAGAGAATTGGAAAATAGCGAAATATTTGTAGATAAAGAAGATTCAGCTGATAATAAAAGTATAGAATACAAACTTGTAAAAAATAAATATACAATTGCTTCAAAAGAAATGCTAATAGATGAATTTAAAACAATGAAAAAAAATGTAAAACGAAAATTATATTCTACGAAAACAGCAGAAAAATCAAGAAGACCTAGAAGACCATCAAAACAGGGTGATGGTCAAGTAACGCGTAAGGGTAGAACTTATCGTAAAGAAGCTTCTGCAATGCCATTAGCATCTTTATCATTAATGAAAGATGAAACATCACAATTTAAACCAATAAAATTATCAAAACAAGATGTTGCAGCAGACGCAAATGAATTTAAAATTGATGACGAATCAATTATTAATTTAAGCAGTAAGGATAGTGAAGACATGAGTGAATATGATGATCGTGATTTGCCAGTCATTCGCGAAGACACTAATTTGTATGATGAAAATACAGTATTTAACTTTTATAGTAAGTCTGCAAATGATAAACCGGGTAAAGGAAGAGCTGGTGGCGGCGAAACAATAAGTCAAGATGCTCTGGGAAATTTTGAAGAATTAGCAAAAATTTCAAATTGGAGACGCGTTTTATCTAATTTCCACACTAATAATGAAACAGGTGAAAATGGCGAACAATTGCCACTTTTTACAACAATGGATAAATTGAATAATACACTTCAATGGGCATCTGTTGAACATTGGTATCATGCACATAAATTTAAAAAAAATAATCCAGAATATTTCAAATTATTTACTATGAATTCAAATTCAGACATTTGTAAAGATCCAAGACGTGCATTGGGTGCGGGTGGTAGAACTGGTTATATAAAGAATGCTGCAGGTAAAAGAGTTCTATTTAGAGACCCATCCATAGTCATGGATGAAGATTTCTTTGAAAATAAATATAATGAAACAATTATGGAAGAAGGCCAGCGTTATAAATATAATCAAAATGCATTGGCAAAAAGAGTTTTATTGGCTACAAATAATGCTAAGCTTGTTCATTTGGAAACAAGGAGAGGTAAACCAACTAACCTCGTACCTTTTATAAACACAATGAAAATCAGGAAAGAAATACAAGAAAGTTGAATAAAATTTATATAATTATATTTTGTGACTATAATATAATTATATGAAAATAAGTAAAATTACAAATCTTTTTTTAAATACGTTTATGCAAAATAGTGAAAAACATATACAAAAAACCAAATTAACTAAAAAAAACGCACTCTTAATAAAAGAAATATATAAAATAATAGATGAAAATGAATCATATATCCCAAATAATTTTACATTGAATGAGTTTGATGTTACTAAAAATAAAACTATTTTACAAGAATATAATTTTCTATCTGAAACACAAATTTTTCTCTCAGAAAAAATTCAGCAAAAAATAATAAAAACAGTTAAAAAAATAAAAAAAATATCTTTAAACATTTTTGGCATAAAATACAATATTCATTTTTTCTTATTTGATGAAACAAGTGATATTATTTTTTTATTGAATGAAATAACACGTTTAATATTTTTAATATCAAGATTTAATTTAAATAAAAAGATTACAGAATTAGATATTCATTTTATTTTATTAAATTTAAAAAAAGAATTACCAAAAAAAGATGAAATATTAAACTCATATTATGTAAATACAGGATTAACTTGGGCATGTAAATATCCAAAAGGTGAAATAATAATATATAGAAAAGAAGAATGTTTAAAAGTTTTCATTCATGAATTAATGCATGCATTATGTTTTGATTTCTCAAATTTAAGTATGAATGAACAAGTAATACAAAAGATTACAAATATGTTTTTTATAAAAGAATCTACTTTTTCAATTACAGAAACATACTGCGAATTTTGGGCAAATATCATCAATTCTTTACTTTTTTGTTATAATCATACAAACAATGATAATGATTTTTTGAATTTATTTTTGTTAATTAATACATTTGAGAGAAATTTCGCTATATTTCAATGCGTAAAAATATTAGATTATATGGGATTAAAATATAGTACAATTATTAGTAAATCCAAAATGAATAAAAAAAAATCAATAACACATTATAATGAACAATCAAATGTATTTGCATATTATATAATAAAAATGGTTTGGTTATATTATACGAATGATTTTCTTACATTGTTTGATAATCAAAACATTAATTTAATAAATAGTAAGAAAAGTTATAATTATTTAAATCAATTATTGAATAAAACAAGTCAATTATATAAAAAACGCATATTATTGAAAGACATAAAAGATAATGAAACAATATATAAAAAAATAAAAGAAAATAAACAAGATAAAAGTGAATTGTGTGAAACACTAAGGATGTCTATTATTGAAGATGCAAAAATAAATTGATGTAAATAATTATTAATAAATGATATTATAGTAACATGGGTATTAGGCTACTTAACCGCTTTATTAAAGATTCTTGCAATGAATGTTCAAATGTATATTCATTTCAAGCACTGGAAAATAAAAAGATTGTTATAGATATTTATAATTATATTTATAGATTTTTGGCGAATAATAGGTTATTGGAAGAGTTGGATATATTTTGTAAAATATTGCATAAACATAATATTCGTGCGTTGTTTGTGTTTGATGGTAAGTATGGTGATGAAAAGAAAAAAGAGCAAGCAAAACGCAGACAACAAAGAGAACATGCTACCGAATTATATGAAAAAATAAATGAGAAATATGAAAATAAAAGAAAATCTAAAAAGATTAAACATAAACTTAGGATGCTGAGACGAGAAAAAGTGAAATTATCAAAATGGGATATTGTTGATGTTAAGAAATATTTGGATGTAGCAGGAATGAAATATGTTATTGCTGAAGGAGAAGCCGAAGAATTATGTTGTGAAATGGTAAACAAAAATAAAGTATTTGCATGTATAAGTGAAGATACAGATTTGTTTGCGCTTGGATGTAAGCGTATTATAAAGGCTATACATTTTAAACGAGAAGAATTTTATATGTATAACCTGAATAACATATTAAATTATTTGAATATGGAAATAGAAGTATTTCGTATGATTTGTACATTATCATGCAATGATTATTCAAATGAACATTCGCAAAAACATTTTATATATTTTATGAATTTATATAATCAGTTTCTTCAGACAAACAATAATCAATACCGCGATTTTGTAAATTGGTTAGAACAAAATAAATATATTATTGAAAATGAAAAACAAAAATATTTTACAAATCAAAATATATTTGATATATCAAATAAAAATTTAATAAGTCATTTGAAATATATTTCATTACATAATGGAATATATAATAAGAGAAAAATAAATACACTTATGATTGATCGCAAAATGTATTTGAATGGTGAAATGTAAAAATTATATTATTATCTTATTTTTTTATGTATTTATATCTGCAAATTTGCAAAATAAACCAAAAAATTATTACAATACCGATGAGAATATTTTTTGGGTATTTTTTCATTTTTAATAAATGCGATAATATTATTACTAATAAAAGTCCTATTAAAAGAACATAAATTGAATTTTCAAAATATTTTTGACAAGTGTCTACCTTTTTTATAATAAAACCGGAAAAAAGACTGATTGGGAAAAGTGCTATTACAGCCGATAATGCTGGATCTTCAACAACATTAGCAATATAATATATACTTGAAAATAAAAGACCTCCTAAAATAAAATGAAATAAAAGTTCTTTATACATATATATAAAACGTAATAAAATATATGTTTTATTCATTTTATTAATTAAATTTATTAAATTTAATTAAATTTATTGAATTTATTGAATTTATTGAAATTATTGAATTTATTGAAATTATTGAATTTATTGAAATTATTGAATTTATTGAATTTATTAAATTAAATTTAAAATAGTCCAAAAAACATTTTCTTTTTTTCATTGACTTTAAATATTTTTTCATATCGTTGGGGATAAAATTCTTTCATATAATCATCCATATTCTTACTAGCCATGCTTTTATTGCATCCGCTACATATAGGTTTTAAATTAGAAGTGTCTAGATTTCCCCCGTTTACTTCAGATTGAATATGACCGCATTCCCAAGATCCCATACCATTCAAATCTTCAATATTACAACAATAGCATTTAGCAGATAAACTTTTTCCGTTATTGGCTGTCCATACTTCTTGTCGTTTCTTTTTTGGTATACGTTTCTTTCTCGCAGTTTTTTGCTTTTTAAGTTTTTCTCCTGTATATTGTTCAACAACGTCTTTTATCCAATTATAACAATAGTCTTCATTAATATAATTATACATACCAATATAAAACTGATTATCGTTGCAAATAGCTAAAAATTCAGGCCATTTTTTTATTTTTCTAATTTGCTTGCTATATCCCTCAACAGTCCAAGAAGACATTTCATTATTTTTTTTGATAACAATTTTTTTTAAATCTTCTTCGTCCATATCCCAATTCATACTCTGATTGAATTTTGCACTTAAATAAGCAATTGCTTCTTGAAAATGATTCTTATTTAAATATGGTCTTATTTGTCTTTTTTTTAAAGTCCACATTTTTTCATATTCCGCAAAAAAATATTCACAGACATTTTCTACGACATTTTTATTTGCCTCTTCTGGGAAATCGGGTAATTCAGTATTCTTATTTATTAAATTATAGTTTTCCTTTAATTCTTGCTTATTTCCAACAATAACTATTTCAATTTTAACATTAAAATCACTATAATTGTGTTTCGTATATAATAATTCCATTGCTTTGAATCTGTGTTGACCATCTACCAAATAGTTTTTATTATCTTCTTGACAACAATGAATATTAATAGTTCCTATGAAATTAAAATGATTTTTTCCATTTTTATAGAATTTCTCTTGATAATTAATGATTTCATTCACTTTCATATCGTCCCTAATACGCTGTTCATTAGGAATTAATATTTTTTCTTTTAATAAATTACTAATTTTTATTTTTGTAAGAATTTTATTATCATCTATTATTTTTCCACCAACGAATAAATGGTCTTTGTTAAACATATCAATAATATAAAATATATTAATTTCTTTAAATGTGTTCAAATAATAGTATTATTTTCATTTAAAACAGATAGAAATTTATTCAAATTTAAAAAATATTATTCAAACAATAATATTTTTTATGCATTTTCATACATTTTTTATGCATTTTCATACATTTTTTTAGATCCAGATAACCTGATTTGAACAAGTGACCAGTCGATCTACAGTCGACCGCTCTACCAACTGAGCTATATCTGGACGACTTTAAATAAGTAATTTAATATTAAAATAAATATTAAAAATATTAACAAAATTATTAATTAAAAAATATCAACAAAAATATTAATTAAACAAGCAAATTAAAATGTTTTACCGTTTAAGCGGAAGCATTAGCCTTACCCTGCTTCTGGAAGTGGGGGCTCATGTAACGCTGAAGGTTGAAGTAGGTGAGCTCATCCTTATCCGTGAGCTTGAGGAGCTTCTTAAGCTTGGCATCAGCGAGGATTCTACGTCCGTTGGTAGGATCCTGAAGAGAATGTGCGCGGATGTAGCTGTTGATCTCGCGGGTTACCTGAGTACGTGCCATCTCGGTACCCTTGGTCTTTCCGAGAAACTTGGCAAGCTGATCACTAATTCTAGTGGGCTTAACAAAACCGGAAGGAGCACGGTTTCCAGTCTTACGCTTCTTACGGCCGTTCTTCTGGGCCTGCTTAACCTCGCGCTCAGCACGCTTGGAGAGTGCACGAACCTGAGTAGTCACGCTAGTAAGCTGACTGCGGAGAGCAGATAGCTGAGCAAGAACAGCATCAAATTGATTGCCCATCGTTGGGGGGGCAACAACCTCAGCAACAGCACTTACTGGTGCAGCTGGGGCAGGAGGGGCAACCTTGGCTGCCTTAGCAGAAGTCTTCTTAGTCGTCTTTTTTACCATTTTATAATATCTTTTATTGTTATCTTTTTAAGTGGTTTACGATTAATAATATTTATTTGTGATGTCGTCATCGTAATAAATATTATTATTAATTTATTTTTATTGTTGATTTAACATAAAAGATTCATACAACCATGGAAGGGAATTTGCGGCAGAAACTGAAACAATTGTCATTGTTCCTAAAGCATACATGCAACCCAAAGAACGCGATTCTTCATTAATTCCTGAAGTAATTAATTTATTTATAATTGTTAAAATTGTATTTTTTAAATATAATTCTGTTTTTGTAGATGCAAACGCCGGGTGCATGGCGTAAAAAGGAGATCCATTTGGACAAATATTATGTTTTATTTCATTGGAAATTTGTGCTCTATAATCCCAAACATCTTGAAGTTCTCTTATATATTTTATACATCTACTTCTTGTTAAGTTTGTAATCCATGCAGCATCCGTAATATATCCCATATTATCCATTTTTTGAAATATTTCTATTGCTCTCAATTCCATTTTTTTTTCCGCTGATAATGTATTATCATTTTTTTGCAATGTTATATTCATTTTAAAATTTAATTTTCTTCCCATTTTTACAATTCTTTTAATATCTTCTAAAATTTGATCAGGTAAATCATTTCTATTGTATGGATTTTTTTTATAATCATTATTTTTTAACATATTGTATAATGTGCAAATATCAAAGCCATATATAAAATTATCTTTATCTTTATAACTATAAAATTGTTCAAAGGGTATATCCTTTACATTTTGAAAGGTCAAAAAGTCTTTCTCATTTGTACATTTTCTGTTTTTTATAGCAGGACCATGAATATTTAAAAATGTACGAAAAAGGTGTCCTCTAACCATTTTTTGTATTTTAATAGAAAATAATGAATATTTTAAATAATTATATAATCTAAAAATTAATTGTGGTTTATTTCCTGAAACCTTTTGTTTATAAAAACGTGCTATGCTTTTTAATTGTGCAACATTAAAATTTAATTGTAAAAGTTTATCATATTCGTCAAATTCCGGTATTTCAAACTCGGATGTTGTGACTTTAATTTTTTTCTTTGGTATTTGTAATGTTTTTAAATCATCATAAATATTTTCTTTTAAAAATGTCTTTGGTGATATTTTTACTGTAGTTATTTTAATATTTTTCTTTATTTTAATATTTTTGTTAATTTTCATTTATATTACCTTGATAATTTATTTTAATATTGATTTAACAAATTATTTTATATTTTATTACCATTTCAAATACTAATTTTTAAAAATGAAAAATAAATTGATCGAATAAATATTAATAATTTATCACTTCAAAAATATATAAATGAGTTCTATTACGAGTATGATTACTAAGGCTAAGTCTTTCAATGCTACCGATGTTAGTTACCGTGAGCCGGTTGTGAATAAGAGGGGTAATAAGACTGTTCAGCTACAGCTAGATGGTCAGCCACTGGTTCTTCAGATTCCGCTTATGCTTACATGGGGTGTAAATGAGCGCGTTGATGATCAATCCGGGCGTGTAAGCTATGATATGGCACTTCAGTTTAACGAAGATAGTCCTTCTATCTTGAAGTTTCTGGAGTCACTTAAGGTTCTTGAGAATAAGATTAAGGATGATTCGTGTGATGCAATGTGTAAGAAGTGGCATGGGAAGAGTAAGATGTCAAGAGAGGTTATTGATGCACTCATGTATCCGATTCTGAAGTATCCGAGGATTAAGGATCGCAATGGTCAGCCTACAAGTGATCCTGATTATTCTCGTTTTCCTACGATGAAGCTGAAGATTCCATTCTGGGATGGTAACTTTAATGTGGAGCTGTATGGAATGGATAAGTCGCCGCTTTATCTGAGTGGTGGTCGTACTGATCCAAGTGTTACTCCGGTAACAGCTATTCCGAAGGCTTCTCATATTCGCGGTCTTATTCAGTGTACTGGACTGTGGTTTGCAGGTGGTAAGTGTGGTGTGACATGGAAGCTAGTTCAGGCATGTGTTCGTCCGCCAGCTCGTCTACTAGGATCAGCTACATGCCATGTGATGGATGATAGTGACGATGATGAAGCGGAGGAAGCCATTGCAAAGAAGGAGACACAGCAGAATACTGGACCTAGTTTTGATGATAGCGAAGATGAGGTTGAAGAGATGGAAGATGAAGATGAGGAAGAGGTAGAGCCAGAGCCACAACCTAAGAAGAAGAAGAAGGTTGTGCGAAAGAAGAAGAAAACCTCTGATTAAATATTATAAATAATATTCATAATAATATATTTTTTTTATTATGAATATTGGTTAAATTAATTTATGGTAATTAAGTTATTAGGGGGGGTCATCGTCTTTCACTGCAGGCCCCCGACCTGACACTCCCGCTGGAACTGTCTGTTGCCCTGACCCTGACCTATCCACTGGCTCTGGCCCTGTCGCTGACCCTTGCTGTTGCCCTGGAACTACCGCTGGCTCTGGCTCTGTCCCTCCCGCTGGCACTAGCCCTCCCTCTGGCACTGACTCTCCCCTTTCCTGGTTTTGGTCTTGCTCTGGGTCTGTCACTGACCCTGGCCCTGGCTATGGCTCTGGCACTGGCTCTGGCTCTGGCTCTGGCACTGGCTCTGGCTCTGGCTCTGGCACTGGCTCTGGCTCTGGCTCTGGCACTGGCCCTCCCTCTGGCACTGACTCTCCCCTTTCCGGGTTTTGGTCTTGCTCTTGCGGTGTCACTGGCCCTGAGTCTGACCCTTTCACTCCCGCTTGATCTACCTGTGTCACTACCTCTGCCCCAACCACTGGCACTGACCCTTCATCTCCCTGTCGCCTTTCCGCTAGGTCTTGGTCTAACCCATCCGCTACCTTTTCCGCTTCATTTACCGCTGGCTCTGCCGCTGGATTTATTTCTTTATTTCTTTGTTTTATGAAATCGTCATCTTTTTCTTTTTGTATTTTCTCTGCTTCTTGTGCTTTTATTTCTAATTTATTATCTATTGTACCTAATGATTTTTCACGTTCTTTTCTTTCTTTTTCATCTTTTTCTATTCTTTCCAATTCTTCTATTTTATCCTTTTCTTCATCTTCATTTTTCATTCTTTCTCCAACATTTACCAATTCTGCCAACTTTTTCAATGTTACAATATAAACATTCGTTTTCTTACCCTGAAATTCTAATGAATAGATATCTTGTGATCCGGGTGTTTTTTTCCAATAATCATTAAATTTATTAAAAAGTTTTTGTTCCATATCTGATATAGTTACACTAATACTCTGCACTTTTCCTGCTTTTTCAAAATTATAAAATAATGTCCCATAATCTTCATTTATACGTATTCCATCATTTGCAGTAGAACTATTATTTACAAAAATAAACGTTTGATCAATCTTATCTTTATTAAAATCTAAAGCTTTTATATTCATTTTTGCTTCATTATAAAATAAATCCCATTCATCAGGACTTGCCTTAAAAATAACATTTTTTAATTGATAACTATTCGGTATAGCATAAACAGATGCATAATTAAATATATCTGATAATTTTTCCATTAATTTTGCTATATCTTTTTTCCCTTGTTTTAATGCTAAATCTCTATATCCAAATAAAGTCTGAACTCTATCTGGTAAAAATACATTATTTGTAACTAAATATGCAATATTTTGCTTAATCTGTGGTATTGTTATTATTTTTGTTTTTGGTTGTTCAACTGATATTCTAACGACATTATCATTTTTAACATCTGTAAACATTTTATCATCATAATCATCAAATAAATAAATTCTAACCGTCTCATGAGGATCAATGCCATCAGAATATCCATGTTTCACTTCCAAATTTCTTAAGTATTTTGGATGCAATATAGTAATCTTTTGATCAGAACTAATTTCATTGTTTGTTGTATTTGTAAAATTTATCTTATATAAATCCTTTAATTCTAAATTTTTATTTCTTGCTTGTCTTTCCATCAATTCTTTATAATCATTTTTTTTTATTTGACTAGAAGGTGATGCAAACTTAATTACAAGTGGTTTTTTTGTTTTGCTAAATGTTGAAAAATCATCAAAATGTTTTGGTGGATATACCCATGCACCAGAATCAGCATTATCACCATAAAATAAATAAACATCACTTACACCTTTTTGACTACCAATATCTCTAATCTGTCTCATTACAGGATGAGAATGTGGTATTTCAACATCCAAATCCGCTATTTGAAAATCATTATATCCTCTAGCCTGGGAATCAGGTGAAGCAGATTTATCTATTAAATTACGTTTTTGCTCTCTTTCTAATCTATCTTTTTCTTTTTTTTCGGCCATTTCTAATAATTCATTAAATAACATAGAACCCTGCATATTTTTTTTAGAATCTCCTATACGATCACTTTTACCCGAAGCTTCATTATTGTCTTTAGTACTATTTTTATAATTTTCAAATTCTAATTTCAAATCTTCTAATTGTTTTTTTAACGTTTCTCCGCGTTTTACTTCACGTTTCGTTCCTTCCTTTTCACTATTTTTTTTCATATTGATTCTTTCTTGAAAAGAAAGCTCAACGGAACTATCAATGCCTTTTAAATTAGCCAACAAATTAGCTGCCGTTTTTATTTGTTGATCTATCTTTGTTTCATTTGTTTTTGGATTTTTTGTAACAAATAATTCAACAACTT
>Ga0315315_10006695_pt1 | contig 10656 bp, 10 predicted proteins | sample M140m3416metaG_FD_203699 | JGI IMG/M metagenome (GOLD analysis project Ga0315315, IMG submission 203699) | Ammonia-oxidizing marine archaeal communities from Monterey Bay, California, United States - M1 40m 3416 | ecosystem: Environmental > Aquatic > Marine > Intertidal zone | place: USA... | reverse complement strand
CTGTTGCACCTGCTTGGAGAGTTTCAATAACAGTAGCGGGACTAGTAACTGGTATCGCATTCATACACTACATGTACATGAGAGAAGTATGGATCGGAACTGGTGAGTCACCAACTGTTTACAGATATATTGATTGGTTAATCACAGTGCCTTTACTAATGCTTGAGTTCTACTTTGTATTAGCAGCTGTAAAAAAAGTACCAAGTTCAGTATTTTGGAAACTTTTAATAGGTTCGTTAGTAATGCTTATAGGTGGTTACCTAGGTGAAGCTGGTTACATGCAACCATTTGTTGGTTTCGTAATCGGAATGGCTGGATGGATATATATTCTATTCGAAATATTCTCTGGTGAAGCCGGAACACTTGCAGCGAAAGCTGGTAATAAGTCATTACAAACTGCATTTAGTGCGATGAGAATAATCGTTACAATCGGTTGGGCTGTATACCCATTAGGTTATGTCTTCGGATATTTAACTGGTGGTGTAGACGTTAACTCATTGAACGTTATTTACAACGCTGCAGACTTCCTAAACAAGATCGCTTTTGGTCTTATCATTTGGGCTGCTGCAATGCAGAATACTAGAGTATCAAGAAGCTAGTATTTAAGTAATTAAATTGAGGGCAGGTATGTTTTGCATGCTTGCCCTTTTTTTTTAAGACCTTTATATTCTCACTAATGCCAAAAATTACATACATAGATCATTCAGGTAACTCCATGACTATTGAAGTTGAAAAAGGATTGTCGGTAATGGAAGGGGCTATTCAAAAAGATATTTCAGGTATCGATGCCGATTGTGGCGGAGCAATGGCTTGTTCAACTTGCCATGTTTATGTCGAAGAGAAATGGTTTGATAAACTTCCAAAAGTAGAGGAAGCAGAGGTAGACATGATTGACATGGCGTATGAACCAAAAAAAAATAGCAGATTGAGCTGTCAAATAATTGTTACAGATGAACTAGATGGACTAATTGTTACTACACCGGAAAAACAATCTTGATGAAAAAAACTGATACAATTATTATTGGAGCGGGTCCCGTAGGTTTATTTGCAGTTCATCAATTAGGTATAAAAGGACTTAAATCGATAGTTATTGATAATCTAGATAAAGCTGGGGGACAATGTATTGAACTTTATCCCGACAAACCTATTTATGATATTCCTGCGGTCCCGGAGTGCACAGGTGAAGAGTTAACAAAAAAATTATTAGAACAAATTAAACCTTTTAAATCGGAGTTCTTTTTAAATGAAAGAGTTGAGGAAGTTAAACAAGATAATAAAATTTGGATTGTAAAAACAAATAACAATAATGAGTTTTCAGCTCCGAATATAATTATTGCCGGAGGTGTTGGATCTTTTGAACCTAGAAAACTTTCAGTCAAAGAAGCAGAAAAGTTTGAGGAGAAATCTTTATTTTATGCTGTAAGAGATAAAGAAAAATTTAAAAATAAAAATATTTCAATATTTGGAGGAGGAGACTCAGCCTTAGATTGGGCTTTAGAGCTTTCAAAGTTTTCAAATATTAATTTAATTCATCGAAGAAATGAATTTAGAGGAGCTCCTCATACTTTATCAGAAATAAAAAAATTAGAAAAAAATGGAAAAATTTCAATTAAAACACCATGTCAGTTAGAGTCTATTGAGGGGAGTGATAAAATTAACTCTTTAACTGTGAAGTTTGATGATGGAAAAATCGAAAAAATCAAAACCGATATAGTTTTAAGTTTTTTTGGTTTAATAATGAAATTAGGACCAATTGCGGAATGGGGGTTAAATATGAATAAAAAAACTATCGAAGTAAATTCTGAAAACTTTGAGACCAATAAAAAAGGAATTTTTGCTGCTGGTGATATTTGTAATTATCCAGGAAAATTAAAATTAATTTTATCTGGATTTCATGAGGTAGCACTAGCTTCTGTAGAATGCTTTAAGCGAGCTCGACCTGATGAAAAATATAGATTTGAATTCACTACATCATCTAAAACAATTCAAGGTAGATTAGGAAAAAAATGATTGAGTTACTTACCGCAGATACTCCTAATGGTAAGAAAATCTCTATAATGCTTGAGGAAATTAAATTTGATTATAAAGTCACTAAAATTAATATTTTAAAGGATGACCAGTTCAAACCAGAATTTAAAAAAATTAGTCCTTTTAGTAAAATCCCAGTAATAATTGATCACAATGAAAAAATTAGTTTGTTTGAGTCCGGAGCGATACTTATATATTTAGGGGAAAAAAGTGGAAAGTATTACGATAAAGATCAAAGAACAATAATTAATCAATGGCTAATGGGTCAAATGGCATATGTTGGGCCGATGTTAGGGCAACATCATCAATTCCATCATTATAATCCTGGTAAAAGTGAATTTGGTGAAAATAGATATTTTAAAATTTCAGAGAGAATTTACAAAGAACTTGACGAAAGGCTATCCAAATCAAAATTTTTAGCAGGAGAAGAATATACTATAGCGGACATAGCAACATTTCCTTGGATTGCGCGCCATGAATGGCACGATATTGGATTAAAAAAATATTCTAATTTAACAAGATGGTATAACGATATTTCAAAAAGAAAAGCGGTTCAAAAAGGATATGACCTTTTAAATCGAGGGGATCGAATTCCTAAAGTTTAATCATCGACAAAAATTTTTTCATCTCTTTCATGTCGTTCTTGAGCCTCAATTGAAAGAGTTGCCACAGGTCTAGCGATTAATCTTTTCAAACCAATAGGTTCACCCGTTTCTTCACAATATCCATAGGTGCCTTCTTTTATCCTAAGTAAAGCTGAATTAATTTTAGAGATTAATTTTCTACTCCTGTTTAAAGCTTTCATTTCAACCGTTTTATCTGTGTAAGACGAAGCCTGGTCAACAATATCTGCTGATGAAACATTGTCATCAGATGAATTTAATATATTACCTAAATTGTTAGCTTTAATTATATCTTTTTTCCAATTTAATAATTCTTCAGTGAAAAACTTTTTATGCTTTGCGCACATGTATTTTTCCTTAGAGTTCGGAATGTATTTTTTTTTTGTAGTGGTTTTTTTTACCATTTTTTGAATTGGGCGAGTATATGTTTGATTTTAGTCGTGTCAATAGCTTATAAATTGTAATAATTTCATATTTAAATGATACTAAAAAAAAACATAGCTAAGATATTTGGTCTACTTCTTTTTACCCATCTATTTTTATGGACTTTGGTTCCCTATATTTCTAACATAAATTTACCATTAGATACCATAGAGGCCTTAGCCTGGGGTAGTAACTTAGAATGGGGCTTTGATAAACACCCACCGCTAAGTGCGGTTGTGGTAAATATTTTTTATAGTATTTTTGGATCAAACGATTTAGCATTTTATTTTTTAAGTCAAGTCTGTGTAATAATAAGCTTCTTAATTATTTGGAAGTTTTCTCAAGATTTTTTCTCAAATAAGATTTTTGTTCTATTATCTCTGTTAATTTTAGAGACAATAGTTTTTTTTAATTATACCACTCCAGAATTTAATGTTTATGTATGTCAGCTTCCTTTAAAGGCAGCATTAGCTTATTTTTTTTGGAAAGGAATAAATAGTGATAGGTTGTACTACTGGATTTTAATTGGTTTATTTAGTGCGCTAGGTGTTTTAACCCACTATTCCTTTATAATTATAATTTTATCTCTATTAATTTATTTTTTATTCTTTTTAAAAAAAAATACAAAACTTATCCAGAATTTTTTTATTTCTTTATTTATTTTTTTATTATTACTCGTCCCTCATATCTTATGGCTTTTTGATAATAATTTTGAACCTATAAGTTATGCATTTAAAAGAACAGGGCTAGAAGATAAAAGTTTGCTTAACCATTTAATAAATCCAATAATCTTTATATCAAAGCAGATTGGCATGTTATTAATATTCCTGTTAACTTTTTTTTCCTTAATATCATTTAAAAGTTTAAAGAGACTCAATCTCAAATTCAAAGATGAAAAATTTAAATTCCTATTAAGTATAAGTATTTTACCGTTTATAATTGTTTTTTTAATTTCGTTTTTAAGTGGAGCAAAAATCAGAACTATGTGGATATCAACATTTTACCTTTTTTTTGGTACTTTATTTTTTTACTCTTTTAGAAACTCAATTAATTTAAAAAAAATTAAAAAATTCTTTTATTTAGTAAGTTTTTTTTTCTTTTTGTCACCAATTACTTATTATTACATTTCCATTTCCAATGATTTCAAAAGAACAGATTTCCCTGGTAAAGAAATATCAAGGCTAGTTCAAAATAAATGGAACGATAATTTTGCTAATGAAATTAAAATTGTTGTAGGAGATGAATGGCATGCTGGTAATCTTTCTTATCATTTAAATAGCAGACCTTCATGGTTTAAAGATCTTTCTGACAACACAGCTAAAATTAAAAAAAATTACGGAGTTGTTTATGTTGGAAATCCTAAAGTATTAAAGAAAATTTGCCCAGGTGTGTTTGGATCCATAAAACCTGTTGGATACTGTATGATTGGTCAAAAATGAGAAAAATAATAATTTTAATTCCAGTTTATAATGATTGGGAATCGCTTACTAGATTATTAGAGGAAATAAATGAAAATATTAAAAATTTTGAAAACATTCATTTTGAGTGTTTGATTGTAAACGATGCCTCTACCATTAAAAAACCAAAAATAATTAAACCTCAAAGTATAAAATCACTTGAAATTCTCAACATGAAAGAAAACAGGGGGCACGCTAGATGTAACGCTTTTGGGATAAGATATGTTTTTCAAAATAAAAAATTTGATAACTTAATATTGATGGATGGTGATGGAGAAGATAGACCGGTAGAAATAAAAAGCTTAGTTAATGCGATAGAAACCAATCCATCAATTTCAGTCGTGGCGAAAAGAGTTCAAAGATCAGAAGGAACAATGTTTAAATTTTTGTATCAAATTCATAAATTAATAACCATTGTATTCACGGGAAAAAACATCAATTTTGGTAATTATAGTATTCTAACTAAACAGGATGTTGAGAAATTACACACAAAAGCAAGTTTATGGAGTAGTTTTTCAGGCACTGTTAAAAAAAATCTTTCTAATTTGAACGAAATTAGTTCTTTAAGAGGTTTAAGATATTTTGGCCCTTCACAAATGTCACTGTTAAAACTTTTAATACATTCTTTTTCAATAATCGCAGTGTTTAAATATCAAGTTTTCTTAAGATCTACATTTATTATTATTATATTGGCCTATCTAAATACGTATCTAGGAAATATTTCAATTTTGTTCCAAATATCAATTGTTTTGTTTAATTTATTAATTTTTATTGTTTCATTAAGAGAGAAAGAAAAAGATCTAATAAGTAGTCACGAAAATTTAGGAGAAAAAGAATTAATTACACACTAAAAGGTTGTAATTAGAGTCCCTAATAGAATCAAAAAGGAATCAAAACGTGAACATTTATATAGGATTTTGATGTATTGTGGATAAGACTAAAGGTGCGTATTGTAAAATTATTTTGAAAAAGATCAGTTATGAAATTATTAAAATGTCATTGTGGCGCTATAGAAGCAGAAGTAAATATTCCAGATAATCTAGAAAAAATTTTACGCTGTAATTGCTCACTTTGTAAAAGAAAAGGAACAGTGATGTCTATGGTTAAAAATGAAGACTTTAAAATTATTAAAGGAGCAAATAAATTAAAACTCTACCAATACCACACAAAAGTTGCGAAACATTATTTCTGCTCAATATGTGGAATTTACACACATCATAACCCCAGATCAAATCCAGCAATGACAGGTTTCAACTTAGGCTGTATGGATGAAATAGATACTTTCGCTCTTAAAAATATTGCTGTTAATGACGGACATAATCATCCATTAGACAATAAATAAAATAATGGAAGACAAAAGCTTTAATTATCAAAAAGTAAAAAAAAAATATTTGAAATTTCTTAGATCACAAGAGGTTATGTCTGAACCTTTTAGAGACAAATTAGGTCAATTAAAAAAATTCTATTTGCCTATAAGTAAAATGATTAGAGAGGATCAAGTTAGAAAAAAAAAGACAAAAGTTATAGGTTTGACTGGAGGGCAAGGAACTGGCAAGTCAACAATTTCAACTATTTTAAAAATAATTCTAAAAGAAGCTTACAATTTAGAAACTGTGGTATTTTCAATTGATGATTTTTATAAAACTTTGCAAGAGCGAAAAAAAATGTCAAAAAAAATAAGTGATTTATTTCTTACAAGAGGTGTTCCAGGAACCCACGATACTAAAATGTTATTTCAATGTATAAAAAATTTAAAAATTAATAAGTTTAAAAAAATGAATATTCCTAAATTTGATAAATCTAATGACGATAGATTAAAAAAACATAAATGGTTAAATATCAAAAGAAAACCTAATATTGTTATTTTTGAAGGATGGTGTGTGGGTGCAACAGCTCAAAAAAATAAAGATTTAAATTTCCCGATAAATAAACTAGAAAAACACAGTGATAGTAAAAAAATTTGGAGGAAAAAAGTAAATTCAGAACTTAAAAAGGATTATAAAAAAATTTTTAGGCTTATTGATAAATTAATTTTTTTAAAAGTACCAAGCTTTAAGTATGTTTTAAAGTGGAGATTATTACAAGAAAAAAAATTAAGAATTACCAGCAAGGGTAATAAAACTATGAACGATAAACAAATAGAAAATTTTGTCATGTATTACGAGAGAATTACTAAGCATATGTTAAAAACTCTTACAAAAAAAGCTGACACAGTAATAAACATTGATGATAGACATAGACTTAAATCAATAAGATTTAATTAAATGAAGCAATACAGTTTTATAATTTATTTACTATTTTCATCAAGTTATCTACAAGCACAAGATAATTTAAAGTTTTATGTCCAAAAAGCTTTATCTAATAATTTACAATTAAATGCTGAGAGAAAAAATTTTGAGTCTGCAAAGCAAAGTAAAAATATTTCAAGAAGTGAGTTTTTGCCCAGCATTACACTTTCAGGAGATCAAACAAGCACTACGTCTACTAATCGAACTAACCAAAGTGGAACTAATCTAGCAGATTCAAATTCAGATTCAGAAAGTAAAAAAATTTCAGTAGAGCAAAAAATTTTCTCTGGATTCAAAGGTTTAAATACATTTAAAAAATCTGAACTAGAAACTCAAAAAGCTAATTTATCTCTTAAAAAAGTTGAACAACAAACTATCTTGGATACTATTTCAGGATATTTTGATTTAATATTTAAATCTAAAAGTGAAGAATTTAACCTATCAAATGTAAATTTATTTGAAAGGCAAGTAGACTCAGATAATGCACGACTCCAAAAAGGTGAAATTACTTTGACTGATTTAGCCCAATCCGAGTCTTCTTTGGCTGGTGCAAAAGCGGATCTGATAAAATCTAAAACAGAACTTTTAGCTTCAAAAACAAATTTTGAAAGAGTCACTAGAGAAAAACTACCTGAAACAAAAAGCTTAAATGAAAAAGTTTTTATATCTTTGCCAAATTCTCTTAAAGAATCTTTAGAATTAGCAAGTTTAAATAATATAGATCTTTTAACTTCTAAATTAAATTATGAGATAGCTGCAAAAGACTTAAAAATAGAGAAAGCAAGATTATCTCCCTCTGCTTCACTCAATTATTCAAAGTCAGAAAATAATGATTTTAGCTCAACTATAGATGAGATTGACCAAGAGACTATTAAAGCAACCATTACATGGCCTATTTTAAAAGGTGGAGAAAATATTTCATCAATAAAAAAATCCTCGTATAATAAGCAGAGACATCAGCTGATATTACAGGACACAAAAAATAAAATTAACACTGAAATCTCTAATGCCTGGTCAAAATATCAATCTTCTAAGAGCGTGCAGGAAGCAACAAAAGCACAACTTAAAGCTGCAGAAATAGCTAATGAAGGTATTACGTTAGAGTACGATTCAGGAAACACCAGAACAACTCTTGAACTTATTCAATCTAGAAGCTTACTTCTAGATGCTAGAATTGCTTTTGCGAAATCTGAAAGAGATTTCATTATATCTCAATTTGAGTTAGCTAAACAAATTGGAATATTATCCATTAAATCAATTAAATAGCTGTTTTTAGACAACATTTTAACTCCTTGATAAAAAGAACAAAATGTGTACATTTATATTAACGATTCGAACAATAAAAAAAGGATAAAAAATGACAAAAAATAACTTAAAAATCGTGAAATCAAACGATAAAAATGAAAAAGAATTGAAAGAGAAAAACAAGTCTTTAGATGCTGCAATTAGCCAAATAGACCAAAATTTTGGAAAAGGTTCAGTAATGAGGCTAGGTCAACAGCAAGCATTAGATATCGAAGCTGTTTCGACAGGCTCTCTAAGCTTAGATTTAGCATTAGGGATAGGAGGTTTACCAAAAGGTAGAATTATTGAAATTTATGGTCCCGAGTCTTCAGGTAAAACGACATTAGCCCTTCAAGTAGTAGCAGAAGCCCAAAAAGCAGGCGGTATATGTGCATTTGTAGATGCAGAGCATGCCATGGATCCAATTTATGCAAAAAAACTGGGTGTTAAAACCGAGGAATTGCTGATTTCACAGCCAGATACAGGAGAACAAGCTTTAGAAATAACTGATACACTAATAAAATCTGGTTCAATTTCAGTTTTAGTAGTGGATTCTGTAGCAGCATTAACACCAAAGGCCGAGTTAGAGGGTGAAATGGGAGACCATCATGTCGGCTTACAATCAAGACTAATGAGTCAGGCTTTAAGAAAGTTAACTGGTTCAGTATCTAAATCAAATACAATGGTTATATTTATTAACCAAATCAGAATGAAAATTGGTGTTATGTTTGGAAATCCTGAAACAACATCTGGTGGAAACGCTTTAAAATTTTATTCATCTGTACGAATGGATATTAGAAGAATAGGCGCAATTAAAGAAAAAGATGAAATTATTGGAAACTCCACTAGAGTTAAAGTGATTAAAAATAAGGTTGCACCACCATTTAAAGTTGTAGAATTCGATTTAATGTACGGAAAAGGTATAAGTAAATTAGGAGAATTGATAGACCTTGGAGCTAAAGCCGGCGTAGTAGAAAAGTCAGGGGCTTGGTACGCTTATAAAGGTGAAAAAATTGGTCAAGGTAGAGAAAATGCTAAGACTTATCTTCAAAAAAATCCTGAAGTAGCTGTAGAAATTGAAAAGATTATAAGAGATAAAGCTGCTGCGATAAGTAAAGAGCTAGAAGGAAATCCTTCTTCAAACGAAAAGATTAACGATAAAAAAGAGGAAGAATAATTTCTAAGCCATCATTTTAAACGGGAAGCACACGCTTCCCGTTTCCCACAGCAACCATCAATTGTATAAACCCATATTTAGTAGTTCGCGTAAAAAGCGACTTAATTAATTATAGACAATTTAGTTCAGATTGGTTCTAATTAACAATAAGAACAAAAGGGGGAAAAATGAGTACACAACAAGCAACAAGCTCGAAAGTGTCTTCATCTTTAGATACCTCTCATTTGAAGGTTAAATTTCCATTCAAAGCAAAATATGGAAACTACATAAACGGAAAATTTGTAGAACCTAAATCTGGAAAGTATTTTGATAATACTTCTCCTATCACTAATGAAGTAATCTGTAAGGTGCCACGATCGAATGATAAAGACGTTGATTTTGCTCTAGACGCAGCTCACGCAGCATTTCCTGCATGGGGAACAACATCAATTGGTGAGAGATCAAATATTCTCTTAAAAATCGCTGATGTTATAGAGAAAAATCTAAATCTTTTAGCAACAGCAGAATGTCTAGATAATGGAAAGCCAATAAGAGAATGTATGGCTGCCGATCTGCCTTTAGTAGTCGATCATTGGAGATATTTTGCAGGAGTAATAAGAGCAGAGGAAGGTTCAGTTGCCGAAATTAGCAACAGTGAATATTCTTACCACATACCTGAACCATTAGGTGTTGTAGGTCAGATTATACCTTGGAACTTCCCATTATTAATGGCAACATGGAAACTTGCGCCAGCTTTGGCAGCGGGAAACTGTGTAGTGTTAAAACCAGCTGAACAAACACCAGCATCGATCATGTTGTTAATGGAATTAATCGGAGATCTATTACCAGCAGGTGTTTTAAACATTGTTAGTGGATATGGTCTTGAAGCAGGTAAACCACTAGCTTCTTCTAAAAGAATTAAGAAGATAGCTTTTACAGGTGAAACTACTACTGGACGTTTGATTATGCAGTACGCATCTCAAAACTTAATTCCAATCACTTTAGAATTAGGTGGTAAATCGCCAAACATTTTCTTTGAAGATGTTTTGGCTAAAGATGACGACTTCTTTGACAAATGTTTGGAAGGTTTTGCTATGTTTACGCTTAACCAAGGAGAAGTTTGTACTTGCCCAAGTAGAGCTTTAATCCAAGAGTCTATTTATGATAAATTCATGGAGAGAGCTGTTGCAAGAACAAAAGCCGTTAAACAAGACAATCCTTTAAAAATGGAAACTATGATTGGAGCTCAAGCTTCACTAGAACAAATGGAAAAAATCAAATCTTACTTAGATTTAGGTAAGAAAGAGGGTGCCAAAGTTCTATGTGGTGGTAGTGCAGCTAAAATTAATAGCGGATTAGAAAAAGGAAACTATATCCAACCAACAATCTTTGAAGGT
>Ga0315315_10006693_pt1 | contig 10658 bp, 14 predicted proteins | sample M140m3416metaG_FD_203699 | JGI IMG/M metagenome (GOLD analysis project Ga0315315, IMG submission 203699) | Ammonia-oxidizing marine archaeal communities from Monterey Bay, California, United States - M1 40m 3416 | ecosystem: Environmental > Aquatic > Marine > Intertidal zone | place: USA... | reverse complement strand
ACCATACATCTTTTTTAAATGTACCATCTTGATTTCTTGCTCTTTTATATTTCTCAAACATTATCCTAACTTACTAATAAGTCTAACTATTTTAGGTACACCTTTTTTACTTTTCCAATCACTAAATGCTTTAACACTTTTTTCATAATTTTGAGAAGTTAATTTTTCATTAACCCATTTTTTCTCACCAATAGGTCCTCTTATACCATGGTCTAATATTGCCCTAGGAGTATCTTTAGTATCACCAACAATAGTTTCTGCATATTGTGTTAAATTACTGTACTCTCTACTTATATCTGATGCTTCATCAGTAAAAGAAATCATTTTTGTTAGTTCAGTTTTAGCTGCTTTTTTACTTGCCTCATCAGGAAAAAATCTATTTTCTAATTCTTGGTCGTTAAAAACTTTTGATTCAATTTCAGTTCCTTGGTATTCAGCAACTATATCACTAGTTTCTGCTTTTAAATTTTCTCTAGTTGCATCAATAAAATCATAAATAGTTCCTCTAAACTCCATAGCAAAGTCTCTTGTTCTAGCTTTACGTGCTTGTAATTCTTGGTTAACTCCAGCTACTGTATTAGGCATTGGGTTACCTTTATCCCATTGATATGTTTCTTCTATTAAATATCCTCTGCTAGTATCAAAAATTTGATTAGACTTTATTGGTTCTTTATTAAAATCATAAGGTTCTAATATATTGTATGGTTCTTCTGGGTCTACTTGTAATCCAAACTTAGATAACTTATTTTCTAATGATGCAGGTTTACTAAAATCAGGATTAACTTGTGATGCACCAGCATTAGGATTATCTACGTTAAGTCTTCCTCTATCTTTATCTCTAAAATAAGATACTGTTGATTTTGTTTGTGAATCTAATGATTCACCAGCTGCATCTATAGCATCTTCTTCATATTTTAAAGTTCCACCTGAACTTAAATCAGTATCAGGACCTACATTTTCTGTTTCATAATTATATGCATAAGTGTATCTATCACTAGCCTCATTTAAATTTGATATTTTTTTATCGGTTTTAGATTTGCCTTCATTTTTTGGGTCATAATTTGGATTATCGTAATAGTCAGCTTTATCTCCACCTGTATTAATTCCACGTATCATATATCTCCTAAAAGAACTTACTTAAGTTTAGCAACAATTTTCTATTTGCGGGTAAACCTAATTGTTTTTCTATGTTTCTACCAGCTAGTCTAACAAGATTCTTCTTATTTGCAACATTAGGATACATTGCTTTAAGCTCTTTAAATTGCTTAACAAAAGAATCTAATGAATCTTTTTCACTACCTGCATCAGTCCATATAGGAACAGCTGTTCGTATATAAGTTCTTGTTGTAGGTTGTGTAGGTCTTTCAGTACTTGGATTGTAATAAGGTACATTAGTAGGTTTTTTGTCTTTTTTATTTATTAAAGCTTGTTCTATTTTGCCTGGGTCATTTTTACTAGCAACTTCTTTTACATATTCATTATCATATCTTGGTCCTGAATCATCTAGACCCATAGCTACTACTCCCATTTTGTTTTCTTTTGCCCAATCTATAGGTGGACCTACTTTAAAAGTATCACCCATTTTATCACCAATTTTACCACCCAGTTCTCCTATAGTTTTACCACTTAATGGGTCAAGAGAATTAACAGGAATAGTTTTTTCACCATACGCTTTTTCGTACTGTAATCTTACTGCATCATCTAATTCTAATACATACTGAGGGTCAAAACCTCCACCTATTTTCATACCTCCATAATTTTCTACAGCCATACCTTTTACTTGTGTAGCATCTGATGGATTAATTCCACCAAGTAAACCTATTTTATTAGATTCTAAATTTTCTAATGCTGTATTGTCTAATCTTTTATTAGCATAGTATGCTTGTTTTTCTGCAGGAGAGTATTCAACTTTATCAAATTCTTTTATCATTTTATTATATTCTTTTACTTCACCACTGCTAGTAAAAGGTATTTGTTTACCTATCTCACTTTTGTTAGCTTCAGATACTAAAGTATATTCTTTAACATGTGAATCAGCTTGACCAAAATATTTATCTCCATATAATCCAGATTTTTTTTCTTGAGTTTCTAAAAATTCACTTGATATTTGAGCTGCTTGATTTGCTTTGTATCTAGCTGTAGTGCCATAAGATGGTAAAGTTTTAGCAATATTATTATTATCTATTCTATGTGCACGATTAATAGTTGACTTAGTTACTCTTAAAGCTGCTGAATCAGAAAGTCCTTTAAGACTAGCATCACGATATTGTTTAGTTAAACGTAATTCATTATCACTAAAATTATTTACTGTTGTTGGTTTACTACTTATAGATTTTGCTAGAGCTATATCATCTATAGCTTCTTGAATACCTGCACTTTGTTTAAAAATTTGTTTGCTTTTTACACCACCTATGTTTTCTGTATCACCTATGTTTCCTAGATTAGAATCTTTAAATTTTCCTAAACCATGATTGCCAGATGATTCTAATATTTTTTTAACAATAGCTGAATCAAATGCATCATCAGAACCTTCTGATACTAAATTACCTACATTAACTTTGTCACCAGGACTAGCAATAACTCCACCTAATTTTACATCAGCTACAATTTTTTCTAATGAACCTAAATCTTTTTTAGATAAACGAACGTTATTAGATAATGTTTTAAATCCAACAGATTTAATTTCTTTAATGTACTCTTGTATTTTTTCTACTTCACCCATGTATTAGACATTTTAGCAGATATAATTTGAATTTCTCCACTAATCTCCTGTAATTTTTCCATAACTGTAGTTGATAATACAACATCGTCAGTTGATTTATTAGATGTTTCTTTAATATCTCCATCATAATCTACATAAGTAACTTCAACATCTTGTCCAGATTCTATAGCTGCAGCTACACGTGGGTATACAAACTTATACGCATCAACGCTACTGCCTATGAACCCATCTTTAGCTATACGATTGTTTGTTTGTGTGTTACCCAGTATCAAACAACCAGCTGTGTGCTCATCAGTGTTACCTGTATGCCACAATATATACTCAAACCCTGGTACATCTTGTACATGTATCATACCTTTATGCATAGCACCATACTTACCTACGTATCTATTGTGAAATCCACCTTCAGTACGTAATTTAAGTTTATAAGTACCTTCAGGTATACGTGTTTCACCCCAAACTTTAACATCACGTTGTTCATCTTCTAGTGTATACGCTAAAAATGTACGTTTGTTTCCTTCAATTTCAAATAATAATCCTGATGTAGAATCTTTACCACTACTTATTCTTACTACTTCATACTTCATACTTTACTTCTTCCCATACTGCACACCAACCATATGGTGCTACTTCTTTATTAAACTTAATACAATAATTATTACTGTAATGCAAACAATTATTGCAGTACTCTCCAAGTTTAGGGCTATTGACAACGTATGCTCCAGGTAACGCCATTATTCTTCTTCACAAAAATTGCTACCGTGTTTGCAATTACATATTTGTACAAATGAACCATCTGATTTAGTTGTAACCATACACATTAGCCACCTACTTTAAACAATATTTCTCTAATTACTTCTTCAATTATTACTAAGTTCTGATTAAATCCAGATATTGAATTTTGATATGCTTCAACCTGTGCTTTAAGTGTTGCTACTTCTTGTTGTAAATCATTAACTGTTTTAAATAACCAACCTACTAAGGCAGCTAATCCACCTTGTAGTATCTGACTTAAGTTTATTTTTGCTTCCATTATCTACTAACTTTCTTTGAATTACCTTTAGGTTTATCACTTCTAAATCCTATAGTCAATAACCATATAGCTAATGTAATAACAGTAGCAAGACCTGTAACTTGCTGAGCACTGCCAGTTAGCGTTAGGGTCGCAATAACCAAACCGACAAGTGTCCAGCTTAAATTCAAAGTCTCTTTAATTATAGTTATAAACCAGTTCCATATTTTTTTTATCATAAACTTTTCCTAAATATAAAAGAAGCCATACTAGCTATTCTAGTCAAAATAACTGGGACTACAACTTCTTGTGCTTTTTCTCTTTGGTCTTGAGTCATGTCATCACCTATGTTTGTTAAGGTTACATCTTCAAAATCTAAATCAACAAAGGTTTCTATTGGATTTTCTAAGAATGCTTCGTACTGTACCTCTGTAACAACATCAGCTAGGGTGTAGTCTTCTACGTCTGCATTTTCTACAGCTCTTTCCACGTATTCTTCTACAGCTTCTGCTACTACAGTATCTGATTTAATAGCCTCTGCAACGATAGCAACATCTTCAGTTTCAACTTGTAATACTTCAGCAACAACCTCAACTTGTTCTTGTGTAAGTTCTTCAATATCATCTATGGCCTCCTCAACTACAGCCTGTACAACTTCTTGTACTTCTTCTGATGCCTGGTCTAAGTTTTGTACACCAACATCATTAACTTCTTCAAGTACTTCTACAACTTCTTCTTCGGTAAGGGTTTCGACAAACTCTTGTATAGCTTCTTCTTTTGCTTCTTCATACTCAACTAACTCCTCATCAGTAAAATCTTCTATATCTTCTTCAGTATAATTATCAGTAATAGGAACTTCTATAAGTTCTTCAATGATGTCTTCAACTTCAGAAACTTCTTCAACGATTTCTTCCTCAGAAAGTTCTTCTGTAATTTTCTCCTCAACATCTTCCTGTATTGGCTCATCCAAAACTTCCTCGATAATTTCTTCATCTTCCACCACAATAACAACATCATCTTCTAAAACCTCTTCTTCTATAATAACTACAATATCTTCAGGTATATCTAGTTCTATAATTTCTTCAACAATTTCTATGATTTCAATAGTGTCTTCTATTTCTTGTATGACATCTATAAACTCTTGTATCTCTTCTTCAGATAAATCCTCAAGAATAATTACACTATCTTCTAACTCCTCAAGTATAAGTAATTCTTCTTCAGCATCTAATTCTTCAGCTTCAATAACAGCTATTTCTTCTTCCGTGAGCTCAATAACTTCCTCTTCAATAAAAATATCTTCCTCTGGTAAGGTGTCATCTCCAAGTATCTCTTCGTCCAGCTCATCTAAATCTTCTTCTTCCTCGATAATAATAGTAATAACATCAGGTACATCGGTGCAATCACCAGGCTGATATCCAAACCAATCTCCACTTTCTACCGCTTCGAGATATTGTTTATACGATAACGGATTGTTCGGATGTGGACATCCATATTCGTCCCAAGCAAGGTACGTAGTAATGTTATCTTCGACCACATCTTCTGCCGCAGGTAACGTGGTGGGCGTTGTTGTTGACGAACTAGATGTCGTTGTATCAGGTACATAATCATAATCATATTGTACACTAACTACTGCTGTATAGTCACTAACTGTATCACCTGTATCATTCCTTGCTTGTATCTTTGCATAGAATGTAAGCGTAGTTGTTTCAAATTTCTCATCTATAAATGCAGGAGTAAAGTAATAAGTTCTCCAGGACAATGCTTCATTAAAACCAAAGCTAGTATCTATAGAATAGTCTGCTGCTTGGTCATCATCACCAAAGAATAACCTATAATACTCAGGTGGATTAACTTCTAACGCATCACTCTCTTGCCAGGTAAGTTCTATCTCTCCTGTTTCATTATCAACAGATATGTTTATACCATAAGGTGTTTGTGTTTCTGTGTGATAAGCATACGCAGGTGTAGTAACTAATAAGAAAGCTGCAAGTAAACTAGAAAACTTTTTCATATTTTACAGGCATCTCCACAGTCATCATCAAATTCTTGTGATGTATCTACGAATACAGGGTTGTCTGTAAACATATCGTCAGGTAATGTAAAGTCTTCTTCCATTACATTAAATTGTTTATTAGCACCACCAATGCGGAAATAGCTACTAGCCATCCACTTAACTCTTGTCTTGAAATCTTTTGATTAACTTTTTCGTGTAACTCATCTATGCGTTTGTTTATATCTTGTTGTCCTTCCAATATAAGTTGAAGCATTTCTTTTTGTGTAAATCCGTTGCCGTTATGGGAGGTCATCAGCGTTCCATTCTTCAAATTCAGTATCCCAATCATAACGATTGTCAGCTAATCTTTTAAGATATCTACTAAAATCTTTTAAAAAAAATCCCAAAAGAAAACCTATTACATAATCCATAAATCGGATTATAGCATATTAAATATCAGATAGTGTAATTTCTAATCCTTCTATATTATATCTTAAACTATTGTAATCCCATAAGCCATACCCATAAGCATCAGGTTTATCGTTACATTTACAATCATCAATATAATGTGACATAACTGCATTTTTAAATTCATCACCAATTGTTTTAAAATTAGTTGCTGCTAAATCTTTAGCCATATTCCAAAACGGAGTATTGTATTTACTACCTTTAAGGTAATGCATTACTATAGTTGTTTCAACTTCTTTTATATGTTGAACAATACTTTCATTAGTTTGTTCAATAGGTTGATTATATATTATATGGTCCATGAGATGTCTATTAATATTTTCTGTAACAGTTAAAGCTGTACCTTCCATAGGTTCTAAAAAGAAACCATTTAATCCATTATGTAATACTCTTCCATCAAACATTTCTTCTCTGTAATAACTATCAAACTCTATTACTTTGCCTTGTATATCTGGTGTATCTATGTCTTTGTTGTATAAATGACCATGAGAAATTCTATCTAACAAAGGTATTTGCCACTTCCAACCATAAGGCATAGCTGTATGATGGGTATAATAATCATTACTAATAGTATTTTCAGAAGTTATAACTGCAGCATTGACAGGTATATGTGAAGTATAAGTTATATTTTCTTTATCTTTAGGAAAACCACTGCAATCAATAACATAATCAGCATCTATGTCATTGTAATTTGTAACTTTCTTTTCAGTTATCTCTACACCTCTTTGTTCTAGTATCTTTAATAACTCTTTAGTAAACAAATGACTATCAATATGTAGTGATGTTACATTAGTAGGGAATGGATGTATGAAATTTTTATTACCAAAGTCATTATATTTAATACCAAACTTAGGAGTAAAGCCAAGTTTATCAGCATAACTCATATCAATACCTATACCCCACAACTGAGCAGGTACAGCAGCATTAACACTTTCACCAATATCTAATAAATGATTGGTATCAGGGTCATATATAATTTCTAACTTACAATTATATAAATCATAAAATCTAAGAAAATGTACAGCTGTTAATAAACCTGAAGTTCCTTTTCCAATAATTGATATCTTAGGTATTTTAGGTAAAAAAGTAACCAATTCATTTCGATACACCACATCTAATGTCATAGTATTAGTTTAGTAGCTGTCTAAAGTTATATAAGGATTTTCTATTGGTGCATCAGCATTATCTAAATTTGTTTGAAAAGCAACAGCACCATCTCTATCTTCAAAATATTTTCTTGCAGTATGTGCATTTACATTATGAGGAACAGTTATAGTTTTATCTACTGATGATATGTCACCATCTCCATTCTTTGCAGTAACAACAGATTCAAGATATGTTTTTTCTGTTTGTACTTCTGCCCATGTAGGTTTGTCTATTCCATACACACTACAATCACTATATGTACCTTCTACTAAACCAGAGACATTGCTTAAAACTTGTCCACCATTTCTTACACAATAAGTAGCGAATGCTTGTTCATTAGTAACAGTATCATCAGTGTTCGGTAGCCAAACTTGTGTATCTGAACCAACATCATCTGGGTGTGTAGGTATAGAAGAAGTAATAACATGGTTAAAAGAAAAAGCTGGAGCGTCAAACTCCCATACAGGTTGTGGTAAAATTTCATTTACACTTGTATCTGCTTCTGTTAATTGAGCAGCAGCATAATTTCTATGTTCTTCATTATTTATATCATAAATTAATTTCATTATTTATATCCTCCTCCAGCGAGTAATCCTCCAGCACCACCAGCTCTACCATAACAACCTGAGCAAGAGCTTCCTGCACCTGATTGAGCACCACCAGCTGATGTTACAGTACCACTATTAGAATAAGTACCTCCACATATAGCTACTAAGATACCTCCACCAGAAGCACCTCCACCACCACCATCACAGTTACCTGCACCATTGTTACAAGTTCTATCTCCAGTTCCACCTTGTTGTCCAACTGTTGTAATACTTCCACCAGAACCTACTGTAAGATTTCCTGTTGCATACACAACGAGTAATCCACCAGTACCATTTCCTCCACTTGCACCATGTGAATAAGCATTTTGATAACCTGTACCACCAGAACCACCAGGATTACCTGCACCACCAGAACCACCTGTTGATTGTGACCAGTCAGCATTATGTCCATTACCACCATTACCACCAGCATTACCTAAAGTTCCTGCAGAACCTCCACCAGAACCACAACCATAGTTAGACCTTCCATGTCCTCCACCACCAGAACCTCCTGTAAAGCTAGAACCACTTGCACCTGAACCACCAGATGTACAACCATTACCACCTGCTCCACCACCACCTGCAGTTAATGCAGTTGTAGTGTTACTTCCAGCACTACCAGTGTTACCACTAGCACCACCTGCAGCAGAACCAGCAGTTGCTATTGTTGTACTTCCTCCTACTTTATATAAACCTGAACCATTATTAATTTGTATATTTTGATTAGCTTGATTATCAGCACCTCTATGTTGCATTGATATAGAACCATTAACAGTTAAATTTCCATCAACAAAAATATATAATCCTCTTTTTCTAGCAGATGTAGATAAAGTAGCACCTGCATTAATAGTTAAATTACCATTGTATGTAACAGCTGAACCAAGACTATCTGCAGTACCAGAGTTAACATTTAAGTTACCTGTTAATGTAGTATCACCATCTACTCTTGAACCTTCCATAACAAGTGTTACACCATTAACATTAAAACCACCAGATACATTTGCAGTAGAAGTACCATGTTCATATTTTTTCATGTGCCATAACAAATCAGCAGAAGTAGTATTACCTTCGTAAGGTAGCTCTCCACCTGAAGTGATTAAGCTTCTAGCAATTCCTAATGGTGCCATGTGTTACCCGAATGCTAGTTGTGGAATTACAAAAACTGTTGTGCTTGCGTCCTTGAATATAAATGTAACAATGTCTATTGCATTTGCAGCTGTACTTAATGTTAACCCACCTGCATTAGGTGTTTTAACAGTAGCTGCTGAAGTGTTTACTGTAACTGCATTAGTTGCTAAAGTTCTAGAACCAGTTCCATCTTGTGTAAAGATACAAGTAAATGTTGCTATACCTGCAGCTGGTACATTTGTAAAATCTATATCAGTAACATTGTTTGTTAATGTAACTGAACCTGTATTACCATTAGCTAAATCTATAGCTAATTCTACATTAAATGAAACATCTTGGTCTGTTTCAGCATAATCTTTTAATATTTTATTAGTTATTGTAGTAGCACCGCTATCTACATAAGCTTTAACTGATTGTTGTGAAGGAACTTTAACTGCTGAGTTAGAACTCATATCATCTTCATCTGCTAAGAAATCTATGTTACCTACTTGTACTGCACTAGCACCTATTGTTGTAGCTATATCTTGTGTAGCTGATGCTAGTGTACCTGTTACGTCACCTGTTAAAGCTACGTCATTAATTCTATCGTGTAAGTCTTCAAACATTTCACCAACTACAGCCATACGTACTGTTGCACCATCATCATGTGTAGGGTTTGGTGAATGTCTAAGTTCTACATCTCTAGTTACTGTTTGCATATTAGTACCAGAAAGTGCAGTTACTAAGATAACTTCTCTTTTAGAAGTGCTATCAGGATTGACAACTAAATAAAAAGGAGCTGCTATAGCTGAGGCTCCATCTGTTGGAGCTGCTGATAAATCTAATTGTGTGTCTGATGCACCTACAGCACCATCTAATGTTGTCTCAAAAAAGTTACTATATTTTGCTATTTGTAATGTCATTAAGCTATTTTCTCCGTGTTAACTGTTTTACCAAGAGTTGAAAATCCAAAACTTGCTAGTCCGATTATAGCAGAATATTCAACATCGTCAGTAAAATCTAAATCTTCATCTATAGGTAAGTTACCAATAGTATCTATGTCTAGACTACCACCTTCTTTAAGCATTATCAATATTGACATAATTAATATCCTACCATGTTTTTTTTATCCACCAAATCTTATCTTACCTAATACTTCTCCACCAAACAAATGAACACTTGTAGGTTCAGTAACTGTTGATTGTCTAGTACCACGTACAGTTAATATTGCTATTTGTGTAACTGAACCACGTTCACTATTAGATATTACAGGATAACTAATAGATTCTACTACACCTCTAATTACTTCATTAGGGTCAAATATTTCTAATGTTACAGCATCACCTTCTAATAATCTAAGTTCGTTATATAAAGCATCTCCTAATTCTTTTACTTTAAGAGGAGTTCTACCAGGTCTTTCTACCCTATCACTAATGTTTATAGGTATTTGTGCAACTACAAGTTCTGGTCTAGCCAGTGCTCTAAACTGTAAAGATTTAACTTTAGGTGTATCTGCTCCATCAGAATTTAAAACTAATTTTCCAATAATATATCTTGCTACCGGTTTAATTTGTACTTCAGTATCACCTGTACCAGACACTTGGTTAATAGCTCTTTCATAAT
>Ga0315315_10006690_pt1 | contig 10659 bp, 13 predicted proteins | sample M140m3416metaG_FD_203699 | JGI IMG/M metagenome (GOLD analysis project Ga0315315, IMG submission 203699) | Ammonia-oxidizing marine archaeal communities from Monterey Bay, California, United States - M1 40m 3416 | ecosystem: Environmental > Aquatic > Marine > Intertidal zone | place: USA... | reverse complement strand
AAAAAAGATGATGCAATTGTATTTAAAATTGGAGAAATAAATTCTCTAAAAAAATTATTAAATTATAATTAGTTATCTAAAATTTTTTTTTTAGCTTTTTCAAACTCTTCTTGAGTTAATACTCCACTTTTCAAAAGTTCATTTAATCTATTTAATTCACCACTTAATTGATCAGAATCTACTAATGTATCTTGGGATATATCTTGCTTTTCATCTTCAGATTTATTTGGCCTATTTGAAACTTTGGCATTAAATCCTTTCATAATAGCTCCACCTCCAAGGTAAATTACAAATGCTAATATTGGTATTGCTAAACCAAAAAAAATTATTTTTTCCATTAATTAATCCTCATCTTCATCACGCCAGCCTTTTTGATACATTAAATATCCAGCCAAAATTACCGATATAGTACCAGCAACCATACCAAAGTTAAACCCTACTTGCTTACCGTATAAATACCATCCCAATTGAGTCGCACCAATTGGGATTACTGTTAAAATTATCATTATTATCGCTATTCTAAATTCATAGGGAGGTTTCTTCATTAAAACACCTTACCAAACGGGTGGGTGAATTAATTATAATTTATTAAATTGAGACAATAAAACTTAATTAAAAAAACTGTTTATTTATGAGATCTTTTGAAACAATCAATTGTATTTTTGAGCAAACATGCAATTGTCATTGGACCTACACCACCAGGAACTGGTGTTAAAGCTTTAGCATTTTTTGACACTTCATCAAATGCTACATCTCCCACAATACCTTTGTCAGTTTTATTGATACCAACATCAATTACTATTGTATCTTTTTTAACCCAATCACCTTTTACAAGTTCAGGAATACCAACTGCGGCAACAATAATATCTGCTTCCAAACATTCAGCTTTTAGATCTTTAGTTCTTGAATGAGTTATTGTTACTGTGCAATTTTCTTTTAAAAGAAGTTGTGTCATCGGCTTTCCATTTAAATTTGATCTGCCAACTACAACTGCTTTTTTTCCACTCAAATTTGGTTCAATTTTCTTGATCAATAAATAACATCCTAATGGTGTACAAGGAACTGAACTTTCATAACCTGAAGAGAGATTTCCTACATTCATTGGATGGAAACCATCCACATCTTTAGAAGGATCGATAGTTTCAATAACTTTTTGCTTATCAATATGTTTTGGTAGTGGCAATTGCACTAAAATTCCAGAAACTGTTTCATTTTGATTTAGTTCTTTAATTTTTTCTAAAACAGTTTTTTCTTCTACACTATCTGGATATCTAATTACCTCAGATTTTAATCCCACTTCATTGGCCGATTTCTCTTTGTTGCGAACATAAATCTGACTTGGTGTCATGTCTCCAATTAAAATTACAGTCAATCCAGGAACTTTATTGTGCTTAGTTTTTAATTCAGCAACTTCTTTTTTAAGTTCTTCTCTTAATTCTGCCGCTGCTTTTTTTCCATCAATTAAAATCATAAATTTAAAATATTATTGGCGCAATGTAGAGTTTCATACACATTTCTATAAACCAAATCAATAGGAGTAAAATTATTGGAGATATATCAAGTGAACCTAAATTTGGTAAAAAACGTCTTATTTTATTCAATATAGGATCGGTAAGTCGATAACTTAATTCTAAAATTGAATAAACAAATCGATTTTGAGTATTTAAAATATTGAAAGCTATCAACCAACTAACAATTACATTGGCTATTACCACATAAGAATAAAGCTTCAATATTTGTAAAACTAAGTAAAAAATTGCAATCATTTTTTTTCAATATAAATAGAGGAGCTTGGAAAAGCGAATGAAGCTTTATTGTTTTCAACGATTTGCTTAACTTCGATTGCGAGTTTCTCTTTAACAGAAAGCCACTCATTCCAACTGTCTGATTTAGTAAAACAGCGAACATACATATCGATTGAACTATCAGAGAATTTATCAACTCTAACTGCAACTCCTATACTTGTATTAAAATCTTCACTTTTTTTTATATGCTCTTCAATTTGATCTCTAATTGTTTTTAATTGATCAACTGTTGTGTCGTATTGAAGAGTAATAATCCAACTTATTAGCCAATTTGAAGTTTCACTTACATTTACTACTGCATTTTCAGCGAATTGAAAATTTGGAATTATTGCTAATGATTTATCAAATTTTCTAATCGTCGTTGATCTAAATCCTATTTTTTCAACTATGCCCTCAATAATTCCATCAACTAAAATCCAATCATCTATTTTAAACCTTTTTTCAACAAGAACTAAAATTCCTGAAATTAAGTTTTTGAATAAATCTTGTGCTCCTAAAGCAACAGCAACACCAAATAAACCTAAGCCAGCAATTATTGGACCGATTTTTATCCCCCACAATTCAAGCACTGCCGCAAGTCCTAAGATAAAAATTAAAATTTTAAGAGATTTAATAATCCAACCAATCAACTCTCTAGTTAAAAGTTTGTCAAGTCCACTCAAAATATAAGAAACAGGTTCTATTATCTGATGGATTACCCAAAAAATTAAAATTGTAATTAAAGTTCTATTAATCGTGTCTACAATTTCACGACCCTCATTAGAGAAGGTCATATAATAACTAGCAATAAAAAAACCTAAAACAATTGGTAAAAATCTTGCTGGTCCAATTAAAGAAGAGACAAATGTATCATCAAGTTTATTTGTAGTTCTCTTTGAAATAACTTCTAATTTTTTAATTATTAGTTTGCTTATAAGACCCCTAAAAATCAAAAATATTAAGAAAATGCCTATTCCAATTAATATTTGAAATATATCGACGCCTAAAATCCCTTTATTCCATACTGACAAAAATATATCAGAAAAGTTATTTAATAATTCCATATTTAAATTTTATATAACAAAAATTCCTCTTCTCCAGGGTTAAAAAGAAATATTTTTTTCCATTTAATTTCATTCAATATAGCTGATGTTTTTTCACCTATACACATTATATTGGTATTCATCAAAAGATTTTCAAACTGATGAAGTTTAATAAATTTTAAGAAACTTAACGCACTATTTTGTGAATAAACATAAACAATATCTGGTATATTTAGCTTTAATTCTTTAATGAAGCTCTCTTCAAAATTTTCATTATAAATGGTTTTATAATTAATAATTCTTTTAACATCATAACCTTTTTTTATTAACTCTAGGTCTAAATCTATTGAAATCATTTCTCCACTCACATAAATAATTTTTCCGTCGTTTCGATCAAAATTTCTCAAGATTAGTTCTTTTAAATTTTCTACATTTCCTTCGGCAGTAATAATGTTTTGAAAACCGACACTTCTCGCTTTTTTTTCTGTAAAACTGCCCACACAAAAACATAAAATTTTTTTGTCAATATTTTTAATATCTAAAAATTTTACAGCATTAGCACTAGTAAAAATAATTGCCTTAAAATCTAAAAAATTAGTCTTTTCATGATTAACTTTATTGATATTTAATAATGGTAAATGTGAGACTCGATGGCCTAATAATTTAAATCTTAAAATCATTTCAGAACAATCTTCTAAAGGTCTTGTGAGCAATATGTGCATCATTATTTTTTATAAGTATTATTAGATTTTATTTTTAATATTTTTCCTACTTCTTTACCAAGATCTTTTGCATTGGATATTTTTGATGATTTTTTTTCATAAAACCTTTTTTTTCCATCTAATGAGAAAAGTTCTGCTTCTAGAACAATATTATCTCCCTCTATAAAAGAATGGGCGCCAACAGCAGTTTCGCAATCTCCTCCTAAAACCTTTAAAATATTCCTTTCTGAATGTGCTTGACAGTAAGTTTCTTGGTGATTGATTATATTTAAAATAGAAATAGTATCTTTATCATTCTGTCGACATTGAAGCGCAATGATACCTTGACCTGCGCTAGGAATTATTTCATCAATTGAAAAAATTTGTGAAATTTCTTTTTCTTTCTTTAAACATTTTATGCCAGCGTAAGAAAGAATTATTCCATCGTATAGTCCTTCCTCTAATTTTTTAATTCTTGTATCAACATTTCCTCTTATCAATTTAAAGTTTATATCATTTCTAATTTTTTTTAATTGGAACTCCCTGCGATAAGAAGAGGTCCCTATTACTGAATGTGATTTTAATTCTTTAAATTTTTTTTTATCTTTTGTTATTAATACTTCTCTAGAATCGTTTCTTTTCAAAAACGAATTGGTAATTAAACCATCAGTTTCTATAGCCGGCATATCTTTTAAAGCATGAATAGCTATATCAATTTTATTTTCTTTAAGTTCTTCCTCAATAGTTGAACAAAACATTCCCTTACCACCCACCTCTGATAATCTAATATCGTTGATATGATCACCTTTTGTTTTTATCTCTTTAATTATGATATCGTTTGGATCAAAGTTTGTATTTCTAATAATCTCATTCTTAGCTTTTTGAGCATAAATAAGTGCCAGTTTACTTCCTCTTGATCCAATTTTTATTTTACTTTTCATAAAATTTATTTCTTATTTGTATAAAGATTGTACTATTATTAAAAACAATTTTAATGAGTAAAAAACCTATAATTCTTGGAATAGAGTCAAGCTGTGATGAAACAGCCGCATCGATCGTAACTGAAAATGAGGCTGGGATACCAACAATTTTATCAAATGTGATATCAAGTCAAACTGATGTTCATAAAGAGTTTGGGGGCGTGGTTCCAGAGTTAGCCGCAAGATCTCATATGGAAAAAATTGATTTTATTGTAAACAAAGCTATCAAGGATAGCGGTATAAATATTAATGATATTGATGCTGTAGCTTCAACTGCTGGTCCCGGACTTATTGTTTGTTTATCAGTTGGATTAAGTTTTGGCAAAGCTCTTTCTGCATCATTAAATATACCATTCATTGCCGTGAACCATTTAGAGGGCCACGCACTAAGTCCAAAATTAGACTCAAAACTTGATTATCCCTATCTTTTATTATTAATTTCAGGTGGTCATACACAATTTTTAGATGTCAAAAAATTAGGTAAATATAAAAGATTAGGGACAACAATAGATGATGCTCTAGGAGAAGCTTTTGATAAAACCGCGAAATTACTTGGTATTGATTTTCCAGGTGGTCCACAAATAGAAATTTTTGCTAAAAAAGGTGATCAAAATAAATATAAATTACCCAAACCGATTTTCAATAAGGGTGGTTGTAATTTATCATTTGCAGGTCTTAAAACAGCTATTCTCAAAATAAGTAAACTAATAAAAACTGAACAAGAAAAATTTGATCTTGCTGCATCATTTCAAAAAACTATAAATGATATTTTACACAAAAAAACTCAAATTGCTTTCAAAGAATTTGAAAAAGAAAATAAACTTAAAGAAAAAATTTTTGTTATAGCAGGTGGTGTCGCTGCAAATAAACATATTCGAAATATGTTTATTAATCTCTGTAAAGAGAAAGAATATCAATATATCTTTCCTTCAATTAAGTTGTGTGGTGATAATGCAGCAATGATCGCAATGGTTGGTTTAGAAAAATTTAAAACAAAAAAATTTGATAATTTAGATTTTCCTGCTAAGCCAAGATGGCAACTTGATGAGGAGGCTCTTTTTATGAAAGGAGCTGGAGTAAAGTTATAAATGAAAAAAAAACTAGGATTGATACAAACTGGTGGTTTAGGTGATATTCATATAGCACTTCCTATCGCTTTTCATTATCACAAAAAAGAATTTGAAATATATTGGCCAATATTTGATCATTGGATTGAACAAATGAAACATTATGCACCTTGGGTTAATTGGGTGGGTATCTCAAAAGAGAACAAAGAACATGCTTATAAAGAACCGATATCAATTCTTGACTCATTAAAAGTGGATAAAAAAATACCCTTGTACAATTTCTTAGGTACAAATCTTGAGCTATCAAATACTCCATATTTTCCCCATGTAAGTTTTGATGAATTTAAATATATAAAAGCAGATGTACCATTTCGTGAAAAATGGAACTTAAATCAGTGTATTCAAAGAGATCAAAAAAGAGAAAATTTTATTTTTGATAAATATGTTAAACAAAAAGATTATGTTGTCACTCATCTAAATGCCAGTATTCATACTGCTGATTTTGATAGATCCATAATTCCAGAAAATTTTCAAATAATTGAAATTAATAATGATGGATTTGTTTTAGATTGGCTCAAAATAATAGAAAATGCCAAGATGATATTTATGACTAATAGTGTAATGGCAAATATTACTGAACAATTGAATATCGGTAATTCAAGACATTATATACCTAGAACAAACGTATTTATAAATCCAACCTTTTTAAACAAGTGGATTTGGTTAAAAAACAAAAACATAGACCCAAAAACAAATCTTACAGGAATTAATTTTAACTAAAAATATTATTAAAAATTTTGATTTTGCATTAAGACTAATAATAAAATATTATTAAAAAATTATGAGTAATAACGAATTTTTAACCATCTACAAAAATCTTTTTCCTTTGATGAAAAGACACCTTGATATGCTTACTCTTAGACATTGGGATAAAAAAATTTCATCATCAAAAAACATTTTGAATAAAAGTGGAATGAAATTCTATTCTCAAAATGATGAAGATGGTATTTTAATGGAAATTTTAAAAAGAGTTGACATTAAAAAAGGAAATTTTTTTGAAATTGGTGTTTGTGGTGGGCATCGAAATAATGGAACAGAGTGTAACACAATAATTTTATTAATGCTGGGCTGGAGTGGAATTTGGATTGATGGAGTAAACATTGATATTAATTTACCAGAAAAAAGTAAATTAAATTTTACTAAAAAGTTTATAAACAAAGAAAATTGTATTGAAGTTTTTAATGATGCTCTAAAAAAATCTAAAATAAAAAAATCTGATATCAATGTTGCTTCAGTAGATATTGATGGTAATGATTTTTATATAACTGAAGCAATGCTAAATAATGGCTTCAACCCAAATTGTTTTATTGTAGAGTATAATGGTAAATTTCCTCCACCTATTATTTATAACATGCCATACGATGAAAATTATGTATGGAAAGGAGGTGATGAACAAGGATGCAGTTTACAGTTTTATGTAAATTTTTTTAAAAAATATGATTATAATTTAGTGTGTTGTAATATTACTGGCACTAATGCATTCTTTGTCCGTAAAGAACATATGAACAAATTTAAAGATATACCAAACGATATTAATGATATTTTTTATCCACCTGACTATAACTGGTTTACACAAATTGGTCATACTACATCCCCAAAAACAATTGAATATTTTGCTCAAGTGAATTCTGAAAAAAAAAAATAATTTATTAGAAAAATGAAATACTGGTTAATGAAATCAGAGCCCGATGTTTGGTCTATTGATCAACAAAAAAAAGCTGGAGCTAAAGGAGCTCCTTGGGATGGTGTGAGAAATTACCAAGCTGCAAAAAATTTAAAATCGATGAAAAAAGGAGACAAATGTTTTTTTTATCACTCAAATATTGGAAAAGAAATTGTTGGTATCGTGGTAGTGACCAAAGAACACTACTTAGACAAAACAGACCAATCTGGCCGGTTTGTAGCTGTGACTGTAAGATTTTTAAAAAAAATAGAAAAGCCCGTAACTCTTGAAGAAATTAAGAAAAATAAGGAATTAAAGCACTTATCGCTTATTAAACAAAGTCGGCTTTCTGTTATGTCAATTGACTATAAAAGCTGGAAAATTTTAAATAAGATGGGTAAAATTTAATATAAATATATTATATGCCAAAAAAGAAAATAAAAAATAAAGTTAAAAAAAGATCTTCAAAAAAAAGAAAAATTAAACCTAAAAAAAAATTACCTAGAAAAAAAAAGGTAGTAAGAAAAAAAAAGGTAGTAAGAAAAAAAAATAGAGTAAAAAAAAAATCATCGAAAAAAAAAGTAGTTAGAAAAAAAAGTAAAAAGAGAAACCCTCAAAAGAATCTAAAAGATAATAGTGATTCCTCGTCCCAAGATTTAATTATCAAAACGAGACCTGAGTGGACAAAAAGTGGTTTAGTAAATAAATTACAATATCAGAATAAATATAACGACTCTATTAAAAATAATAATGTTTTTTGGAAAAAAGAAGGAAAAAGAATTACCTGGATTAAACCATACAAAAAAATTAAAGATATAAAATATAGTAAAGAGGAAGTAAGAATTAAATGGTTTGAAGACGGAACCTTAAATGCTTCATCAAATTGTATTGACAGACATTTAAAAGACAAAAAAGACAAAACTGCAATAATTTGGGTTGGTGATGATCCGAAGGATACTCAAAAAATTTCTTATAAACAACTTCATAGTAAAGTTTCAAAAGCTGCCAATGGATTAAAAAAATTAGGAGTTCGCAAAGGAGATAGAGTTACTATCTACTTAACAATGATACCAGAATTGGCAGTATTAATGCTTGCCTGTGCGAGAATTGGAGCCATTCATTCAATTATTTTTGGTGGCTTTTCTGCAGAGTCAATATCTGGAAGAGTTAACGACTGTGAGTCAGAATATATTATTACTGCAGATGAGGGTGTCAGGGGTGGAAAAACTATTCCTTTAAAAGCTACTACCGACGAAGCTTTAAACAGCTGTCCTAATGTTAAAAAATGTATTGTAGTAAAAAGAACTGGAAATTATGTTTACTGGAATAATGATAGAGATGTTTGGTATCACGATTTAATAAACGATGTATCAAATCATTGTGAGCCAGAAGAAATGAGCGCTGAGGATCCACTTTTTATTCTTTACACCTCTGGATCTACCGGCAAGCCTAAAGGCGTTTTGCATACTACTGGTGGATATATGGTTTATGCATCAATGACTCATCAATATATTTTTAATTATAAACCTAAAGATATTTATTGGTGTACAGCTGATATTGGCTGGGTAACAGGTCATAGTTATATAATTTATGGACCACTATCTAATGGCGCAACAACAATAATGTTTGAAGGAGTGCCTAATTATCCTGATAGCTCTCGTTGGTGGCAAATTGTTGATAAATTTAAAGTAAATACTTTTTATACTGCACCAACAGCTATTAGAGCTTTAATGCGAGAAGGTAATGATCCTGTTAATAAAACATCTAGAAAATCATTGAAATTATTAGGTACAGTAGGTGAACCAATAAATCCAGAAGCTTGGATGTGGTATTATAAGACAGTTGGCAACTCGAAGTGTCCAATCGTTGATACTTGGTGGCAAACAGAAACAGGTGGAATTTTAATCTCACCACAAACAGGTGCCATTCCTTTAAAACCAGGATCAGCAACAAAGCCTTTTTATGGAATTAAACCAGTGATAGTTGATAAAGATGGAAAAGAGATAAGAGGAGCTGGAGAAGGAAGACTATGCATCGCACAATCTTGGCCTGGTCAAATGAGAACTGTATACGGTGATCATCAAAGATTTATTGATACTTATTTCTCACAATTTGATGGAAAGTATTTTACTGGAGATGGATGTAAAAGAGACAAAGATGGATATTATTGGATCACTGGTAGAGTTGATGATGTAATTATTGTTTCAGGACATAATCTAGGAACTGCTGAAATTGAAAGTGCATTTGTTGCACATCCTAAAGTAGCAGAAGCTGCGGTGGTTGGATATCCTCATGATATTAAAGGAAATGGTTTGTATTGTTATGTTACTTTAAATGCTGGAGAAGCAGAAACAGGAGAACTAGAAAGAGATTTAAAACTTTGGGTTAGAAAACAAATTGGACCACTTGCTACGCCGGATTTAATACATTTTTCCCCTGGTCTTCCAAAAACAAGATCAGGAAAAATTATGAGAAGAATTTTAAGAAAAATTGCTGCCAATGAACATGATCAATTAGGAGATACAACTACGTTAGCGGATCCAAGTGTTGTAACTAGCTTAGTTGAGAATAGAAAAAATACTTAAAACTTAATTCTTTCTATAAATTCTTTCTTTATAACATCCCACTTCAAGATAACTGAATTTAAAACAATTTTACGATCTAGTGTTTTTAATTCTTCAGCAATAGGTGCCCACTTGTACAATGATAACGCACTTTGATTAAATGGAAGGTTGTTGCAATAAGTATCCCAATTAATATTTTGAAGTCTTTCATTAAAATTTTTTTTAGCTTCATCAATTATTTCGAGAGGCATTTTATTGTTAATTTCATCATCTAAAATTTTAAGGAAAATTTCCTCAGCCTTATCCATATCTTGATAATTGAAAACGTTTTTTAAATATGAAAATGAAAAAAATGTTAAATCCTGAAGAGCTACAGCATAAACATTCCACTTAGCAAGATTCACAGACCCCATAAATTTATCATTTTCAAAATGAAGAACATATCTTGTACCCATTCTAGTTTTTAAGTAACCATAAAGAGTTACTTGAGTAACCCAAGCTGATTTAGATTGTATGAAATTTTCTAATTCATCCAAACTACCTAATTTTTTTTTAGGTATGAAAGCTTTAAATAGTGCAAACAAATAAATTTTGAAGTCACTCCAAGAAAGGTCCCTCCAAGTTAATTTATATTTTGCCATAAAAATCAATATTTAGCTGATTTATACCCTAAAAAACCAACTTTTCTGTACAATTTTAACACTTTCAATCTCTTTCATAATGGTTATGGTTTTCGCCAGTTATAACTAAAAAGAGAGAGGTATATAATGTCAAAACAAGCACAACACTGGGAAAAA
>Ga0315315_10006689_pt1 | contig 10659 bp, 6 predicted proteins | sample M140m3416metaG_FD_203699 | JGI IMG/M metagenome (GOLD analysis project Ga0315315, IMG submission 203699) | Ammonia-oxidizing marine archaeal communities from Monterey Bay, California, United States - M1 40m 3416 | ecosystem: Environmental > Aquatic > Marine > Intertidal zone | place: USA... | reverse complement strand
GCCCCGCCGCCCGCCCCCCCGCCGCCCCCGCCGCCCCCCCCCCCCGCGCCCTCCGCCCCGCCGCCCCGGCCCCCCGCCCCCCCGGCCCCCGCCCCCCCGCCCCCCGCGCCCGCGCCGCCGGCGGGGGCGGGGCGCCCCCCCCCCCCCCCGCGCGGCCCCGAGGAGACGGGGGCTGCCGGTGGAAAGGGACCTGTGTCTGTGTCGGGTCGGTTCTTCAAAACCGATACCCAAGCCTCAACGCAAACGATCGGCAAGTTGGTCGTGGGGGAGCTAAATTAAATCCGCTGGGCGCGCCTGCGCGGTAAAATAGCTGTTTCGGATGAAATATAGCTAGCATAATATAAGAGTCCTCGGAGACGGTTAAAATATATTATTATAAATAATACAGTAAGCTCACGCCGAGAAGCGAACTCGTACTTTGTAGGCATATTATGCGTGTGGTAATGGGTACGGGGTAGTGGGTACTCTGGGTAATGGGGATGCATACTGTATGCGTATCCATATTATTCATACGGGGGAATGAGTACTCTAGCTAGTATGCATATTATGCATACTCCTACGTACTCTACTACTACTCTACATAGTAGTAGTACTCTACGAGCTCGTAGTATGCAAATTATGCATATTACGTATGCATACTCTAGTAGTACTGTACCAGAGGAACTTTTTTCAAGGGCTAGCATGCATACTACTCTAGTAGTATATACTACTCTAGTAGTACTACTAGCTACGATATATATCTTCCAGGGTAACTTCGGGTGTGTCATTATGCGGCTCCACCTCCGGCTCTCGGCACTAGGAGGAGCAGTTGACGAGCAGACGGACGGACAGTCGTCCTACTCTAGTAGTACTCCCTACTAGAGTAAGCCTTCTTTCGTTGTCGACAAGGATGCTTGCTTCTTTCTTCGGTTTCTCGCGCGATTGCTCAGCCCATCTCAGAATGTTGCACCAAGGAAAGACTCCCGCGCTCGTCTCTATGCATACCTGTAGGAGTTTCTACTAGTAGGGGGTATGCATACTCACCAAACGCAATGCCGACCAAATGTGATGTGCATGTGTACTAGCTAGTAGTTCTAATTGTAATACACTAGAGTTTGCACTCTTCGACGAAGGATGAAGTATCAAATCATTCGGCCCAGAGCTACGGCTGCGTTGGTGTTGCTTTGTCCCTTCCCAGCTTTAATTTATCATTTTGAAGTTTTGCATATTGATGGTACAGGCACATGCATGGAGGCATCCTCTTCATGCCTCCGTGGTTTTTCTTGAACGCAGCAACCCGGCTCTGTATCTCTGCCCAGCCTAGCTTCCGCCTAGCTCATATCGGGACCTCCTCCTCCGCCGCCTCCACCTCCGTCACCGCCTCCGTCACCGTCACCGCCTCCACCTCCGCCTCCGAAGGCCTTGTCTGGAGCGATGCTCACCGTCAGGCCCTGCCTCTGCAGGCTCAGGCAGTACTGCTCGGCCTTCTTCTTCCACGACTTCGTCACGGTGGACTTGCCGATGCCGTGCGTCTCCATGCAGATGTCGAAGGCGCGCTTCCGGTCCAGGGTCGTCACGACCGTAGTGATGGCCCTGGTCACGTGCTGGAACGTGTTGATCTCGTCGTTGTGCAGGATGACCCGCCACATCTCCTCCTTCTTCTGCTTCTCCTCCATCTTGGCCTCGGTCCGTTCCTTGACGATGACCGATATGCCCTTCTTCTTGGACTTCTGCCTCTCTCCCCCCCCGCCGCCGCCTCCCGAGTCGGACATGCGAAGCTCTCCCGTGCGGCCGGGGTGAACCGCCGCCGGACGGCGGTGGAAGGCCGCCGCTGCCCTGCCCTGAGCAGCCGCGGGTGCGCCGACGCCGGAACCGCCGAAGGCCGATGCCGACTCCGGGCCGGAGACGAGGAGAGCAGCGGCAGCCAGTGTCGCTGCGATTGACAGTCCGCGCGCTATTCCCATGTTCGGTTTCGACGTTTGGAGTCAATGCTGAGGTTGGCACGATGAGATCGAGAGGAGGACGCGTTGAGAATGATGGGCGATTAGTGGTGCGAGGGGTGAACGTTTCACTCCTCGCGAAGCGCAAAACTTCAATGTCGAAGTACGTGCCAGTCCCCGCTCCACGTGTACGAGCTCTTACTAGAGTATGTAGAAATCACTAAAAATCAAGAGAATCATGAAGGCCAAACCATAAAAAACATCAGTCGCTTTTACCGACTACGTAACGATGACGCAACGACGCGACACGCCGCGACGACAGCACGGTTATCGGTTGTTGTACTTCATTATCTTCTATGCATACTGTACTAGAGTATCTCTACTCTAGTACGTTCTTCCTCAATATTGGAAAGATCCCATTAGGGGACTGGTGAAAGGATCGAGGACGCGAAAGAAGCGCAATCGAATCATCACATATTTTATGGAGAGAATCAGGAACAATATTGCTACATTCGTGCTCTTGGGCCAATTGACGAACCAGCATCATGGGATCAAAGAGAGAAAAGATAAGCCAATTCGCCAGGGTGGTAGAGTCCATCGCACGTCCTTTCTTTTCCCTCGTCGAATTCCTGCTTCCGATTATCATCTCCCAGTGCCGCTTCATCTATTCGGCTTACAGTAAGCTTCCCCACGACGCAGTCGCCGTCCTAATCGGAATCGTATTCTGTTTCTTTGGTGGCCTATATCCTACTCTATTTTCGGCGGCGCAAGCCGCTAAACATTCGGGTCTTTCCACCCTCCGAGTCGGTCTAGGTGACCTGGCTAATGAGGCCATTTTCATCATTGAGGAATCCAAGAAAGACGACGACAAAGATGACGACGGAGACGGAGTTAAGGACGTGAAACAGATTTCGAGCCGGGAGTTCGCACTTAGAAAGGCAAAGCTGGTGATGCAAAAACTGAATCCAGAAAAGGTCGACAAGGCCATTGCGTCCATGTACACTGTTTGGCTTGCCGTCGCAGCTGTGCTCAAGATTAAATTTGCTCGAACTATCAATTTTGCTCTAGGCATTGCGGACTTTATCAAGAAGCCGTGCGATCTTCTCCTCGCCCCAATCATTCAAATAATTGTCCCAAATCAATACGATAGATGGGTCCCCGTCGTTCTTGGATGGATGGCCAAGTCAATCGGAATAAGCATTGCTTGGTACGTAACGACAATTATTTTCGCTGCCACTAGTGCCATGCAAGGTGGCCTGATGATAAGTCGGGCATTGCTGAGAATCTGCCGTAAGAGGGGAATGCGCTGGGTTCCTCCGCATGATAAGACTGTCGTCGATGAGGTGATTGCATATCTTCTGGCTGGGGCGGGATTCTACTTTCAATATTCCCTCGGCTTCGACGTCCCTTTCCCTTTCAACTGGATCCTTTGGCCGTTCGAAGTCACCGAGGCCTACATTCGCTGGACAATAACAACTTGAACGTATTTCAATTTTGTATTCGTCCATTTGGTACACAAAATCCGTCTACAAGTGCACGCGCGTTCGGGTTCCCGCTCAAAAACATGTCATGGTAACTAAAAATTTAAGCATTATACAATGATTCAATCAAGTCCTTGCCGTACCACTCGCCGAGCTAGATAAGGCGGTCTTTTAGCCTTCGGAGGTTCTATTAACAAAACAAAAATTCTTTAATGTCATCACAAACTTTTGTGATCTCGCGTGTCTCGACACTTCGTTCTTCTCAACGCGACACCTTGCGCAGTTGTCCCTCAAATCCGGCAATTCCTGGTATGTTTCCAAAACAATCATTTTCCTTTGACCGAAACAGAAACATATGACATTGCTTTCAATGTCGATGCCAAATGGCAATCATCCAAAAGTGTTTCCTTCCGAAAAATTACAACAGCTTCCTGAAGAGCGTTTATAGCAGCATCGTAGTCTTTCATTTGCACAAAGTTTTTGGCCATATTGCAGAAACAGAAGGCGATAAGGGAGCGCCTCCTTGTTCCGCCAAGGGCTTGTACGGCTGTCTGGAAATTATTGTTGGCCCTCTTGTATTGCTTCAGTTTGAGGAGGCAACAACCCAAATTATTCAAAGTAATTCCTTTGGCGTCGTCTGGGTCCAACTTCTGGGACGAGGGCTCACCACTTGGAATATCTCCTATATTTGAGGCGACTTCGCTAAACACTTTACAGGCCTTATCCAATTCTTTGTTGCCGCACAGAGCAAGGCCCAGCAAAGAATTTGATAGTATATCAATCATTTTCGTATTATCTGCACAACACAAAATATTGCGCGCATGCCTGAATCGCCCTAAACTGAGTTGAATGGTGGCCATATTCCGTTTCGTATCTTGGATCAAGCAATCATAATTGATCTCGTTGGTGTTTCCGAATTTCTGAAGGCTTAGCTCCAAACTAGTGAGAAGGCCAAAGAGTAATATCAAGGAATCCTGAAAACGCATATCTTCTATCAACCTAGTGACACATCCATGTATCTTGCGCACTGAATCGATGTTTGATATCTCCTTCGCTTTGTCGTCCACTTCGAACGAGGTAAATTCAGAGCTTTCACACGTTCCATTTCCTGGCAAGGCGCTATCGCCAAAAGTTGCAATATTGATGACCCACTGATCCCGGTTACAAATATTATAAGTCGGGGCAGGTCCTGATAGAGCAATCATGGTTCCTTCCGGACTCGAGATCAAGGGTGATGCTCTCTGTGAATATTCTTGGAGGGCCTCTTTGACGCAATGGCCTAGACTGGCGTACCTCTCCGGACGTGCCAGAGCAATGGGACCAAGGTAAAGAAGCGGAAGCGAGAATGTGTTACTGAATTCTAGTAGTGGGGGCATCCTCTGGAATTCAATGTTGCCCGCTTCTGCAGATGCAGGTTTTTCTGGAGCCATATTGGACGACTGCGATTCCTCGACATTTTTTAGAAAAAGAGAGTCGTAATCAGATACTTCGCTACTGCTTCCACCACACTGCTTACAACTGAGATCATCAGAAGAATGATCCAGCCTTGGAGACATGATTCTCAGCTCAAGCTGCGCCTTGCTCACGGGACTGCCAATGCTGCTCAAGTCATCATCGTCTGATCCGTACTTTGAGTTATTGGCTTTAATGTACATCCCGATTCCTGATTCGGGTGTTCTTGGGCTTTGTCGCATTTGCGGGAGCTGAAACCTTCTTCTATACGATAGCTTACTAATCTTTCTTGCTAAGTTCGAGCTTGTATCGACCTCGTTGAAGTCGCTCCTCTCGAGCTTGGGCATGGCGAGATTCGAATTATGGACCGATGGAGGTGATGGCAGGAAACTCGGCTCTGCTCTCCGACGACGAGCCACGGACGGAGGCACATGAAGCATAATCGTTTCCACGTCTTCAGAATGTGGGCTTCCGATTGCTGCGATGGTTGTCGAGCATGCTGCAGTTGAGTCAGTCCGGGCGCTTGATGGGTTGCTGCCATGCTTAGCGTTTGCCAAAATTCTGTTGGGCGTCGGAAGAAGATGCCCTTGTGGTGTCGTCGGAGCCGCGGAAGCACAACCGTTGGCCGGCGGCGGGCTCGCTGGAGTGACGAAGCCGCAATCGAAAATCATGGCTTCATTTTGTGTTTGGTTGCGATGGGCAAGGGGAGCAGCTTAATTCGTGCCTCTTCTTGCCTCTTTTATCCACGTGTTTGACTGACTCGAAGGTCGAAGGCGAAAAGACTATTTGGCGCCTTCGCGCAGAATTATCGTTCCAACTGAAGGTATTTAAACACACATTATACTAGCTAGTATTGTAATAATATATTTTATGTACTCTAGTATGTACTGTACGATCGTAGGTGTGATAATTATATACTCTAGGGTACTAATAAGACTCATAGTATTATGCGTAATATTTACCTAGCTAGGTATCCAATCTAGGAGCGTCGTAGTACTAGCTAGTATGAATATTCCTACTCTAGTATGCATACGTACTATGAATAGTACTACTGTATGCATCACACGTTATATTAGCGATCATCCCAAAGTATCATGATGTTCATGTTCCCCGCCTCGACTCTCGCGAGTAGAGACGCAATATTAAAATACAAATAAATAATTAATTTAGCAGAGCGTGTATTGATCCCCAACGTACTTCGGAGAACCTATCCACGTTCGAGTGCGCGAGTACTTAGCTACCGGGTACGTTGAGAACTACCTCCGGGTATTGTATTTCTCCGCTCTCATTAAAACCAAAGCTACTTGCTCTCGTATTACTAACTTGTACTAATACCCTAGTAGTACGAGAGTATCCATATGCATAGTATTATGTATGTACATGATGTGTACTACGAGTCGTAGTATAATATTATATGTATGTGTGTATATATATATATACTACAATACTGCTCGTACTACTATTAGTATAATACAGTATATTATGACGACTCGTATTATACCACCAGCTAGTAGTATTATGCATGTACTATGCATAATACTGTATGCATACTCTAGCTAGAGTACAGTAACTGAACTTCCTAGACTAGTTTCTAGCTACGTAGTAGTTCGTAGTAGCAGGCGTTCATCTAATTGGAGCAATGCATTATATATATATATATATATATATATATATATTGTGTACTACTCTGCATAGTACTTGCTTGTATGGATACTACTACTACTACTAGCTAGTAGGAGTACTCAGGTACTAGCTAGTAGGTCGAGGAAATCACCTTTTTACAGCGGCGAGGATAGACCCTTGCACTCCTCTCGTCTATAAAAAGAAGAAATTCCTCTTTACAATTAAATCCCCAGCATTTCCATTAGAATCGGCATAATCTCTTCGCTCTCATCGTCGGAGATCAAGATGCGCCCGTCCTCATCATTGGGATCGGCTTTGGCAACGAGAAGCATGAGATCTGTGGGTCGAACAAGACAGTATTCCTTGCCATCATGATCAAATTCCAATAGCATCTCTGCGAGACTCTCCCCGTCGTTGGCGTCGTCCATGGCATCTTCATCAGCTTCGTCGTCGACGGCAAGATTTCCCGCTAGAGTGAGCGTCGCAGGGGTCCGATATAGCTTGAGGTCGTCTTTGTAATTTCCCTCCAGAATATTCTGAACCACTGGAAAGATATCATCCATAATGGGTTCATCAACCTCAACGGGAACGAATTCGTCATCGCCGTCGACATAGGCAACATCGACGGGGTTATCGCAGGGGTATCCCACGGAGTAATCGGTGCCTGATATTGTAGCCAGGCAGTCGACATGGCACATGATTGCCGTTTCGACATTTTTCTTCGCAGTGGAATCAGCAAATGCTATGGGTTTCGCAATCTCGTCGGCATCGTCAATCATGGTGAGTTTGTTTTCAGCCATGAAAAGCTTCCCGTGGAGAACCTTCGTGTGGAGAGCTGGAGCGAAGGCATCGGCGACGTCAACAAGTGCCGTCAACGCGAGAGACGCGGCAACCATCGCATGAGCTAAGGTAGAGATTTGGCGTTCCATTATATTGCTGGGTGGGGGGAGGCCAGATGTCTAATTCTGAGAAAGATGGAGAGGTTAGTCACGCGGTCACGCCGTCAAGTTTCGTTCACCCTTTTTCTTTTTCATCAGCTAATGCTATCACGCTATCACCATCACCTTTCACGCCATTATTATCGAAATAGCTATCTGCAATCTGAGGGTTAGGGTCATAATCTGGACATTTTGCGCACTTTTGTGTTCATACTATAGTCTAGTATTATGCATACTACTAGCTAGAGTAGTATTTTACGAGCGTAAGTACTAGCTATCCATACTAGCTAGGAGTACTCGTAGTACATACTTGCTTGTACTCTAGTACTTACTAGCTAGTACTAGGAAATGCATACTAGCTAGAGTATGGATATTAGAGTAGTATGCATAGACTACGCATACTACTTAGTACTATGCATACCACACACTTGTCTAGTAGTACTAGACTAGTATGCATACGAGCTCGTACTACTCTACTCGTAGTATGCATAATATTATGCATAATATGCATAATAATATTATGCATACTCCTAGTAGTCTAGCACTACTATGCTACTAGACTAGAGTAGGACTCTAGTACTAGCTAGCAGTACTAAGTAGATCTGCGAGCTCGTAGCTGGTACACACACATATTTTAGATTATGGCATCCCCCTGCTGAATTATCCATTTAAGATGCACATTGGTCAGGGCTTTCACATAAATGGTGAAGCGGGAGAAAGTTGACTCGCCGGAATCTGGGCGCCCGCCTCATGCCGGCCGCCGCCGCCCTCCTGGCTACGATGGACGGGGTCGCTCTCATCATCCTGCTCTGTCATAGAATGGGACTTGCCAACAGAGTATCCCGCTGCGCCAGGTCGGGAACGGTGTACGTCTCCACCATTACCATGCCCATTCTGAGTAGGGGAGCTGGGACCGCTGTACTGGTAAGGGGAATGCTGCTGCTGCGTCAGCAGATGGCCGTCGTCGTAGTCGTCGTCATAACCGTCGGCATTTCCATATCCATCGTGCTCTGCGCGGCTTGAATGGACTCGGACCCGGTCGTCGTCCCTGCGGCGGCGCTGTTCACCCTCGTCGTCCGGTCTGTGGAACTGATTCTTCGGAAATTGCTCCCTCCTGGAGGGGGACGAGGCCCTTCCCTTGGCGAGTTGAGGAGTGGTAGAGAGTTGAGGTGGCGCAGGTGGAGGCGGTCTGTGCCCGTAGGGCGACGCAGGGTCGGCCGTCCCCGCCCGAGGCCGCTTGGTGACGGGGGACGCCAGATAATCCTCGTCGTATGTGTAGTGGCCGCCCTCAGAGTCCGGTCGTCCACGAGGAGTCCGGAGAAAGCTTTCTTGGAGCAGTCGCGCTGCTTCCGGTGGCGGTATCTCGTCCATGTTTGATGCGTGGTACAAGTCCCCACCGCCTTCACCGCTGGCGCTCAGAGCGCTGATTCCCGATCCCCCACTTCTCTCGCGCTGTCGCACCGGTTCCGGGCGAGCGAAGTCGTCGCTCAGGTTGGGCTGCAGGATGCGGTCGACTTGGGAGGCCGAACCGGCGGCGGGCGGGGGCATCCCGCTGCCGCCGCCTGAACCTTCGGCGCTTTCCCCTCCCGCAGTGGGCACAACGCGCCGATGCAAAAGTGTAAGATCCTTCCTCCCCTTCGTCTGCCTCTGTGGTTCCGCGTCGGCTTCAGCGCGGTCGCTGGGGACCCAGTAACCGCCACGGGCATCCCAAGTCATTCCAAGAGGACCTCTGCCGCGGGGCCTCACGAAGGTTCCCTTCTTGTCGTCGTACAGTGGCCTTACCTTGGAAGGGAGCGCCCCGTCTGGCGCGTCCGAAAAATCTGGGGCCAACCCCCTTTTCCTCTTTGCGTTTCGATTGTCCTTCATGCTGGGCTTCAGTTTCCTCTTCATCTCTTTGAGAGGGGAGGTATCCTTCGACGAGGCAGCTGCTGCGGCGGCCGCGTCAGCCGCGGCGACTGCGCTTGCCGCCCAAAGTCCCGGCGAGCCTGGCCTGGCCCTGGCCCTGGGCGCGGGCGCGGGCGGGGGCGCGGGCGGGGGCGGGGGCGCCCCCCCACTCAGCTGCTGCTCCTCGGAGTATCTCCTCTGCCAGTCCTTGATGATCTCGTCCTTTGCGGCGATCATGTCCTCTAGAAATTTGAGCACCTCCTCATTCTTGCGAATGGCGGCGTCGCGATCGGCGATGGCTTCGTCCTTGGACCTTAGCATGTGGTCCTTGGCCGAGAGGGCCTCATGCGAAGCCCTGAGCGTCTCGTCCTTCGCCGTGAGAAGCTCCTGCTTGCCCTGGAGCTCCCTCTCGAGCTGGCGGATCTGGTTGAGGAGGCGGCTGTATTCGTCGGTCCTGGCCGAGTCGGTCTCGAACGAGATGGTCTGGGGCACGTCATCGCCCCTCCGCTTCCTGCTGTTTGATCCGACGCCGTAGGGTAGATACGAGTGTGGTGGCTGGCGGTGTTGCTTCCGGGCGCCCCTTCCCGCCCCGTAGCCGCCGCCGTACTGGGCGCCGCCGCCGAAATACTCCGTCCCCCCCGCGCCGTGGCCGCCGTAGCCACGCATCCTCCGCTTCACCGCGGCGGCATCGTACGGCTCCCTCGCCAGCTGCTGCGCTGCCATCCGGCCCCTGTCCCTGTCCCTGTCCCGCTCGCCGTCGCGCTCCCGACTCCTGACCGTGTCCTCCTCCATTGCGTTAACGTGGAGGCTCTTCGGCGAGTCTGGCTCCATTAATATCTCCTCCTCGCGATGGTCCCCGCCGCGGTTGTCGTGGTCGTCGTGGTCGTCGTGGTCATCGTGGTCGTCGTGGTCGTCGTGGTCGTCGTGGTCGTCGTGGGGATCGTGGGGATCGTGATGGACATGATGATCGTGGTGATCGAGGGGTTCATGGTCATGGTGGTCATGGTGGTCATGTTGGTCACGCCGGTGGCGGTGGTCGTGATCCCGGTCGTCGTGGTGGTCGCGGTCCCCCCAGTCGTGCTCGCGATCCCGGTCCCGGCCGCGATCGTGGTTCCGAGGCTCCGGCGCGGACAGCGACCGCACCGAGTGCTCGAGCTTCGGGCGGCGGGGGAACCGGGAGCTGCGGCCCGGGCCGCCCTCCTGCTGGAGAAGCGGGTGATCCCTCTCCCTCGAGTGGTCCCTATGTTGGTCCCTAGGGTGGTCCCTATCCCTCGAGTGGTCCCTCGGGTGGTCCCTCGAGTGGTCCCTCGAGTGGTCCCTGGGGTGGTCCCAGTCCCGGTACCGCTGGGTTCCCTTCTGCCC
>Ga0315315_10006688_pt1 | contig 10659 bp, 8 predicted proteins | sample M140m3416metaG_FD_203699 | JGI IMG/M metagenome (GOLD analysis project Ga0315315, IMG submission 203699) | Ammonia-oxidizing marine archaeal communities from Monterey Bay, California, United States - M1 40m 3416 | ecosystem: Environmental > Aquatic > Marine > Intertidal zone | place: USA... | reverse complement strand
CTCGAAATCGGCCAGTTTGGGCTCGGCGGTGGCAAGAAGGACCTGTGGGGAACCTCTCAACAGCCGGACAAAGACGCAATTCGCAAGAACCTGTCAACGTCAAATGAACACCGAATCTTCTGGCTACGATATGCGTTAAAGTCAGGCATGACGGTTGAGGACATCTTCGCACTCACTGAAATTGATCTTTGGTATCTACGGAATCTACAGCAACTGGTTACGCTTGAAGAAGAAATCCGATCGATAGATCGAATGCAGGATGCGTCAAAGGATTTGATGAAGCGGGCCAAACAAAACGGATTCTCCGATGCTCAACTGAGCTTCTGGTGGGACACGTCGCAGATGGAAGTGCGTCGCTACCGCAAATCACTTGGTATTGAAGCGACATTCAAACAGGTGGATACGTGCGCCGCGGAATTCGAAGCATCCACTCCGTACTACTACTCCACCTACGAACAGGAAGATGAAACTCCCGCAAAAGAACCCGGCCAGCGGCGGATTATGATTCTGGGTGGCGGTCCAAATCGGATCGGACAGGGGATCGAATTCGATTACTGCTGCTGCCAGGCCGCGTTCGCGTTGGAAGAGCTGGGCATTGAAAGCATCATGGTCAATTCGAATCCGGAAACGGTTTCAACTGATTACGACACATCCGACTACCTGTTCTTCGAACCGCTCACCACCGAAGACGTACTCAATATCTGCGATCGGATGGAACCCGATGGCGTCATCGTGCAGTTTGGAGGCCAGACACCGCTGAATCTCGCGCGTGGCCTCGAAGCCGCCGGCGTAAATATCATCGGTACCAGCCCGGACATGATCGACGCTGCCGAAGACCGTGAGCGATTTCAGGTGATTCTGGAAAAACTGAACCTACGCCAGCCGCCTAACGGTGTCGCAGTGAATACTGAAGGCGCCCGAACAGCCGCAGAGCGCATCGGCTATCCCGTGTTGGTCCGTCCGAGCTACGTGCTGGGTGGGCGGGCGATGGAAATCTGCTACGACCAGGAGTCCCTCGTTCATTACATGTCTGAAGCCGTCGACATTTCCCCAAATAAACCCGTGTTAATCGACAAGTTTCTGGAAGACGCCATCGAAGTCGATGTGGATGCCATCTCCGACGGCGAGACATCAATCGTCGGCGGCATCATGGAGCATATCGAAGAAGCGGGCGTGCATTCCGGTGATTCCGCCTGTGCCTTGCCGCCTCATTCGTTACCCGCAACCGTGCTGGAAGAAATCAGGCAGGCAACGAAGTCCCTGGCCACCGAACTGCAGGTGCGAGGCCTGATGAATATCCAGTTCGCCGTCAAAGCTGCTGGCGATGAATTCATTGTCTACGTACTGGAAGTCAATCCCCGGGCAAGTCGGTCGTCACCATTTGTTTCCAAAGCCACAGGCCGTTCGCTGGCTCGCATCGCGGCGAAAGTAATGGCAGGAGCGTCACTCAAAGAACAAAATCAAACACACGAAATTGTCCCGAGTTACACGTCAGTGAAGGAAAGCGTCTTTCCATTCGACCGATTTGTTGGTGTCGATATCGTGCTGGGTCCCGAAATGCGTTCCACCGGCGAAGTCATGGGGACTCACGAAACGTTTCCGATGGCTTTTGCCAAATCACAGATCGCTGCCGGCGCGAAACTGCCAACCGAAGGCAAAGTGTTTATCAGCATGGCTGCCGGACACAAAGAAAAGATGATTGGTTCAGCACGTCGACTGAAAGAGCTGGGATTCAACATCGTCTGCACGTCGGGTACGGCTCGAGTATTCAATGGTGCTGATATCGAAGTCGACACCATACGCAAGCTGCAGGAAGGCCGTCCGAATCTACTGGACCTGATGGCCAACGGTGATATTCAGTTCATCTTCAACACTCCCAGCGGTAAAGGCGCTCGCACAGACGAAGGACGTATTCGTGCCGCGTCAGTCACTCATCGAATTCCATGTGTAACAACACTCCCTGGGTGCGTGGCAGTAGTCGACGCACTGGAAGCGTTGCGTGACGAACCAGATCCTCAAATCCGAACCATCCAGGAATGGGGGCTGGATTTGAATTCGCCAGAACCCGCGTAGTGCTCCAACAGTTGTGTACTGGTGTCCCCTGACACATCAGTACCTAGAGGTTCAAGACAACACTGCCAAAGCGAGTGACAGACAACCGCTTATTTCATCGCTGACTTACAGAAATCACGGTCTGAAGAACACTGCATGGCGGGACCAGACAAAACGTGGCGGAAACTTTTGCAGGGCGCGACCAGCGGCCAACGAATCCGGCCCGAAGCCGGCCCGACGTTACGGTTGAGCATCCATGCGATGGCCTGCGATTTTGCCGCTGCTGTTAATGCCGGCCAAACCAACCAACTGCTGGCCTGTGGTGATGCGATGGAAGTCGTGCCCCACATTGAATCGTGGCTTAGCATCTACCGTCCCAACAGCGAACTCACACGGCTAAACGCCTGCGAGAGTAATGTTCCAGTCCGTGTTTCCACTTCGCTATTCGAACTGCTGCTCGCAGCCAAAGAACTGCATCATTCAACAAATGGTGCATTTGACATAGCGTCCGGAGCCCAGGTTCAACTGTGGCAGAGATGTCGATCAGAACAGCGAATTCCGACTCCGGATGAAATTCAGCAAGCTCTGACAACATCCGGTATGTCGAATGTGAAATTGTCGGCTGAAAAACGGGAATTGACTTTCTCGGAACCCGGCCTGAGTCTCGATCCAGGAGCTATCGGCAAGGGATATGCTCTGGATCAAACAATCGAAGCCCTCGAAAATGCGGACAACACTCCGCGCGACTTTCTGGTTCATGGAGGTCGCAGTAGTGTGGTAGCTGGAGGCGAACACAACGATCTGCCCGGTTGGCCGATCGGTATTGGCAATCCCCTCCTGACGAAACGCCGTCTGGGAACCGTAATTCTCAGAAATCAGGCGATGTCTACCAGCGGTTCAAACATACAGTTCTTTCGCTGTCAGGGACGGCGTTTCGGCCACATTCTCGACCCTCGCACAGGCTGGCCGGCCGAAGGAATGCTGTCGGTGACCGTACTTGCCGATTCTGCGGCCGTCGCAGACGCAGTTTCCACAGCGTTTTTTGTACTGGGGGTCGAAAAGGCTGTTGAGTGTTGTGATAATCTACCAGACATTGGGACGATACTGGTTCCGTTTCCGGAAAAGGGAGCTCGTGTGGAGCCGGTCGTTATCGGTATTCCCCCGGAACAGTTGTTCTGGGATGAGGAGCTGGTGGCCCTAAAATGATGAATCAACTTAAGTAAATCATATGACACGAAATTCAATCATCGCTGTAGTACTCATCGTCATCCTGCGATTGGCGATCGGCTGGCAGTTGCTGTACGAGGGCCTCTGGAAACTCGACACGCTTGATACTCCCAGACCCTGGACATCTGCCGGATACCTCAAGAATTCGCAAGGGCCTATGCGAAATGCTTTTCGTTCCATGGCAGGCGATCCGAATGACCTCGACTGGTTGAACTACGATGTCGTCGCCAAACGCTGGGATGACTGGGCAGACCGATTTGAATCCAGCTACGGATTGAGTAAGGAGCAGGCCAGTAAGCTTCACAAGTTGCTCAATGGCTCATACGGCATGGTCGATGGCCGCAAAGTCTATGCATCTGACAAGGGCAAACTCATTCAACTCCCCAACGGAATTGAAGACCTGAACAAAAAAAGCGGCGTGAGTTCTAAAGTGACATGGTTCGATGCTGACGCGCAATGCCTGTACGTGGACGGCGCTCAACACATGAAAGACGCCGAACGGGACAAACTACTAAAGCTGGTCCAGTACAACGAAGATAAAACTTTCAAGGACGACAACAATAAATCCTTCTATGAAGCTGTTGATGTTGTCTTTAAACGGCAAAAGCGCGGCCTTGGTTTCAAGGAAAAGCTCGCGGGGGCGGTTAAAGGAAACCCAGACCTGCTGGGCAACCAGAAGTGGCAGCGCGTCGGTCAGAAGAAAGAGTATGAGGCTCAGTTGGCTCGATACGAACAACTCAGAAGCAAAGCGGACACAGATTTCCAATGGGACCATTTGGGATCTGACTGGGGTAAGATCCAGTCGTTACGGGCGGAAGTGACTGCGCCTGTCAAAGCGTTGGAAAGCGAGTTACAGGACGCAGCCTCCAAGCTTCTGTCACTGGATCAAATGAACAACAGTCCGGAAACGAAACCCTGGACAATGTTGAAGGTTGTTGATGTTTCAACGATGGCCGGACTGACTGTTCTGGGGCTGCTTCTGCTGTTTGGTTTTTTTACGAGGTTTGCCGCCGTTGCTGCTGCCTTTATGTTATTCAACTTCTATCTGGCTATGCCGCCGTTTCCTGGTGTCCCCGACATGCCGGGTCCGGAACACAGTTTCATCGTGAACAAGAATCTCATCGAAATCATCGCGCTTCTGGCAATCGCCGCTCTGCCGACGGGCTACTGGTTTGGCATTGATTCGTGGGTGGCCGGTCGAAAAGCACGAAAAGTCGCCAAGGCTGCCGTGTAATTCCCAATCCAATACAAACAAATTCAAACTTCTCAAGACGGACATTGATATGCAGTTAACACCTGAACAGGAAGCGATCGGAAAACACAACTTCGGCCAGGCCGTTGGAGTGGAACGTCGTGAGTTTCTAAAAAGCACCGCATCTGCCGGCGTTGGTCTGGGAGCCCTCTACTTCGGCTACGAAAAGCTGCAGGGGGAACCCGTTCGCACTGCATTCATTGGTACAGGAGACGAAGGCAATGTGCTGATCAACGAGCATCCTACAGCCTACATGGACATCGTCGCCATCGCTGACTTGCGCCCTGCCAATCAAAAGCGCACGTTCACCGGCAGTCATCCGGTTGCTCGTCGTGGCTTGAACAAGGTACTGGGACGAGCGAAGGCCGACGAAGTGAAGGTTTTCAAAAACCACAAGGAACTACTGGCACAAAAAGACGAACTGGGACTGGAAGCTGTCGTGATTGCAGTACCGCTCAATCAGCACGCGCCTGTTGCCATCGAATGTATGGAAGCCGGCCTGCACGTGCTTTGCGAAAAGCTCATGGCCAAGACAGTCACCGAATGCAAAAAGATGATTCGGCTGGCAGAGTCGAAAGACCTCAAACTCGCCGTCGGTCACCAACGACACTACAGCGTCCTGTATTCCAATGCTGCTCACCTGACCAGTACCGGCGTGTTGGGAGACATCAAATTCATTCGCGCCCAATGGCATCGCAACAACAGTTTTCCTGGCAGCGATGCCTGGCAGAAATGGAACAAGTCTCACAAGACTGACAGGGAACTGCTCGAGAAGATGGAAAAAGACGGATCCCTGAAAGAGCTGGGGTATGAAACCGCCAGAAAACTGATTGACTGGCGACTGTACAGTGAAACCGGTGGTGGACTCATGGCCGAATTGGGTAGTCATCAACTGGATGCTGCCAGTATTTTTCTGGGTAAAGTCCATCCGATCGCAGTACAGGGATACGGCGGAAAGAACTTTTTCGGAATCGACGGTGTTGGACCGGAGTCCGCTCAGAAAGATACCCGTGACATCGACGACCAGATCTTCGTCACGTTTGAATTCCCTGGCAGTCAGTACGCTCAGAACGAACGCGACATCAGTGTTGTTACTTATTCTTCTATGAATACCAATCGCTGGGAACCTTATGGCGAAGCTGTGTTCGGCAGCCGAGCCACACTGGTCATGAAAACAGAAAAAGAAGCCCTGCTGTACAAAGAAGCCAGCAAGGCCAGCCCCGGTGGAATCGAACAGCGAATCTGGGCCATCGAAGGAACTGGAGGTGGAGCTGCCCTGGATTCCTACGAGACATCGGCTCCTGCCGTCGCTGCTGACAGTGGTCCTGCCGAATCAGTCAGCCGCGGTTATCGCGAAGAAATGGAACACTTCTGCTACTGCATTCGCACCGGCAGGAACGAACTGCGCTGCGATGGTCGAGTCGCCATGGCCGATGCCATCATGGCTCTCACCGGCAACCTGGCCATGCAGTACAAAAAGCGAATCGAATTCAAAGACACCTGGTTCGATCCTGACAGCGACGATGCACCGGAAACAGACGAGCAGGTTACTGCATAGCCTCATCCTGCAGGTCAGGCTGTGCTTTACGGACTACGTGTCGTTCTTGATCGCGAAGACACGTTGTACGACGAGTGGACATAGTGACCGAGTATCCGTCCTGGCAGCGGGTTGGTATCTCGTTTTCAGTGATTATCTGCTGGCGAAAAGAGGTCAGACAATTGGTGAAACTGTTGCTGGTACAAAAGTCGTCGGCACAGAAACCAATGAGCTGGCTACTTTGATACTCCAACGCCAGGTCTTCGTACAGATTGTGTCCATAATTCAAATCTGCGGCAGTCTATTTGACCTGCGTTAATCTTCTCTGGATCTTCCGAGAAAACCGTCGTTGTCTGCATGACCACATCGCCGGAACGAAGGTCATCGAGGTGTCCGGAGGAACGCTGAGAGAGAAAAGACCCGCTTCAAATTCCGTTCCTCAACCGGCCTGCTGCTCGGCTGCAATCAACGTATTGCGAAGCAGCATGGCGATGGTCATCGGGCCGACTCCACCTGGGACAGGAGTGATTGCCGAAGCCTTTTTTCGGGCTGATTCAAAATGGACGTCTCCGACCAACCGTCCGTCCACTCTATTAATCCCAACATCAATGACAACCGCCCCGGGCTTGATCATGTCGCCAGTAACGAATTCCGGAATCCCGACGGCTGCAATCAGGATGTCCGCCTGAGAAGTGATAGCTCCGATATCTTTGGTGCGACTATGGCACGTCGTTACCGTGGCGTCAGCTCCTCGCTGTATCAGTAGAGCTCCCATTGGCTTGCCCACGATGTCGCTGCGGCCGATGACCACCGCGTGGGCCCCCGATGTTATGATTTTTTCGTGTTCCAGCATTTTCATCACACCGTGAGGTGTACAGGGCAGGAATCGAGGACGCCCCTGTAGCATCAGTCCCACGTTTTCCGGGTGAAAGCCATCGACATCTTTAGAGGGCAGAATGGCGTCCAGCACCGGGATGGAATCCAGATGATCGGGCAGCGGCAGTTGAACGAGGATTCCGTGGACATCGCTGTCTTCATTGAGCTGACGGACCAGATCCAGCAATTGTGCCTGAGTTGTATCTTCCGTCAGGCGATGCAGAGTACTCTTGAGGCCGCACTTTTCACATGCTCGTTCTTTGTTACGTACATACACATGGCTAGCGGGATCATCTCCCACCAAAACCGCAGCTAATTGAGGAACGATTGCGGTGCGGGCTGTGAATTCCGCAGTATCTGTAGCGACAGAAGAACGTTCGAACGCAGAAATTTGCTTTCCGTCGATGAGTCGTGCGGCCATGGGCTCGTGTCCAGAAACAACAAAGGTGGATTAGGAAAGGTGGGAATGTGAACGGTGCGGTGTTCTCGTGGTTTCCTCGATGGAATACAATAACAGCCGAACATGCTTCTGCGGGTCTTTGAGCAGATGGAATTGCGAGAACGGCGCTGGGAACCATTTGGTGAGCCCAATATCAACCGGGAAAAGCTGAGTGTCACTCGAAAAAGCAGATGCCATCGTCATACGGCAGGTGGACTTCAGCGAATCCAGCCGAGTGGTAACCTTGTTCAGCAGAGAATTCGGAAAATTCTCAGCTCTCGCGAAAGGTGCCAAAAGACTGAAAGGGCCATTTGATGCTGCTATTGACCTGCTTTCCAGGTGTCGCATAGTCTTTATTCGCAAGTCCTCAGGCAGCTTGGATCTCCTCACAGAAGTCCGGCTGGTTTCACGTTTTAAGCCTTCCGGAACGGATCTCACATCCCTCTATGGCGGTTATTACGTGGCCGATTTGCTCAATGGACTTGTTGAAGACTACGACCCGTCACCCAATATTTTTGATTTAGCAACGGACACTCTCACGAAGCTCGCAACGGCCGAACAGGATTCCCTGACCTCAGTCGTTGAATTTGAAGTAGGAATCCTGCGATATTCAGGCCTTCTGGGCAGTCTGACAGAGTGCACCGTTTGTGGTGGAACTGTGACGCCGTCTGGTCAGTCGTCATCTGATAAATTTGCTCACTGGGTTAGCCAGGGAGGACTCCTTTGCGTTGATTGTCGGCGTCCGGAGTACAACGGTCGTTCAATTTCGGCAGGATCCATCGCGGCGCTACATCATTTGAGTTCTGATGACTCTCAACTGGCCGGGCGTGTGCGACTGACCAAACAACAGATCATTGAATGTCATCATTTTGCGGTTTCGGCCATTACCAACATACTGGGGCGTCGCCCGACGACACTCCGTTATTTGAATGTGGGATAGTGGCTGTCCCTTTCAACGGATAACAGAACGGTACAGAGCATGATGTCTGTCTGCCGAAAGGAATCGGCTGCCAAACGACTCTACGGAAGCCTGCGTTTTTGCGAGTCTGGTCTTTCAGTATTGCGGACTATCATCATCACGTGCGCCTGGAGTCTGCTTCTCGTGGGTTGCCAATCGACGGCCGGCGAAAGGACAAGCGGGCTGTTTTCTGCAGCCACTGCTCCCGCCGTCAACATGGCACGAAATCTCTGGAACCGCAGCAGAAGTGGCACAAGCCACGGATCCCTGGTTCAGGGCAGCAAATTCAGCAAAGAAGGCATGAGAGCTGCGGAACAGGCCAAACAGCTGTTCAACGATGAAAACTATGCGGCCGCCGCTAAGGGTTACACGAAAATCGCGGAAAAATATCAGGGCTCGTCCGTCGGTGAGGACGCTCAATTTCAACTGGCAGAATCATGGTATGCGTTGAATAAATTCCCCAAAGCCCAGGATGCTTACGATCAACTGTTCGTTGATTATCCTTCCACACGTTACGTCCAGCCTGCGACGAAACGTCTGTATCAGATCGCGCAACATTGGCTGGATCTGGCAGACCCCGCTCACCGCCGCAACATTCGTACGGTGAGTGCTGTCGAAGTCGAATTTGAAAATCCGGAAGAAGTCTCGGCATCGCCAACGGGTCTTTCCCTCCGAAGTCGCATTCTGCCAAATCTTACTGACGAAACTCGCCCTATGTTTGATACGCAGGGACGAGCTCTGAAAGCTCTCAAGAGCATCTGGCTGAATGACCCAACCGGTCCTCTGGCCGACGATGCGTTGATGGCCACAGCTTCATACTATTTGCGTCGAAAAGACTACGTCGAATCTGACAGGTACTTCAAGATTCTACGGGACGAATATCCAGACAGTACACACCTGAAAGACGCCCTCCTGCTGGGAGCGCATGTGCGTCTCATGTCTTATCAGGGACCGGCGTATGATGGTAAGTCGCTTGCCGGAGCGGAACAGCTTACAGAAAAAACACTGAACATTTATCCGAATTCGAAGGAACGTCTACAACTACGTGAGGATCTGCACAAACTGCACTTACTGAACGCTCAACGAGTTTGGCACCGTATTGAGTACTACTCTGCGAAGAAGAACCATGATCGCTCTGTGGGACTGACTTGCATGCGGCTGATCAATGAGTTCCCGAACACGCAGTTCGCCGACATGGCAAGAGATCGTCTGGCAACTCTGGACCATGCTGAACTGCAGTTGCTGCCTGGCTTTGAAAAGATGCTCGAATCACTTTCCGAGGAACAACCCGCGGACCAGCCACCCAATGAGGCCCCTCGGCCTCAAGTAAAATCGGTGAGTGCCACGACGGAAGATTTAGACCGGCAAGGCTTCGATCGATGAGTCTCTGGCAGAAGCAGAATATCGCAACCCAATTAACCACGTGTTTGGCGATGCTGCTGATACTTTTCGTCAGCGGATGCGGATACACGTTCGGACCACAGTCTGTCCGAGGTATCCGAACGGTACATGTGCCGGTCTTTCAGACGGATTCGTTTCGTCGCGATCTGGACCGTCTCCTAACAGAAGCTGTTCACAGCGAGATCAGAAATCGAACCGCTTATCGTCTTGAAGACAACGAACGAACAGCAGATACGATTCTGAAAGGGCGGATCGTTGACTACCGCAAAGACAAGCTGAGCGAAACGCGATTCGACGACGCTCGAGAACTGAAATTGAGTCTTGGCGTACAGGTTTCGTGGGTCGATCGTCGTACTGGCCAATTGATTCAGGAACGGTACTTCCCGATCGGACAGAATCTCGCCAGGGCCGCCACCAACGTCAGCTTTGCCCCTGAACTGGGACATTCAATGGCAACGGCTCAGCAAAAATCAGCTGAACGCATGGCGGCTCAGATCGTCGACATGCTGGAACAACGCTGGTAACAGACGGCCTGGAAATTAACACCTGGTCACCTGCGCTGCACTTCAGAGTTTAGCCCGTAGCGATGCTCTGGCGAACATATCATTCGCTACCGATTGACAGGAATCAATCGTAACCACCGCCTGATGGACGGCAGGTCGGACATCTCTCCCTGCGTTTTAAGCATGCCCGGCAATTGCAGTGATGCCTTCCAGAAAACCCTGAAGCTGGCGACTGCGAACCGGATGCTGAAGCTTGCGAACAGCTTTCGCTTCGATTTGTCGGACTCGTTCTCGTGTCACCTTAAAGATACGTCCGACTTCTTCCAGCGTATATGTATAACCATCGCCAAGACCGTAACGGAGTTTAATGATTTCGCGCTCACGGTAAGTCAGAGTTTTGAGCACACAATCAAT
>Ga0315315_10006686_pt1 | contig 10659 bp, 5 predicted proteins | sample M140m3416metaG_FD_203699 | JGI IMG/M metagenome (GOLD analysis project Ga0315315, IMG submission 203699) | Ammonia-oxidizing marine archaeal communities from Monterey Bay, California, United States - M1 40m 3416 | ecosystem: Environmental > Aquatic > Marine > Intertidal zone | place: USA... | reverse complement strand
AAATTCTGGTGGAAAAATGATGGTTGATTCTTTAACTGGCTATACAGCTTTAATAAATGATTTAGAAGAAAAAAAAGAAGCAGGACTTTTAGGTAAGCAAGACTTGTACAGATTAAGTCAGTTACAATCTTTTGCAGATTTAGGAAATGTAACTTTGGTGTTAGACCCTGAGTCAAAACAACCAAGCCTAGTAAAGGTTAATGAAGACGGAGAAGCTGAAGCAATGTTAATTAATCAATTCTTTAATGATGTTAACATGAAAATGAGTGGACCTACTGATACTCCAAGCTTAGTAAGTAGCGCTTTAAAACAAGCAGGTATACAAGACATAACACTTAAAGATGGTTCTCAAAAGATTGGTGAGTTTGCTGGACCAAATGCAGACGCAGCATTAACTAACGCAGCTGAAGCTGGCTTAGCTCAAATAAATCAATTGATGGGGTACGCTTCAGCTAATGTAATTACAAAAGATGGTAAGGTTATAAATTACGATTACGCAAAATTACCAGGTGGATATTTAGTTGGAGGTATACTAGATAAAGAAAAGTTAAAAAAATTACAGGCAAAAAATCCAGGTATTTTTTATCAAGATTTATCAGGCAAATTTCATGTGAGTGATGCAGACCGTAAAATAATAATTGATAATTTTAAAGATGATTTAAAATTTGCTTCAAACTATACAGAGGTACAAGCTAAAACAACAGACTCGACTGATGATAATATTAAAAGAATATTAGATTTAACTTTAATTGCACAGAGAAGTGGTCAAAGAATAGATAAGAATACATTAGGGATACTTCTTGCTAACTCAAAAGGTAATATAAACTTTGAAGCTTTAGCTCAACAATTAGGTGGAGAAATGTTTACAGATATTCCAGAAAAATTATCAGCAGCTGAATTACAAAGAATTTTTGAGGCAGAAAAAACCCTAAAAGATGCTATTAAAATAGATGACGCAAAAGCTTATTTAACCAAAAACTTATTTACAAAGAACGGAGCATTTGCAACACCAGCCGAAGGTGATGAATATACTGATGCTGAAATCGAAACTATACTTACACCTCTTGGTTTAAATATTCAAAAAGATGGTGACAATGTTATAGTTTATAATGGCAACACAGCTGTATTAAATTTAGGAAAGGAAGTAACGAAAAAAAGATTGGAGTTGTTAAAAACAGCATTGATAGCTGGAAGTGAAGATGAGATTTATGCTTTATTTAGAAGAAGTAATCCAGACTATACATACGAAGGCGATGTTCCCCCAACATATATATTAGACCCAACAGATTAATATGGAAGAAATTGAAAAATTATATAACGTATTAATAAATAAAAAACTTTATTCCAAATCCTTGGAAGACTTTCAAGTACAGTTTTCTGACCCTGAATATGTAGATAAAGTTTACAATGTGGTCACCGATAGAAAACTCTATTCAAAAGACAAAGAAACTTTCACTAACCAGTATTCTTCAAAAAAAAAAATCGAAGACGAACCTATGGATTCTCCTTCGGGAGATGGTGGTTCGGATTTGTCAGAGCCGTTTGATGAAGATGATGACTTCCCATTAAAAGATGAGTTTGGTCAAACAGTAGACACTTTAGTTTTTCAAATAGATGATGTAGAAAAACAAATAGAAAAGGAACGTGAAGAATACTTGAACACTCCTTTTGAAGACCTTGACAAAGATGATTATGTTACTCGTACAGGTACTTTGCCCGATGGAAAACCTTTTAAGTTCCAAGAAAGAAAGGTTAAAGACATGCCTTCGCAGGGTAAACTTGAAAATTTAAAAAAACGTTTAGAAGCACTCATAAAAAAAACTGAAGATTTAGAAACCAAACCTACAGTAGGTTTTGATAACACAAACATAGAGGAACAGAAAAAAAGAGAAGGAGAAATAGTTTCTACAGATACGGAACTATCAAGGGTAAACACATCTTCTCCAGAGTATAAAGACATGGTAGAACTTCTTAATAGAAGTGAAAGTTTTATAGTCCCTAAGCTTAACTATTTATATGGTGACCAAGGATTTAAATTTGAAGAAGCAAACATACTGGGACAGAAAATAAAAGTGACTGCAAAAAACGGAGAGAAACAAAGAATTAATATAGGTATTGGTCAAGATGAAGAAGAGCGTTCGCTACAACTACTTGAGTTTATAGAAAAAAACAAAGAAGCAAGTCAGGCATTAGCTAAAACTGTTGTAGGTTATGAAGCAAATCAAATTAAATTTAGGAATGATAAAGTTATGGATGATGCGATGTCTGCTTTTTCTAAAAGAGAAGACCGTTTTAATAAAGGAGCTCAACTTTATTCAGCTAACTCTTTGAAGTTTGAACAGGAAATCAATGACATTGAGTCTATGACTCCAGAACAAGTAAATGATTTAAATAACAGAATAGCAATACACAATGCTGCAGGCGCAAAACTTTTAGAAGAAGAAAAAAATCTGAAAGCAAGACAAACTCAACTTAATGAAGCGGTTGGAAAGTATTATGACATGCAAGAACAACAAGGTAGCTTCGGTCTTTTAATGAAATACAAAGGAGCTAGTGGTGTCCTTGGGCCTATTGCTGAATTAGTTGGTTATGGTTACCAGGTAGGTGTGAATACTCTTACCGCTGATTTAGAAAAAAAATTAGGTGAAGAAAGATACAGAGATGAGATAGTAAAAGCAGCGGAAAAACAAGGCTTGCCAATTCCCTTAGATGAAGATATAGAGGGCATGACTATAGATGAACTAAAAGAATTTTATAGAGGTGATAGAGGAACGAAAACAATTGGAGGAACTGGGCCTGGTGGGAAAGGAGTTACTATACAGGTTACTGATTTTGATTTTTTAGTTGACGAAGTGAAAGACGTATATATAAAAGATTTAAAGTACGGTAAGATAGTGGATGGAAAAAGAGAAGGTGGTGTTGTAACTATGATACGAGAAGACTGGTTAGAAAAAGTAGCTGGAAAATCTATAACCGAACAATACGCTGCAGTGCAACAAGAAAACTTTTGGATAGGTGCGTTAGCAGGACTTGCAGAATCTATACCTTCTTTAGCTCTTGGGCCAGCAAGACTTGCAAGTTTATTTTTACTTACCTCTGGTAAACTAGATGAGGAGATGATGAACAATCCAGAGTTTGCAGGTATTAGTGAAAATGAAAAAGCTATATTTAAAATGCCGGTAGCTTTTATTGCGGCTACATTAGAAAATTATGGTTTCAGAAATGTGTTGGATAAAGGTGGATTGGTAGCTAACATATTAACTAAAGTTATGCGTAAAATGCCTAAAAGTGGTGGAAGTCAAACTTTTAAAGAGTTTGTAGACCGAGAAGTAAAAGATGCAGCTACAAGAGGAGGGTTAGTGCTGGGTGGAGCTACACTAGCTGAGGCTGAAACTGGTGCAGCGCAAGAATTTAGTGATATATATAGTAAGAAATTATATAATTTAATAAAAGATAAAGAGTTATTTTCCACTCCAAAAGGTGCGACAGATATAATAGGACAAATTGTATACGCAGCAGCGCAAGAAGCTGTAGGAGGTTTAGTTCTAGGAACTATGCCAGCAGTATCAGCAGCTGTTAATGAAAACAAGTTTGCAAATCTTACACAACAACAAATACAAATATTCAGAGAGATTAAGAACAACCCTACTATATCTAAGAAAGCATTGACTAACAAAATTAAAATGGATATCAATGGTGGAAAAATTACACCAGAGCAAGGAAAACAAATTAAAGCAGACTATGAGTTAGCCATAGGGTTAGCAAATGAATTACCAGGAGGTATAGACAACCCAGCATTTGCTGAGGCTATGGATTTAAAAATTAGAAAGAAAGTTCTGGAGGATAGAACTAATGGATTAGACCCCAACCTTGGCTCAGTTAAACAAGACAATCTTGAGATACAGCAGATAAACGAAAGGTTAGCACAGATAAAAGAAACTACAACTGATACACAAGTTGAAGGTGCAACACAACAAGAATCAAAAGATATTACTGAAGTGGTAGAGCAAGCTGAATCGGCTGCTCCTGTACCAGAGACAAAAGAGAGTGCAACAGAAACTTTTTTTGGTAAAAAGAAAACTAAAAATGTTGAAGAGGTTTCTGATAATTTAATTATCAACACTAACGAGCAGCCAGAAAATTTAAAACCAAACCAAGTAACTCTTCGTAATGTAGTAAAAGGTTTAGCAAAGACAGGAGCGCAAGCAATACAAAAACTTTTCCCTGATACTAAGATAATATTACACGAGAGTACAACTGAGTTTGAAAGATTTGCTCCAGCAAACAACAGAGGTTTTTATGACACCAATGAAAATGTAATACACATTGATTTAAATAAAGCTCTTGCGACAACAGTGCCCCACGAAATATTTCATGCAACTTTACTGAGTAAAATTAAAACTGATGCTGAAGCAGCTAAGCTAGCTGAAAATATGATGAGGTCAATCAGAAAAGCTTTACCAAAAAACAGTGCTATTGCTAGGAGAATAGATGAGTTTGCAGCAAAATACGATGACCAACCTGACTTACAAAATGAAGAAAGGTTAGCAGAACTCATGGGTATTATGGCTGCTGATTATACAATGTTGACTAAACCACAAAAAAATAAAGTAATTAAGTTCCTGCAAGAGCTTGCAAATAAGATTGGTTTAAATATAAACATCTCTGAGTTTACACAGCAAGACTCTGATGTAGTAGATTTATTTAACACATTAGCTGGCAAGGTTGCGACTGGTAAAGCTATAACTGAAACTGATATTGAAGCTTTTAATTTAAATCAAGAAGAACCTGGTCCTATAGGCCCACCAGTTAAATTAAAAAAACCTAAGGGTAGACAGCAGGTGGTTGACTTTAAACAGAGCTATCCTTTATCTCTAATAAATGAGACAAATAAAATAGATATTGATGCTCTTATTAATGACATTATAAGTAAAGACCAAGAAGTTACATTCTGGGTTGCAGACCAACTAGGGGTAGGGGAAGTAAATGGCATGCCAATAGATGGAGGCCCAAGCTTTCCTTTTGCGCAAGAAGGTAACGTTGTGTGGGCTTCAGGTAAAAGTGTAAAAGCATTAGAACAACAGTTAAAGGGTGATTACATATTTATAATAAGTGGTTCGCCAACCAGAAGTAAACTATTTAATAAATCGGTTTACGATATATATGTGTCTAAACTAGGAGATTATGCTACATTTAAAGAAGCTGCAATGCTTACTAAGCCTGTTCAATCTATTAAAAAAGTTTTAGATTCTTTTGATTCGTGGGAGTCGTTAAGAGAATCCCCGGCTAGAAAAATATTTTTAAATGGAATTGCTGACCAGTTATTAAAACCTAATACTGAGTTTCATAAATACATGGTAAGTATAGATGGTTTTGTAAACGCACAAGATTTAAGAGATGGTTTTTATAAAGAAAACGATTTTAAACAAAACGACATTATGCTAGTTTACAAATACACTGGCACAAAAGAAGGTTCTAATCACTCTACATATGCAAATGAAGTTCTTGGAGAAGTAATTGGAGTGCCGGATAAAATAATAAATGCAGCTGAAATAATTGATGTACCAACCAAAAGTATAGAAGGTAAACCAAGGAGTGTTCAGTCTCAAGTAGTTGCGCCTTATGGTTTAGGTAAGAAAAAATTAAAACCTAGAGAACAAAGAGAAAAAACAATTCAAGAGGTTGCGCAGTTTTATAATGTGGAAACATCAGGATTTGCAAATCCAATGGTAGATGAGTTTCAATTGAGAAAGGCAGCAAAACCATTAGGATATGGAGTGGCAAGGGCTAGAACTGGTTCACTTTATCTTACTAAGAATGGTAAGTTTATAAACCCATATATAACTGGACGAGCTCAGAGAAGCGATGACTTCTATGTAGACATTGCAAGCCAGTTAAGAGATAGGAAGGTAAGAGAAGAGCTTATAGTTGACACACTTAGAAGACAGTATAAACTTTCTGAAACAAAAATTAAAGATATATTAGACATCCAGTCTTTAACATTAGGAGGAGTGCCTGATAGTTTTAAAAAGATTGGAGATGCTGCTGGAACAAAACTATTTTTACAATTAGAAACTTTTATTTTAAAACAAAGAAAAGCTAACAAGAAAAAACCTTTAAGTAAAACGGCTGAAGCTGATTCAGTTATTAATTATTTAATGGAAAGGCCGCAGTTTAAAAAATTAGCAGAGACCTACAAGGTAAAAGGCGAGACTAAAACTAAAAAAGGTTTATCAACAGTCCAAGCACAAATGCTTAGTGACCTTACAAGCATACTCGAAGCAAGACCATCCCAAACAGTTACAGCACAAATAGTAAAAGCTAGACAGAGTATTAGAGATAGAAAAAAAGGTGCTACAACAGTTAAACGAGAGCAGCAAATACTAATAAATTTATTAAGAAGAAATCTTCCTAAATCTTTGTTTACTAAATCAGATGTAATAGATATAGTCAGAAAAATTCAAGACCTAAGTACTGCAGACTTAAAAGGAAACAACTTAGAAAACATTGTAGATGAAATAGAAGGAATTGTAACTAAGCTTAACAATCAAAACGTACTTAGTAGAATTAAAAGATTGTTAAATGGTAAGTATGAAGTTGTGGTTTCGGGAAAACCTAAAGGTGTTAAGATAGATGTTGATACAAAAAAAAGATTAAAAATCATTGCATCTTTACTGGTAACAAGTACTGATGTTGAGGTTATAGAGAAGACACAGGATAAATTAAGAGCTGAATTAGAAAGTTTATTAGAAAGCAATAATGATACAGAAAACCAAGAGCTGACCCCAGAAACTTTAATGAGGATTGCTGACATTACAACCGCACTGAATTATAATGAGGCGATGCTACAAGACCCTACTGATATCTCAAGACTTGAAAACTTAACAAGAGCATACGCACAACTGGAAAACATAGTAGTAAGAGGAAGGGACATACAGGCAGGTATACTACAAGAAAAACATAAACAGTATATGCAAGAATTGGCAATACTTATTAAAGAAACAACAAAGCAAGAGCTTAATCCTGATGAAGAAAACTTTAAAGAGGAAGCTAAAAAGATAGCAGAGACACGAGAGGGAATAGCTGAAAAAGAAAGAGTAAATGGTAATTTAATTACAAAGTTTAAAAGAATGATGAGAAGCTTTAGTAACACTATAGGGTTTGGTGCTGCTCAAGATTTAACAGGTCTCATTGACCAATTAGCTGAGTTCCCTGGGGTAGTGTTTGGAGGTCAATTACAAGAAATAGTTACTGATAAAGTAAATGAATCAACAAGGCAATATAAATCTAGGATGCTTGACTTTTCTATATTGTTAGAAGAAAATTTAATAAAATATTACGGAAAAAATTATCAATACACCTTAAGAGAATTAAATCAAACTGATAATATTTTTTATAAAAACATTAAGGAGGTTGAGGCAGCACAAGCAAAGTATGATAAGAATAGAAACGATGATACTAAAAATGAATTAAGAGATGTTATGGCAAGAAATGAAATTATATTATCTCAAGAACAAATAGGTTACATGGTTTTTCAGTATAACGACCCTGCTTTACACCCAACATTTAAAAACATGTATGGTGAGCAGTATCAAAGAGTAATGAGAGAAATGAATGAAAAATTAGATGATAGAGTTAGAGCATTTGGTGAATGGCAGGTCAATGAATTTTATCCAATAATGCATCAAAGGTTTAATGAAACATATAAAAGAATCTATTACACTGATATGCCTTATAACAAATACTATGCAGGGCCTATTAGAAGAGAAGGGACTAAGCCAGAAGAGTTTCATTTATTAGAAGGAGCAAGTAAATACAATGCTACAGTTGGCTCTAACTACACTAAGCTAAGATTAAAAAGCACTGATAAAATTAAAAACAGTACGCTAGTTGATGCAATGCAAGAGTATACTCAAGACATGGAATACTTTGATGCTTATGCTGAAAACTTACAATCTATATCAAGGTTGTTTACAAACAAAGATGCAAGAATTATTATTGAAAGTATTCATGGGAAAGAATTTTATAAACTAATTGACAACATGATTAATAATTTAGCTATGAAAGGTCAGTCAAATCTCAATATGATGGCTGCTAAAATATTAAACTTATTTAATAATGTTTTCCAGATATCAAGGCTAATGATTCAACCTGCCATAGCAATTAAACAGCTAACATCAATTCCTACTTTTGCTTTAGAGCCAGAAGTTGGTCCAGCTAATTGGTTTAAATACGCTGCAAAAAATAAAACTCAACAATTAAAAGTATATAGAGAAGTACTAGAAAACTCGGTTTATTTAAAAGACAGAGCGGCAACAAGTATACTCCGTAGTATAGAAACATATAACCCAGAAAGATTTCAAAATTTTATTCCAAAGAGAACACAAAACTTTGCAATAGATTTTTTAATGGGCTTTATTAAAATTGCAGATAGAAGTGCAATATTGATGGGTGGACTTCCAAATTATTCTTTCTATAAAGCTAAGTTTCAGAAAGAAAATCCAAACGCCACTGAACAGCAAGCTATAGATTACGCTATAAGAAAGTTTGAAAAAGATGTAAAGTCAACACAGCAATCTTATGATTTACAAGACAGAGATATACATCAGAACAGAGACCCATTTTCAAGAGGAATTAATATGTTCTTAACTACTCCAAAGCAATATCTTAGAAGAAGTTTAACAGGATATAGACAAATGATTAGAGCTGGTAAACGATTCGCAAAAGGTGAAACAAATAAATATGCTCCTAATGTAGTGCAAGCGTTTTCGCAAATGGCGTTTTACCACGCATTTATGCCTGCATTATTTGCATATACATCTCTCGGATTCCCTGGACTTGCTAGAGACAGAAGAGATGATGATGATGATACGCTTATGAGAGCAGCTTTTATAGGTAATATGAACGCACTTTTTCTTTGGGGATTAGTTATAGAGCAGTTTGCTGATTCTTATACAGACAAACCATGGTGGAGAGATACTCCTTCTATTCCGTTTTTTGAAACAGCTACAGATATGGCGGTATTTGTAAACCTTTTAGGTAAAGCTAATAGGTCTGGATTGCAAGAAGATTATGATAAAGCATATAAAGAATTGTTTGAGTTTATAAACAAGAATGGATTACCATATAGCATAATTGAAAGGTGGGTAAATAATCTGCAGAAAGTTATTAATGGTGAGACTGATGGCGCAGGAGAAGACGTGCTTAGAATATTTAACTTTAGTGAGTATGCTATAAGTGGGCGTCAGAAAAAAGCTAAAAAATTAAAGTTTGGTTCTTCTAAGAAGAAAAGTAAAGGATTAGATTTTGATTTTGATACCAGCCTTGACCTTGATTTAAAAACAGATTTTGATATAGATTAATTATGCCTTTTAAAAGTAAAGCACAACGTAGATGGATGTATACTAATAAGCCTGAGATGGCTAAGGAGTTTGAGAAAGAAACATCTGACCCAGATTCTCTTCCTAACAGGTTACACCCCAGAACCAATACTCGCAGAAGACTTACACAGCGTAGAGCTAGAAGAGGAGTGAGAAGATAGAGTATAACAGCAATGCATTTAATATAACTGCAATTATAAATTCAATAAGGGATTTGTAATTCATCAGAGCTCATCGTTGATAGAGTCATTAATAGTTTTTAATTTACTATTAAGAATCATGATGGTCTTGCGAGTTTCCTCGTACTCTTGGTCTACTAAAGTTTCATAAATCTGATTAACTGAGTCGTGAATATCAGACATAATAAAGTTAATGTTCTGAAGACGCTTCTTATCTAGCGATGTAATATTCATTATTTAAAATTCACTTCTGATTCTAAGTTATGAAATTTTTTCTTTACTTCTTTTTAAATTATAATATTTTTGTTTCAAGTTTATGTAATGATTAAGTAAAAATTGAAATTTATCCTCCTCATTTTTAGCTAATAAATTGTTTGCAAATTTAAATTGACTCTTCAAAGTAAGTCTAATTTCATGATACAATTGCAGAAGATAAGTCTCATCCCAAGCACGAAAGTTTTTAAATATTTTTAGACCATGGAGTACACTGGCATGGTCTTTATTTACAACTGAACCTATATCAGATAATGAATGTGTAGTAAAATCTTTAGAGAGTTGGAAGTATAAAGCTCTACCATATACATAAGAGCGTTGTCGCCTACCGTCTGAAATATCTATTTTTAAAGCTGTGTTAACGTATTGTTTTATGGTTTCTAATTCTTTGACTTGTCTAGTCCTGTTCATGCTTGATAGTTTTATTTAAGTTAATGTAATCTAAGTAGTCATCACTGTTTATAATATTAAACTTAAAGAACAACGGGTGCATTGTTTTGGTGTTTAAATATTCAACGCTAAAAAATAATGGACTTTCCAGTTCAACTACTCCAGCTACCAATCCAAATCTTTTAGAAGGCATAGACATTCTGTTTCTTTCATACATATCTTCGGCTAGCCTGTCTAGTTGCATTATAATTCCTGCACTATAAAGAGAAGGCAACGTTTCTAAGTCCTCGAGAAATGTTTCCTCCATTTCATAGTAGTGCTCATCCCCTGTAAATCTCTGCGGTAAATCCATATTGTCTTAATTCTTTCAGACGGTACTCCTGAAGCTTTGACACTCTACCTTTCTTGGTTTTGATTTCGTAGAACTCAATCCCATA
>Ga0315315_10006683_pt1 | contig 10660 bp, 8 predicted proteins | sample M140m3416metaG_FD_203699 | JGI IMG/M metagenome (GOLD analysis project Ga0315315, IMG submission 203699) | Ammonia-oxidizing marine archaeal communities from Monterey Bay, California, United States - M1 40m 3416 | ecosystem: Environmental > Aquatic > Marine > Intertidal zone | place: USA... | reverse complement strand
CCCGACCAAGTTCTCGAAGTGGTCGGACTCTGATGGCTCCACATCGATGATCTGATCAGCGGTCGTAAAATTCAGCTCGGTGCGCCCGACACGAAAGCGTGTATCTGGGCCCAGATAGACCTCCCGAGCGCGAACCTGCCCCACGAAGGTCCCATTCATTGAGCCCAGGTCTCGGAGGAGTACGCCCTCACGGCTGCGATGAATCTCAGCATGTCTTCTGCTCACAGTGGGGTCGGTGATCACGATGTCACAGGTCTTCGCAGAGCCGATGCTGATCACGTCGCGCTCCATAAGCCAGGACTCGCCCGCCTCAGGACCTGTAGAGCATCGGATGGCGGCTCTTCGGATGTGTATCCGCCGAGGGTTTCCCGTTGAGATGGCTGAAGTAATGTCCGACATTGAGAGTAGTTTATGCTGACTCTGGCGGTCTGACACAAACCGTGATCCCTTGGGATGAATCAAGACTGTGCTGATCCAGGCTTCCGTTTCGGCTATGCTGCGGTGACTTGGGGGTATGTTTTGATGTTGATCGTATTGAGCCTGATCGGCGCAGCCTATGCATCGGACATCGTGATCAATGAAGTGATGGTGAATCCAGCGGGCTCCGATTCGGGCTCCGAGTGGGTGGAGCTGTACAACAGATCCGAGGAGACCGTAGCCCTGGGCGGCTGGACACTACACTGGGGCACGGGTTCGTATACGAGCTCTCATTCGATCGCTGGAGCCCTGCTGGGCGCCGGTGAGTTCTATGTGTTGTCGGGCGATCTTGTCGGCGGTGGTGATGAGCTGGCGGACTTCGATATGGGCAACGCGGCATCGGACTCGGACGCGCTCCAGCTGCGGAATGCGTCAGGTGCTGTTGAAGACACCCTCATCTACGGAGAGGGAAATCCGGACGCATGGGCGGATGACATCGGTCTCACCGCAGATTCGTTTGCGCCCAAGCCCGTCTCGGGCTCAAGCCTCGCGCGAACCATCGATGGTCTCGATACAGAGCGGAGCGGCGAAGACTTTGTGATTCTCGAGGAGCATACGATTGGCCGGAGCAACGTCTCAGCCATCGACGACCCAGATGAACCTGACACGGGCTGGTTGACCTCTGACTGTGACGGCACCGATGACATCAAGCTCAATGAGGTGATGGTCAATCCAGACTCAGAAGGTGGCGATGACGGCCATGAGTGGGTCGAGCTTTACAACGCCGGCAGCGCGACCATCAACCTCGGGGGTTGGTCACTGGAGTCGGGCAAGAGCGGAACCTACGGCAATATTATTACCTTCTCCGGCTCGGTCAGCCTCACGCCTGGAGAGCATCTCTTGGTGGGCGGTGCGATGGTGGCATCCACCGACATCGTTGCTGACTTCGATATGGGTAATGCAGGCTCAAACGCTGATGCAGTGCGTCTCTTAGGCTGTGATGATCTGCCGGCAGACACGCTGATCTATGGTGGCTCAAACGATGATGGATGGATCGATGACGATGGCGATGTCGCATCTTCGCTGGCGCCCAAGCCAGCTGAGGGCGCGTCTCTGGCCAGGATCTCTGATGGCTACGATACCGATGAGTGCGCTGTAGACTGGATTGAATCGGTTGAGCCAACTCCCGGTATCGAGAACCCAGAGAGTGAGCCTGTTGAGTGCGCTCCAGGTTGGCTGTGGGTGAAGATCAATGAGTTCATGCCCAACCCCGACAGCACCGATACCGATGCGGAGTGGGTCGAGCTCTACAACACGGGTGATGAGGCCGTCTCTCTGGATGGCTGGGCGCTCAATTGGGGAACCAATGCCTACTCAAGCTCGAAGGTGTTCGCGGTTGGTACAGACCTCGGCCCGGGTGAGTTCCTGCTGATTGGAGGATCGCTCGTTGACGGTACAGACGTCACCTCAGGCATCGACATGGGTAATGCGTCTTCCAATTCTGATGCGGTTCAGCTCGTCGATTGCGATGGCTATGTTCAGGACACGGTCGTCTATGGAAGCCCAAATGACGACGGCTGGCTGAATGATCTCGATGATGTGGCGGTCTCGATGGCCTCCAAGCCTGGCGATGGAAAGTCGCTGGCTCGAGCAGTGGACGGAGAAGACACGGAGCGCTCAGGAGACGACTTTGTCCTCAGTGAGGAGCCCACACCTGGTGCGGCCAACCCCTACCAAGAGCCGGTTGTCTGTATTCCAGGAGAGTCGAACATCAAGATCAATGAGCTGATGCCCAATCCGGAGGGCTCGGACGCTGAGAATGAGTTTATCGAGCTGTACAACCCGACCCTCGAGGACATCTCTCTCGATGGCTGGGGGCTCGCTGCGCACACCTCGAAGTGGCCAGGCATACCCAAGATCATCTTCCCCGGCGGCGTGACCATCGGTGCAGGGGAGTTCATCGTGATCGGGGGAGCGAACATAGAAGAAGCTGACATCGGTATGGACGAAGATCCGGACATGCTGGGGAACAGCTCCAAGAATCCAGATGGTGTGCGACTCGTAGACTGCGTCGGAGAAGTGCAAGACACCGTGCTCTATGGTGACGCGAGCAAGCCCATAGAAGACTTTGAGCTGCTCGATGACCTCGATGGTGTGTCGATGGCTGGAATGCCGCGCGATGGGCTGAGCGTTGGTCGTACTGAAGACGGCGTCGATACCGATGACAATGAGGCGGACTTCTCGGCCAACATGCCGCCCACCCCTGGAGCACCCAACGGTGAGGCTGGCGGTGCGAGTGCGGGCGAGGAGATCGGCAGTGGTTGCGGTTGCGGTAAGAGTGGCCCGGGGGCTGGAGATGCCCCTACAGCGGAGGCTAGCGCTGTAGGCGGTGCACTTGTGAGCATGTTGATGTTCGTTGGAATGCGTCGCCGCGACGACTGATCTCCCCCTGTGGAAAACATGTGGGTACAGTGGATCGGCTGTGGAGTATCCGGCTGAGAAGCCGATCATGATCCTACAGAAAGCTGAGTTATATAAATCGCTTAGAGCTTTCGCCGCAGATCGGCCCTCAGTCTGTGGAAAACTCGTGTGCTGCCCGCGTTAGCCGGTCATTGATGGCCGCCCCGAGTCCCTCATCAGCTGCCCGCTCTGCGATGAGAATATCGACCCCGAGCGTGTCTAGTCGCCTCAGTTCTGCGTAGAGGGTCCGGGCGTGATCGAGGGGGTCGGATGCTTTCAGAATGGCGACGGTTCTGCCCGTTGACTCTATGCGCGCCCGATCAGACTCGGGGTCCGAGCTCAAGAGCAGGGCAGTCATTGGTGCATAGTGGCTCTTGAGCGTTCCTGGTGCGACGGTAGCTGAGGTGCCGAGGGGGCCCGTGATGGCCTCGATGGACTTGCGATCGATGCTCCCGAGCCTCAGCAGCGCTGGCTGAGATCCTGTCAGGTCAACGATCGTGCTCTCAATACCGTGTGCACATGGGCCGCCGTCCAGCACATGAAGCGCTGGGCCAAATTCATCGTGGACATGCGCTGCGGTTGTTGGGCTCACCCGACCAAATCGGTTTGCCGATGGGGCAGCAATGCCACCGCCAAAGCCCCGGAGTACAGCCTGAGTGAGTGGATGATCAGGCATCCTGATTCCAACGGTGTCTCTGCCGCCGGTGACCTCATCAGGCACCCCTGCTTGTCGCCTGAGGATGAGCGTCAGGGGGCCTGGCCAGAAGGCTGAGATGAGTGCATCGGCGTGGTCGGCGGGGGCTCCCCACTGCCGGTAGTCGCCGGAGTCTGGGAGATGAACAATGACGGGATGACCTGCTGGACGGCCCTTGGTCGCGTAGATCTGGCGAATTGCCAGCGGGCTCGAGGCATCGCCGCCGAGGCCGTACACAGTCTCGGTCGGCAGTGCGACCAGCTCGCCGCGCTGCAGCAAGGAGATGGCGTCATCGATGGAGTCAATGATGGGCATGGGTCGCTCTAACCGACCAAACTCAAGGTAGGATCAACACCTCTGTGACCATGCCCTCAGGCAGGTGTGACCGCAGCTGGTCAATGTCCTTGTCTTCCATCGCTACACAGCCCAGCGTCCAGTCCGTCGCCGCACCGCCACCGTGAATTAGAATCTCGCCTCCCAGTGGGGTCTTCTGGGGAGGCTTCTTGCCGGCTTGCAGTGCGCGCGAGATGGATCCCGCGGTCTCGGCAGAGAGGCGCTCAGAGTGGACCGCCTTCTGTGTATCGACAGCATTGGGGTAGTGGACGGCAATCGCTGCATAGAAGGAGCTCCACGGCTTGTCCGAGCTGGAGTACCAGCCCTCAGGTGTCTTGCCATCTCCTTCTTCTTGCTTGTGACCGACTGGACTGAAGCCGAGGCCAATACCCCAGCAAGCTGGGGTGCTGTCGATGTGAAGGATCGACCCCCGACTCATGAGAAAGATGCGTCTGACGCCCTTGAGGACCACGATCAGTTGCTTGGACTGTAGCCGACGGTCTGTCTTGTCTACCCACTCCGGCAGCACCATGGCTCCGATGCTGTTTGGACATACGGGTCCAGGACCGACGATGTCTTGACGGGTGATGGGCTTGTGCGGCGCGGCCACTGCGGCAGCGGTCAACAGCAGCCCGGCCATGATCATCAGGATGACTCCTGCTTGTTCTCGGCGGCGTAGCGCATGAATCGGGTCCGATTTCGGTGGATGCGTGCTTCATCAGCCTCAGCGACACCCATCTTGATCAGCTTGGCGTTGATCATGGTGCGATTCAAGAGGCGAATGTAGGCATATGAGTCCGAGGTGGGCTCAACGACCACTCGCTGGTTCTCGACCAACTGAGCGAGCGCCTTCCAGCAGGCGGACCCTCCGGGCTTGATCCCCTCCAGAAACCAGCTCTCGCCGTTGATTCGCAGCTGATTGGGGCCCTCCACTATCTCCACGACACCGGTTCCTTTCCAACGATCGCGTCCGACATCGCTGATCTTTGTGGCGGTTCCGAAGTAGTCACCATTGTCTGTGCGCTCCCTTGATGCCTCTCCACCCGCAACGAACTGGACCTCGCCTGCTACATCGCCGAGCCGCTCGCGAATCACTGTCTCGAAGTCTCGGTTGAGCTCGATACCTTCACCAATACGCCCTTGCTCGATGGCGGTCGCGATGGTTGTTCCCGCGCCGGCGAAGGGATCTAAAATTCGCTCTCCGGGGAAGCTGTACATGCGAATCAAGCGTCGCGGAAGCTCGCGCGGAAACATGGCGTGGTGTCCACCCTGGCGCTCCCCAGGGAAGTCCCAGTGAGCGGTGAAATTGCGACTCCACTCCTCAATGCTCATCGCGCTCTCTGCCTTCTGTTCAGGCGTGCCTCGCGGCGCCTTTCCGGGCTTCTTGAAGATCAAGATAAACTCGTAATCAAGCTTCAGTATGCCGTTTCTTGGGTGGGGATAGGAGCCCATCAGGGTACCGCCACCGGAAGTGTTGGTGTTGGTCATCTTTTGCCAGATGATGGCACCCATGTAGTCAGCGCCCATCCCCATCAAGCCATCGATGATGCGCTCACGAATGGGCAGCACTCGGTAGCGTCCGTGGTCCTTTGCCCTGAGGAATTGGTCGCCCACATTGATGCAGATCTTACACCCAGGCAGCAGTCGCTCGTAGCAGCGCGCCCAGACCTGGTTGAGGTCAGCGACATAGGTCTCATAGTCATCACCGTGACCGATCTGACCGTCGGTCCCGTAGTCTTTGATCGACCAGTATGGTGGGCTGGTGATCACGAGATGTACGGGCTCGATGCCGTGGCTCGTGGGGTCTCGTGCGTCACCAAATTGGATGCGGCTGGTCATAGTAGAGAGCTAACCGGGTGGAGCGGGGTGCTGAGATGGACAAACTCTGTCCGAATACAGCGTGATCTGTCATCGCATGTTTGAGACAGACGGGCTAGATTGTTCTTTGGAATGTGGGATTAGAGTCGGCAACGGTCGCGTGGACTGTCGGTGCGATTCCGAAGAATAAAACTGGAGAAACCATGACTGTCAATAAAGCCATCCTTGTCGGAAACCTCGGACAAGATCCTGAGATTCGCTCTACGGGCTCCGGAATGCCGGTAGCGACCTTGCGAATCGCGACATCAGATCGCCGAAAGAGCCGGGACGGTGAGTGGGTAGACCACACGGAATGGCACAGTGTGACTGTTTTTGGCAAGCAGGCTGAGAATATCGGACGCTACTGCCGTAAGGGCAAGCAGCTCTTCATTGAGGGCCGCATTCAGACCCGGAAGTGGCAAGACAAGGAAGGCCGTGATCGCTACAGCACAGAGATCGTGGCCGACAACGTTCGCTTCCTCGGCGGTCGCAGCGATAGCTCTTCAGATGGCTACGGAGGCGGCAACCAGGGCGGCGGCAACTACGGCGGCGGTAACCAAGGCGGAGGAAACTATGGCGGCGGTAATCAAGGCGGCGGCAACCAAGGCGGCGGCAACCAAGGCGGCGGCAACCAGGGCGGCGACGGCGGCGGCGGTGGCGGTGGCGGTGGCTATCGTGACGATGAGATCCCCTTTTAGGGGCGCAGTCAGTGTAGGCTTGGCGTCATGAGTCAAGTACGTATTCACGAGATGCTGACCTTCGCGGTTCAGCACAAAGCTTCGGATATTCACCTTGCTGCAGGCGAGGTGCCGAGTGTTCGTATTGATGGCGACGTGCGTCGCCTTGATCTCGAGTCGTTGTCCGCAGATGATGCGCGTCGAATGGCGTATTCAATCATGAACGAGAAGCAGAAGTCTCGGTTCGAGGAGGACTTTGAGGTCGACTTCTCAATCGGACTGCAGGGCCTGGCCCGGTTTCGCGTCAATGTATTTACCCAGGCGCGTGGTGTGGGCTTGGTCCTTCGCCAGATACCGAGCCGTGTGCTCACCCTCGAGGAACTCTCTGCACCGCCGGTCTTTCATCAGATAGCCAATTATACAAAGGGCTTGGTTTTGGTCACAGGCCCCACCGGGTCTGGGAAGAGCACGAGCCTCGCTGGCATTATCGATCACATCAATAAGACGCGAGCCGAGCACATTCTCACGATCGAAGATCCGATAGAATTTGTTCATACGCCTCACAAGTGCCTGATCAACCAGCGCGAGGTCGGTAGTCACACCCGGTCCTTTGCTGTCGCGCTCAGATCTGCTCTCAGAGAGGATCCAGACGTCATCTTGGTCGGTGAGCTTCGAGATCTAGAGACGATCTCCCTGGCACTCACAGCGGCAGAGACAGGCCATCTTGTCTTTGGCACCCTGCATACCAATTCGGCGCCTGAGACTATCGATCGAATCATTGATGCCTATCCGCACGAGCAGCAAGCTCAGGTGCGAACCATGCTCTCAACCTCGCTCGCCGCGGTGGTGACACAGACGCTCATTCGTAAAGAAAGAGGTCCAGGTCGTGTGGCCGCCCATGAAGTGATGATTGCGACGAGTGCGGTACGAAATCTGATTCGTGAGAACAAGCTGCATCAAATTCCGAGCATCATGCAGGCCTCAAAGGGAGAGGGAATGGTGCTGATGGACTCGGCAGTGCGAACCTTGGCTGACAAGGGCATCATCAGCAGGCAGCGTGCGCTCTCAGCGACCAACAATCCTCGACTCTTTGACGAATAGATGCGCTTGCTTGTGAACGGTGAGCCCACAGAGATTGCCGACTCCAGCTCAGTTGAGAAGTTGGTAGAGCAGCTTGGATTGAGCCCTACAGGCATCGCTGTTGCCGTCAATCGCGCAGTTGTTCCCTTTTCTGCTCGGCGCCAGCGCCTACTCCAGCCATCAGATCAGGTGGAGATCATTCAGGCAGTGGGTGGCGGATGATCATCATCCCTGCCCGCAATGAAGCACCGAGGGTGGCTGCGATCATCGCGGCCTCTGCAAGGGCTGCGCCAGGTGTTCCGATCTTGGTCGTGGTCAACGGCTGCGAGGATGAGACCGCGGAGGTGGCCGCGAGGGCGGGGGCTACGGTCATACACTCAGACCCGGGCTATGGCTCCGCCTTGCTCGCAGGCTATCGCTATGCGCTGAGTCAGGCGGACTTGCCGTGGGTTGTTCAGCTTGATGCCGATGGTCAACACCCGGCCTGTGAGATCCCGCGACTGCTCGCAGGGCTTTCGGGTGCGGATGTTGTGATAGGCAGCCGCTTTGCTGAAGGTGGTCATGCTGCGGGCTGGCCGCGCCGTCGTCGCTGGACCATAGCCCTGATGGGGCTGTGTACCTCTGCCCTCACCGGTGCTCGACTTCGCGATGTGAGCAGCGGGTTTCAGGCCCTCAGCCCGGCTGCAGTTCAATTTCTTGCATCTGATTTTCCGCGTGAGCTCACCGACGCAAATGTTCTGGCGCGACTTCATCGTGCCGGATTTGTGCTCGAGGAGGTCGGCGTCAAGATGGCAGAGCGCCAGGGCGGTGAGAGCATGCACGGAGGAATCCGCAGCGCGATTTATGCGGGCAAAACCGTACTTGCCATAATGATGGAAATGCGCGGTTGAGTTTCCCCCCAGCGGGTTAAGTGCCTGGCTTGGAGAATGCTGCCCATGCCAATCCTTGAGTCTGTTCGAGATGCCACTCGCGATGACATTTGGTCTCGTGGTGTTCAGTTAGCTCGAGAAGAGCGGGTCCTTGGCATCAGCGAGTCTGATGACGAGTACGTCTTGAGTGTTGTTCCTCAGGGGCGTGCACGTCCCGCCACCGTCCACCTTTGGCCGGGCGATCCCGACTGGTCCTGTGACTGCGCAGCCACACTGCGGCCATGTCTGCACATTGCCGCAGCTGCCATTGCGCTGCGGCGGGCACACGAGTCTGGCAACAGCCTACCGACGGGCGGGGGCAGCTCAGGTGTAGCAACGGTCGGCTATCGCTTCTCACGGACAGACAGCGGCGTGATTCTCCAGAGAGTCGTCGTTGGTGGCGATACTGAGGAGCCGTTGACGGGCCCGCTGTCGGGTGGTCACTCGGGTCCGGCGATGTTGAGCTTTAACGACGCTGACAAGGCTGCAGAGACGGCTATGGCGAGACGCTTTGGCTCTATCGTCGCCCGCGAGCGTCTTCCTCGGCTCTTCAAGGCCCTCTCAGACCTGACAGACATCACCCTCGATGGTGAGACCATTCGTGTGGGTGAGGAGCCAGTGGTTCCTCACGGCTGGGTTGAAGATCATGGCGAGGGCTTCAGGCTTCGCATCGTTCGCGATCCGGAGATCGAGGAGGTCTTCGGTAACGGGATGGTTCAGTGCGGTGGAATGCTGCGTCACATCGGTGATGGTGATCTGAGCCGGGAGCAGCGCCGCATTCTGACTCGCGGAATTGTCTTCTCTATCGATGAGGTCGGCCAGCTGGTCGGCGATATGATTCCACGGCTTGAGCAGAAGATTCCTGTTCATGTTCGGACCAAGCGTCTTCCCAATGTCGACTCCAGTCCGCCGCGACTTGTCCTCGAGACCAAGCGTCAGGGTGATGCGCTCGTTGTTCGGCCTGCGATTGTCTATGGTGATCCGCCCTCCGCGCGAATCACCCGAGGTGAGCTCGAGGTTCTCGGCGACACCGTGCCCATTCGTTCAGAGCGATCCGAGAAGCGCCTCATCCGACAGCTGGGTGAAGAGATGCGCATGGCTCTCGGTATCGAGACGCGCCTCCAGGGGATGGCTGCGGTCAGGTTTGTCGATCGTCTCGACCGCTTTAGCGGAGAGATCATCGGCAGCGGCATCAAGTACTTTCGTCGTGTGGGACCAATTGAGCCTGAGATCATTATCGATGGCGACAAAGTCAACGCTGATATGGGCGGCGCTGAGGCTGAGGACGTCATCGCAGCATGGGTGGCTGGAGAAGAACTGGTCAGCCTGCCCGCTGGAGGGTGGGCTCCGCTTCCGGTCGACTGGCTCGAGCAGTATGGAGACCGGCTCGCCGATCTCTTGGCAGCCCGAGATGCCACCGGCCGTGTGGCTCGCCACGCATTGTTTGATCTGGCTCGACTGTGTGAGGAGCTTGATCATCCGCCTCCGCCCGAGCTGGCTGGTGTCAGGGCTCTGGTCAACAACTTTGACGGCATCCCTGATGCGCCCATTCCTGAAGACTTCACGGGTGAGCTTCGCACGTACCAGCGTGTGGGTATCAACTGGCTACACTTCCTGCGCGAGGCGCACATGGGTGGGGTCCTGGCTGACGATATGGGGCTCGGAAAGACGATTCAAGCCTTGTGTATGATTCAGAAGAAGACCCTCGTTGTTGCGCCTCGAAGCGTCCTCAGAAACTGGGAGAATGAGGCCAACAAGTTCAGGCCGAGCTTGAGTGTATCGATCTACCATGGGCCCGACAGAAAGCTGGATGAGTCTGCGGACATGATCATCACCACCTTCGCTCTGCTCCGGGGAGACCAGGAAAAGCTGACAAAAATCAAGTGGGATATGGTCATCCTCGATGAGGCTCAGGCCATCAAGAATCCTCAGAGTCAGGTGGCACAAGCAGCATTCAAGGTTGATGCTCACTTCAGGCTGACCCTCACGGGTACGCCCGTGGAGAACCGCCTCGAAGAGCTCTGGAGCCAGATGCACTTTGTGAATCCGGGTCTTCTTGCTGGCCGAAAGGACTTTGATGAGCGCTATGCTCAGCCGATTTCACGTGCAGATTCTGGTGTCGCGCGTCACCTCCGTGAGCGCATTCGACCCTTCGTGCTGCGTCGTCTCAAGAAAGAAGTGGCGCCGGAGCTTCCGCCGCGCACAGAGCAGATCTTGAGATGTCAGCTGTCTGG
>Ga0315315_10006682_pt1 | contig 10662 bp, 13 predicted proteins | sample M140m3416metaG_FD_203699 | JGI IMG/M metagenome (GOLD analysis project Ga0315315, IMG submission 203699) | Ammonia-oxidizing marine archaeal communities from Monterey Bay, California, United States - M1 40m 3416 | ecosystem: Environmental > Aquatic > Marine > Intertidal zone | place: USA... | reverse complement strand
TAAGAAAAGTTTAGAGACTAATGCAGCGAAAAATAAATTCTTTGCAAAAGTTTGGAACTCACAAAAGAAATTTGCTGATATCGCAGTGCCTTTCTGGAGTGGAGCTCAAATGTCAAATGCTAAACTTGGAATGGCTCACGCAGCTACTTTAAAATAATTAAAGTTTAGATTATAAAATAAAGCGGATCATTAATTTGATCCGCTTTATTGTTTTAAGTGAAAGGAGCAAATGCCATCTAGAACAAAATTAGATAAATCAGATGAAATGATAGCTGAGAGGCGTCAAGGCACTGGCAAAATGCCAGAGGACATGCCTAAATGGATGGCTTCAACAATCACCAATATTGATAAGTGGAGTAGATGGATCGGTAATGTAGTTTGTTGGATCACGGTGCCATTAATGTTTGCGATGGTCTACGAAGTATTTGCAAGAAAATTATTTTTAGCTCCTACAATGTGGGCTTATGATATGAGTAGATTTTTTTACGGCGCATTATTTATGTTAGGCGCTGGTTATGCCTTATCAAAAGGTGTTCACATTAGAGCAGATTTTTTATACAGAAATTTTAAAGTTAGAACACAAGGCCTCATAGATTTTTGGCTTTATATTTTATTTTATTTTCCTGGATTATTATTTTTCTTTTACATGACAACAGGGTTTGTGCTTGAGTCTATAAAAAGAGGCGAGAGAGGCATGGATACAGCATGGATGCCATTTATGTGGCCAATTAAAGCTTGTTTATGGTTTGGAATTTTATTTTTACTTATTCAAGGAATATCAGAACTTTTTAAAAGTTATTATGCAGCTAAAAAAGGAAGATGGCCTGACGCATGATTGCAGAATTTATTAATCCAGCTACATTAGGATTTATTTTAATTGCAGTAATGTTATTTGCAATTTTTATTGGATTTCCAATTTCTTTTACTCTTATTTTTTTAGGATTTGTATTTGGATATTTAGGATTTGGTAAATTAGTATTTTATTTAATGACCCTACAGTTTTCTATGGTCATGACCGAACAAACCTTGGCTGCCGTCCCACTCTTTGTCTTTATGGGAATAATGATGGAGAACGCTGGTTTGATGGAAAGACTCTTCTCTGCAGTTCAATTAATGCTTTCAAGAGTCAGAGGTGCATTATTTTATGCAGTTTTATTTGTTTCAGTTATCTTTGCGGCAGCGACAGGAATAGTTGGTGCATCAGTTACAATTTTAGGAATAATGGCAGCAAAATCGATGAATAAATCTGGATATGATGTTCGGTTAGCAGCCGGAACAATTACAGCTGGAGGAACTTTAGGAATATTAATTCCACCAAGCATTATGTTAGTTGTAATGGGACCAATCATGGAAATTCCTGTTACTGATTTATTTGCAGCAGCAATCATTCCAGGAATTATGCTTGCACTTTTATATGCTGCTTACGTTACAATTAGATGTGCAATAAACCCTAATTTAGGTCCCACGTTAGCGCCAGAAGATAGAGCTGATAATATGTTGGACGTATTTAAGGAGTTTGTAATTGGTTTAGTGCCGCCAGCTCTTTTAGTTTTTGCTGCGCTTGGAAGTATTTTATTTGGATATGCAACACCAACCGAAGCAGCTGGTTGTGGTGCTGTTGGTTCATTACTTTTAGCTTTAGCTTATAAAAAATTAACTCTACCTAAATTACAAGAAGCATTAGTAAAAACATTAGAAATTTCTGCTCTAATCATGGTTCTAGTTGCTGCTTCAAACTTTTTTGGGTCAGTGTTTGCAAGATTAGGCACTCCAATGGTGCTTACAGATTTCTTACTTGGTTTAGAGATGAACAGATATATTATTCTTGCAATTGTATTAGGTTTAATTTTTTTATTAGGCTGGCCGTTAGAATGGGTTCCAATAGTTTTAATTATAATTCCAATTATTTTACCCTTAATAGAAGGACTTGGATTTAATCTTACATGGTTTGCAATACTAGTAGCTGTAAATTTACAGACCGCCTGGCTATCGCCACCCGTGGCGCTATCAGCATATTTCTTAAAAGGTGTTGTACCTGAATGGGATCTTAAAGATATTTATGTAGGTATGATGCAATTTATGGTTTTACAAGTGATTGGTTTAATATTAATAGTAATCTTCCCACAAATAGCATTGTGGCTACCAACTTATTTATATGGCAATTAAATATTTAAAAAAATCACCAAAGACATCTTCAACAGATGACACGAAAACTGCTCAAATAGTTCAAGGTTTATTAAATGATATTGAAAAATCAAAAGAACAAGGTTGCATAGATCTTACAAAAAAGTTTGATAAATATGATGGTGAAATTATTATTTCTAGAGAAAAAATTGAAGAAATAAAAAAAACATTAGATCAAAAAACAAAAGATGACGTTCAATTTGCTTATGATCGAGTAAGAAAATTTGCTGAAGCTCAACTAAAAAACTATGGGCAAGATTTTGAAGTTGAACTTTCAAAAGGATTATATGCAGGTCAAAAGTTAGTTCCAGTTAATACAGCTGGTTGTTATATTCCGGGAGGTAGATACGCTCACATTGCATCTGCGGTTATGAGCGTAACAACAGCTAAGGTTGCTGGAGTAAAAAATATAATAGCATGTAGCCCACCGAAAGCTGAAGTAGGCGCTCATCCTGCAATAGTCTATACTGCGGATTTATGTGGAGCAGATGTAATTATGAATTTAGGTGGAGTTCCTGCCATTGCAGCAATGACGAATGGATTATTTAAAAATGCTCCCGCAGATATAATTGTTGGCCCAGGAAATCAATTTGTTGCTGAAGCAAAAAGAATATTATTTGGAAAAATCGGAATTGATTTATTTGCTGGCCCTACAGAGATAGGAATTATTGCAGATAAAAATGCAGACCCAGAAATTGTTGCAGTAGACTTAGTTGGACAAGCCGAACATGGTTATAATTCACCAGCTTGGCTTTATACGACAAGCAAAGAACTAGCAGATAAAGTCATGAAAAGAGTTCCAGAATTAATTGCTGATTTACCAGAGCTTCCTAGAACAAGTGCTGAAGCTGCATGGAGAGATTATGGAGAGGTTGTACTTTGTGATACTGATGAAGAGATGGCAACAATTAGTGATGAATATGCGCCGGAACATTTAGAGGTTCATACAAATAATTTAGAATGGTTTCATAAAAGATTAAAGAATTATGGCTCTTTATTTATTGGTGAAGAAACAACAGTTGCTTATGGAGATAAATGCTCTGGAACAAATCATATATTACCAACAAAAGGGGCAGGACGATATACAGGCGGATTGTTTGTTGGAAAGTTTATTAAAACTTTAAGCTTCCAAAGAATGACTAAAGAATCTACAGAATTGGTAGGTGCTGCAGCGGCTAGAATTTCAAGATACGAAGGTATGGAAGCTCATGCAAGAACTGGTGATGTGAGACTTAAAAAATACGGTTATATGAAGTAATGCATGCTTTAGTTTATACTGGCACAGAAAAAATAGTTTACAGAGAAGAAAAAGACCCAACCACAAAACCTGGTGAAACTTTAGTTAAAGTTCATGCTTCCGGTATTTGCGGATCAGACATGCACGCATATCACGGTAAAGATGAAAGAAGAGTACCTCCACTTATATTGGGCCATGAATTTAGCGGAATAAGTCTGGATGGTAAGTTTAAAAATAAAAATGTTATTATTAACCCTCTTATTAGCTGTGAGAAATGTGATTATTGCAAGAATAAGAGAGAACACTTATGCCCTAACAGAACAATGATAGGAATGAGCACACCAGTTGAACGGCATGGTGGTTTAGCAGAACTAGTTTCAGTTCCAGAACAAAATATTTTTGAAGTACCTAATGAATTAGATATGAAAGAAGCGGCTCTTGCTGAACCTACAGCTGTTGCATTACACGCAGTTTTGTTAGCAGAAACAAATTTAAAAAAACCTTTATCAAAGTGTAAAATTTTAATTCAAGGAGCTGGTGCGATTGGATTGTTATGTGGACTTATTCTAAATAAAGAAAAAAATGCTAACAATGTAATAATGTCTGATCCCAACAAAAAAAGATTAGACGTATGTGAAAAATATTTAAAAGCTAGTTTTGTTGCTCCAGATGATAAATCTATAAAAGAAAATAATTTTGATTTAATACTTGAGTCTGTGGGACTTGACGTAACTCGACACCAAGCTATTAAATCAATAGTACCTGGAGGAACGATCGTTCATATAGGATTAACTCAATCTTCTGGCACTTTTAATTTTAAAAAACTTACAATCCAAGAAGTCACATTAGTCGGGACATATTGTTATACTTATAACGATTTTAAGAAGAGTATAAATATTTTGAATAAAAAAAAATTAGGTGACTTAGGATGGATTGAGTACAGAGATCTAAAGAAAGGTTCTGAAGCTTTCAAAGAAATACACAATGGAACTTGCGTGGCACCTAAAATAATTCTTATTCCTTAATTGCTAAACCAGTCGTTATATTTATATTTATTTTTAGTCAAAAAACTTGGTAACAATTTTTCATCTACTAATTTAAGTTTATAATCACTTTTCCACCTGTTAGGTGAAGATTTATCTGCGAAATGATCATAAAACATTTCTTTATTAATTATTTTCTCTCTAATTTTATCTACCGTTATACCACTTAATCTAAATTCATCATGATGACCAAAGTTCATAAATTTTTCATACATTTGTTCTGGTGTTTTTAAATTTGTAAAATGCCATCCACCATCATTAACAATGTTCAAATCGATATATTTTGTCTCTGAAAACAATGTATCTAAACGCCAGAAAGGATACTTCTTGAGTTTAATATTCCTTAACCATGACAATGATTTTAATTTTTCTTTCTTACAGCCTTTTGTACCAGGCCAAATCATTCTATCGTAAAGTAAATTAAATTTATAATAAAAAAATAATTGATTGAATAATACAATTGAATTCTTATTTTTTAAAAATTTTTCTGAATTTAAATTAGGAATTTCATCATTGTCACTTAACATTATAAAATCATTATTAGAAAAATTATCTAATTTTTTAAGACTTTCGTCATAAGATAAAGCTATCCGCTTTAAGCTATTTGATCTTTGTAATGTAGGATTGTTATTTTCTTCAATAATTCCATCTGGCTCTTTATCAATTACGATATAAGTTATTTTATCTTTAAATTTTGGATAATTATTTATATCAAAATTTAATTTTTTCTTTTTTCCACTATGTGCAAAAGTTGATTCAGTGACAATAAACTTATCAACTTTATCTTTAAGAATATTCAACCTTACTTCATACATCATATGCTCATTAAAAAATGACGTACAATCAATAATTTTCATTAAAATTTAACCTCAAGGTTGTAGACATTATGCATACCTGCAATAAAATTTTAACACAATTAAAATAATCAAGAAACGTATAAATAATTGTTATGAAAAAATTTATTACTTTTATAGTATTGCTAACATTTTCCTCAGTTTATGCCGCTGGTCATCTGAGTGAAAAAGATAGGAAAGCCACACTAAAGTGTGCTGGTCTTTATTATGCCAACAGCATGATACCTCAAGGAACTTTAGAATTAGATAAAATTGTTTTTTCAATTGCAGCTAAGAAATATTTAACTTCATATTTGATTAAAGAAGGAGTTAAAGAAGACTTTATTAACTCAGAATTAAATAAATCCGTCGATGATCTATACGGAAAAACATATGATAAAAAAAAAACGGGTGATTGCAATAAATATATTTATAAACTGATACCAGAATCTAAAAAGGAAATCGACAAATTGGTTAAATCAGGAATTTATTAAAAATTTAAGGAGAAAAAATGGTAGATAAATTTGGAAACACATTTTATTTAATAATTTTCCTAACACATTTTATTATAGTTGGTAGTTACGCCTATCAGTTAGTCTTTAATACTAAAAAATTTCTAAAAGGTAGAGGAGTAGATAAAACCGCTACTTTAATTACTAGATTTGCAGGATCGTTTATGATCGCTACAGTTTTAATGGCAATTTATGTTGCATTTATAAGATCAGGTGGACTAGTGGCTACTTGGGCATTCTTTAATTTAGTTTTTATAATGAACGTCTCAATATTGGTTGTTAATTTTTATACATTAAAAATTGATAAAACAGGTTTAACAAAAAAAACTAGAAATGATGGAATTTATGCTCCACTTGTTCTTGTTATTATTAGTGCTATTCTTTGCTACGGTTTAGCAGATAAAATTTATGTTTAAGGAGATATATGGTCTCTTCATACAAAGAGCCTGAAAAATAATTATTTTCTGTAGCTAATACATTTTAAGGTATCAGTGAATTTTATTTGATTTTTATACTTTAATTTAATTTCACCGATACCAAGAACAGTTTCTTTATTACTCATATTTAATAAGCACGAGATATATCTCTCTCTAATCATTCTTATATATTTTTGTTTAGAGATATTTACTTTAAAATTAAAGTTTGCATAGCTTATTTCTTTTAAGTTTTTTTTAACTATTCTAAATAAAGCTTTATCTCTTTTTAAACTTTTTTCTAAATTTTTTCTCATTTTTTTAAAACAGGGTATCTTATTATTTTCTGTTTTAAGTGAAAAAATTAATATTTTACCTTTAGGATTTAAACTTTTTTTAGCAAGATTAAGAAGGTTATTTAAATTAGTTTTCGAAAAAAAATGAATAGTTTGTTTGATTAAGATTAAATCATATTTTTTTTGTTTCTTTAAATATTTTAAAGCATCAATTCTCTTAAATACAATATTCTTTTTAACATCCTTATTTGCAACAACATCAATTCCTGTTGGTTTATTTTTAAATTTATATTTCCTTTGAAGAGCACTAATAATATTTGCTCTTCCACATCCAATATCCAATATTTTTGAATTTTTATTAAAATTAATTTTTGTTTTAAGAAATTTATTAAATTGAGAGATATATGATTTAGATGATAACCAGGTTTTATTATCCCAGTTTTTGAGTTTTTTCATTAAAGCGCTACAATAGCAGCAGCTATCGAGGCTAACCTGGCTGGAGCACTATCAGCACGACTTGTAATCACCACAGGAACTTTTCCACCAACTACAACTCCAGCAGCACAAGCGCCCATAAAATAGATCATCATTTTTACTAATCCATTTCCTGTCTCAACACTTGGTACGAGTAAGATATCTGCCTTTCCAGCAACTGAATTTTTTATACCTTTTATTTGTGCGGCTTTTTCTGAAACAGAATTATCAAAAGCCATAGGTCCAAATACATCTGCTTCTATACCTTCAGCTTTAGCTCTCTCACTCAATTCTTTTGCATCTACTGAACTTGGCATACTTTCTAGAACTTCTTCAGTAGCAGAAAGCACAGAAACTCTAGGTTTATTTATTCCTATTCTTTTTGCAAAGTCTACTGAATTTTTTAGTATGTGCATTTTTGTTTCTAATTTAGGTAAAACATTTAGAGCACCATCTGTAATTATAAATGGTTTATCATTTTTCTCTAAGGTCATATGCCAAACATGACTTAATCTTTTTTTACCTATAAGATTTAAATCTCTTTTAAGCACTGCCTTCATTAAAACATCAGTATGAATATGACCTTTAACAATTATCTTAATTTTACTTTCACTTGCCATTTTAGCTGCAATTGGAGCAGTATTGTTTTCGACAGTTTCATCTATTATTTCGAATTTTGAAACATCCCACTTGATATCACTAGCAAGTTTTTCTATTACCTTTTTATCTCCAATAAAAACTGGTTCAATTAATCCCGCGTCAAAAGCTTGTTTAGTAGACTCTATTGAAACTGCTTTTCCAGCATTGACTATAACAACTTTAACTGGCCCTTTTGTTTTTGCTAATTTTAACAAATTTTCCGGACAGACGATTTCTTTACTAGATAGCATTTAATTCATTTATCTCTTTTAAAATTTTAGAAGGTATAGATATATCTTTATTCAGATTCTTTCTATACGTTTTATTCTTTCTTTCACCCGGGTAAAGAATAGATGTAAACCCTTTAGCCTTTGGTAGCCTCTTAATTCTTGAAATATTTATTTTCATTTCTTTGAAAAAATTTTTACCTACGAAAATTTTAGGATTTATTGTTATGAATAAATGACCCATATTTTGAGGACCAGAGAAGTCATCAAAAGGATCTTTTGTTTTACCGCTATGACTTGAGCCAGTGATAACTCCACTTAAAATATCTACCATCCAGGCTAAACCTGAGCCCTTAAAAGTTGCAATAGGAAGCTGTGTTCCTTGTAAAGCCTTATTGGCATCAGTTGTAATGTTTCCAAATTTATCTAATGCAACACCATAAGGAATTTTCATTTTAAGTTTACTAGCTCTTCTAATTTTACCTCTGTTAATCATAGAGGTTGAAGCATCCAGAATAAAAGGGGTTTTGCCAGTTGGTACGCCAAAGCAAATCGGATTAGTTCCAAATAAAGATTTTTTTGCACCATAAGGAGCCAAAGCAGCTGGGGCATTAGTAAAACAAAAAACTAGTAAATTATTTTTTACAGCTTGTTCGGCATAAAAACTTGAGAGACCGTAGTGTCCACTTCTCTTTACTGCCACTAAACCAATTCCAGTTTTTTTTGCATTTTTAATAGCTTGTTTTATTCCTATATCAGCTGCAATGAAGCCTATACTATTGTCAGCATCAACATGTGAAATAGAATTACTAATTTTTTTTACCTTTATTTTTGGTTTTGCATTAATTAATTTTTTTTTTATTCGATCACAATACATTTTTAATCTAGCTAACCCATGTGAAGGAGCACCTAAAAGCTCAGCTTTTATTAAATAGCTTGATACTGTTTTGGAATGATCTTTTGAAAGATTATGTTTTTGAAAAATTTGATTTAAAATTAGTTTTAATTTTTTTTGTTTCACTTAATTATTTTATTACCTTTAGATTCCCAATAATCAATTCTTTGCTTCTGGTTTTCAACTAATTTTTTACACATCAAACCATATTGGTTAGCAAGAGAGGAAAAATCTTTTTTAGCAATAAGAGTGAATTTATCTATCTTTTTCTTTGTTTTTTTAGTCATAATTTTAGGAGACATTCCTAAAACTTCACCAAGATCATGATTAAATTTTAAAGATACATCAGCGCTTTTTTCAAGACTCTCAATAATTTGTTTACCTTTACCAGCCTTTTTGAAACTTTCTGCAGCTATCTTATAAAAACTATAACAAGCCACATAATCTTTTTGAATATTTTCTAGAACATATTTAGCTACTTTTTCCTCTTTTGTTTTTTCAACTGCGAGCAATTGATGAGGTAAAAATAAAAATATGATTAATAAAATTTTTTTCATTAGCTTTCTAATTTGTATTTAATTATTTTCTCACAATTTGAAAGTATACTTATACCTTCTGTATTATTTAAAACACTTTTTAATTTTATTGTTTTATCAAAGGTGTCGAATATCATTTGAGTGTAAAAAGCGGGGTAACCCGAAATCTCAGTTATTATCTCACCATTTTCTTTTGTTACTCCTTTTGTAGAAGTATTCTCTTTTTTAACACGTATATCATTCATTCTTAATCGATCATAAGTTTCATCGGTGTATACAAAGTCTCTTATCATCAGCCCTTTATTTATATCAATTTTGTATTCATTTTTTTCAAATTCGTAATCTTCACTTTTACAATTTTTGAAAACTAAAATTTCTGCCGACAAAGATGTTGTTAACATGAAAAAGAAAAATATATATATAGTTTTTTTCATATTAAGAGAGTAGATGCGCCAATAGAAGAACTGTACCAGTTACTCTAAAAATATGTTTCAAAATATAAAAAATTCTTGTTTTTTGACTGTCGTTTTGCCTCTCAAAAAGTTTTTCAACTCTCCATGATATGAAAGAAGCGATATAACAATAGATCGAGTAAACTAAGTATCCAATCATAATTTAACTTTATATCTCCTCATTGATGCTTCGGCTAATATTAAATTTGGATCCAAAAAGGTTTTAGAAATCTTAGCTTTTTTGAAGGATTTGTATGCAAATATTGCAATTGGAAGTTCTGTGCATCCTAAAATTATTTTTTTACATTTATTTTTAATTAAATAGTTTACAGCTGGTTTTAAAGCTTTCTCCGCTTCTTTTGTTCTACCCATTTTTACATATCTAATAGATTTATTGACATGATTGATTTGAAGTTTTTTTGAAGGCACTAAGAGCTTATATTTTTGTTTTAAAGATTTGTTATAAATTCCTGTTTTGATTGTTGTTTCAGTTGCTAACAAACCTATCTTTGTATTTTTTTTACATTTTTTAGAAATATTTAAGTATACAAGTTCTGGCATATTTAAAATTGGAATTCTTATTTTCTTTTTTAAATCCAAATACCAGAAGTGTGCAGTATTGCATGGCATCGCAATGAATTTGCATTTATTTTTTTGTAAAAATTTACAGCCCTCAATAAGACTGTTTAAAACTTTTTTGTATTTTTTATTATGTTGTTTTCTATCTGGAATGGAGGCTTTATTATAAAGAACAAACAAAGGATATTTTTGATCTGCCTTTCCTCTATTTAATTTTGCAAGTTTAGAACAAAAATCTAATCCGGCTTGTGTGCCCATGCCACCAAGTATTCCAATCATAAATTATAAAATGGATTAACCTTTTCCTCGCCAAGGTATCGTTTTGTCTATTATCTTTCTAAT
>Ga0315315_10006681_pt1 | contig 10663 bp, 6 predicted proteins | sample M140m3416metaG_FD_203699 | JGI IMG/M metagenome (GOLD analysis project Ga0315315, IMG submission 203699) | Ammonia-oxidizing marine archaeal communities from Monterey Bay, California, United States - M1 40m 3416 | ecosystem: Environmental > Aquatic > Marine > Intertidal zone | place: USA... | reverse complement strand
GGGGGTCTTATACCTGCTAAAGTAGATATCGGTGGACTACAATCCAATGTACCAGTTATTACCTTTCTAGTGGCTCTTGGATGGTCATACGACAAAATAAAGGAAAGACTCATGCTCACAGAAGAGGAGTGGGATATATGGAACAAGGACACAGGCGTGACTGCCTGGGAATCGCAGACACAAGCAATGACATGGGTTCTTGGTAGGTTCAAGAATAAAAAGACACCTAAACGCTCATTTATATACTTGGTGTATCCGCACGTTGGAACCGAAGACGAATTCGACATGGTACAGTCCAAAGGCTGGCCTTACCGCAAAGAAATCATGATGGACCAGGTGGTCAATTTGATTAAAGCTGCCCGTGGCGAACGAAAGTTTGACACTAGAGACCAGCTACCCAACAAGAGACTGGACACTGCCGGTGCTCTCATGGGCTCGCTCTTTGCTCATATATGGAACAAATACATAGAGGAAGTACAGAAGACCATACAGAAGTGCTGCGATTCACAGAAGAAAATACGCATCGAAAAGATTGCTGGTTCTACCGCTATAACAGACGGTATCAAGTATGCGTTGGCTACAGGCAAGTGGAAAGGCGATAAGACTCAAGTACGCGAAGGCGTATCACAAGTTCTCAACCGCAACACGTATATCTCTTCTATCTCATTACTAAGACGTGTCGATTCCAACGTAGATACCGAACAAAAAATGATTGCACCGCGAAAATGTTACGGAGACCAATGGGGATTTCTATGTCCAAACGAGACACCCGAGGGTCAACCTACCGGTCTAGTGTATCAAATGTCATTGACAGCACAGATATCTACATCGTCCAAGAACAAAAGAATGTTCCAGCAACTAAAATTCGATGACGACGGTGAGCATCTGATATACCACAACGGAATACCCGTAGGTAAGACCAACGACGTGCTCTATGTCCTCAACCATATAAAGAATCTCAGACGCAATCGTTTGGTACAGCTGGATATATCTATATCCTATCAAAATCAAGCCATATACATATGGACAGACGCGGGTCGTATTTATCGACCTGTCCTCGTAGTTACACAAGGCAAGCTGGGTATCACCAGTGATATAATAGCTGACTTGAACGCAGGAAGAACACGATTCAATGACTTGTATCAGCTGGGAATCGTAGAGAACATAGATGCTTACGAGACTACCAATTGTTACATTGCGTTAACACCAGACGCCCTCACCGTAGAACATACACACTGCGAGCTACACCCTTCCATGATATTCGGAACACTAGTGTCTAGCTCTCCATTCGCAGATATGAACCCCGGACCGCGTAATACCTATCAGGCAGCTATGGGAAAGCAGGCTATGGGTATATACGCCTCCACCTATCAGAAACGTTTTGACTCGTCTGGAAATATATTAACCTATTGTCAGAAACCATTGGTCACTACTAAATCGGCACAAGCATTGGGACAGAATGAGATGCCTGCTGGTTTCAACGCTATAGTGGCATGTATGTGCGATGAAGGTTACAACCAAGAAGACTCGACACAATGGAACAAGGCAGCTATCGAGCGAGGCATGGGGCGTTCCACTACGTACATGACTATGAGCGCGTCCACCGTCACAAGAGGCTCTGGATACCATAACTTTAAACGCCCAAAGGCCAATGATACCGTTCATATGCGTGATGAACATCTTTATACATGCCTAGACGACGACGGTCTACCACCTCCCAACACGGAGATTAAGCAAGGTCAAGCGGTTGTAGGGAGAGTTACCGTGCCCAGAGAAGTCATGTCGCATGGAAAAACTCCAGCGCTACCAGAACCTGTCATCAAACCACGTGACGCTTCCCTATTTAATAAAAAGTCCAGTGGAGTAGTAGACGAAACCATAGTCTTCCAGAACGACCAGGGAGGAAGGACAGCTAAAGTACGTGTTAGAATACAAAAAATTCCTGAGCTTGGTGACAAATTCGCTACCAGGCATGCTCAGAAGGGTACCATAGGCATGATTTATAGTCAAGAAGACCTACCGTTCACGGCCGATGGTATTACACCGGACATCATAATCAACCCTCACTGTTGCCCCACTCGTATGACAGTAGGGCACTTTAACGAGCAGTTGGCATCTAAGTTGGCAGCAATTACTGGCAGGCAGATTGATGCGACTTCATTCGACCACGAACCGGTCGAGACATTCTGCGCAGAGATGAAGGCAGCGGGGTTTAAACCTTATGGAAAAGAACAAATGTACTCAGGTAGAACAGGCTTGCCACTCAAAGCTAAAGTGTTTATTGGCCCCCTGTATTACCAGAAATTAAGACACATGAGTAGCGACAAGATACATGCGAGACCTCGTGGTAAGATTGTAGGGTTAACACGGCAACCAAATGAAGGTCGTGCGAATGGTGGTGGTTTGCGGTGGGGAGAGATGGAGCGTGATGTTGGTATATCGCACGGTACTTCGGCTGTTCTAAACGAGCGTATGTGTGTATCATCAGACGCATACGAAGCTCCTGTCTGTTCTAAATGTGGTCTCATTGGAGGTATCACGCGTCCGATTGGAATGATTGGTCAGAAGAAGGCACGGATGTACAAGTGTATAGGATGCCAGGGCGAAGCTAACCCTATCAAAAAGGTTAAAATGCCTTACGCTTCCAAGTTATTGTTACAAGAGTTGATGAGTATGGGCGTGAAGCCTACGTTATCTGTAGAAGATAAAGAAGTTGTTTTAAAGTAATAAGATAAAAATTTTTAATTTTATAATTCTTTACTGGCCAAATCGGTCAACGGTATGGGCGATTGTCTTAGAGGGCTCATACTCATGTCAGTGTCTTCGTCACTGCTCAATGGCTCTGGCGATACTTTATTTCTCAACCTCCAAGGTCTCGTTTTAGCACGCTGTTTCTCCAACTCAACGATACGTCCGTATGCCTCTGGAAAAGTAGTAGACAAGTCATACGTTTTGATATCGTCCCCGTGTATAAAAAGTTGGGTCAAAATTTGCACTTCTTCTTTGAGCGCAGCAATACGGGATTCTGTGTCGCGTCTTTCTTTGTTAAATTCACCGGTGAGATTCTGGATGGCGTATATCATATCATTCTGACCGCACGACAATAGGTCTTGAGTGATAGTGACACCGTTGAGCGCCTTCCTGACGCGCCATTCTTTTTTAAACTTCTCCAACTGCTTCTCGATACGAGTAAACTTCTGGTCAACCGTATCGTACATACGCATCAGAGTAGCTTGTTGGTCCATGACTTTTTGAATGGTAGAGTTAATAGTTTTTAGAATCTCAGTGGTATCAGACATTTATTAATAAAATAAATAACTAGGTTATACTCTATTTTTTTACTTTTTTTTTAATCTCTTCTTTGGACGCGCCGCCTCTTCTTTACGCATAGCCAGTAGTTCTTGTTCGTTGTATTTATCGCTCTGATTCCCTAAAACACTCCATCCTGGCGATTGTTCACGCGCGAACAACTCAATGCGTGGCACATCTCCAAAGAATGTAACAATATTGTCTCGCACGATTGAGGGCTTTCTGGAGTGTTGTCGTGGTGGTTCAATACATATAGAACTCATAGCGTTTGGATTGCCATCTCTCACTTCGTCTTCGACTAAATTCTTGAAGGAAGCAATTCTACCTTTAACGCCAAGTAGACATAGTTCCGCGTTCGAACGTGTATAATACCCAACTCCGAAGAAAGGTTTGTCACCGGCTTTGTTGGTCTTTACCCATGTACACCAGCAGGTTTTGTATTTGAAACCCCATGATTCCATTACCTGAAGAGCTGCTGGAAGGTTAGGAAGAGTAGCCCATAGAAGGAGAGCAGAATTTTTACGGCTAATACGCTGGACATGATACCCGATTTGTCGAAGCGAATCCACAGACATTGTTGGATAATGAGCGATACCATCTCGCCCTCTAATTGTCCCGTTGCCAATGGTCCTAGTATAGCTCCACGGAGGGTCAGCATAAATAATATTATAGTAATCATTCCCTTCTTGTGAGAGAGCTTCTTTAATATCCATTTAAAATAAAGATAGAGTTATTATACAGTTAACATATTCTTAACTTATTTTAATCTTTTTAGTAGGTCTCACGTCTACTACACGCTCTGGTAGTTTAAGTGGTGGAACATATATCTTGGTATACCATGCGGGTGTCAGGTCTTTGCCTCTGTTCCACTTAAGGTACCATTCTTTAAGATGGTAGTAGGCACGGTATGAGTCTACACAGTTAAGGTTACCGTCGGCGTCATAACGAGCACAAGACTCGAACAGTTTGTCAGCGATACACACGTCAAAGTAGTCTACACCAACAGGTAGACCGACCGTAGCACGCTTGTGGGGCGGTGCTACGTACGTTTCTGGTACGCGATGTAATGGGTAGCCCATTTCTTGAAGGCGTTGTAGATGATAATGGCAGCGGTGTATCTTGCCGAAACGGCGTGAGTATTCTTTGGACAACTCGAGTCCAAGTTTGATGGTGTAGTCGTAGTGGGCCTTTTTAGCACGCACCCACACCGCAACTGGGTGGTTCTTGTGCGTCATGCGGTACGGGTCATCTTTGCCGTACTTTTCAATTAGTTCGGGAACGGGTGGAAAGTCAGGGTTCTCAGTGTTGTACCAATGAGCTGTGTACAGAAGCTGGCATATTTCGAGTATCATCTTGATACAGTGTTTGTCGCAGTGATATTTGGCGGCATCAACCGCCATCTGAGCTAGGACGAATAGATTCATGTTTGCGTGGGATAAGAAATGGTATTATTTTGATATATATAACAATGACATTAAATACTTCGCATATTCTTAGAGGATACAAGCTTCCACATGTTCAATGCTATCCTCCTCGTCTCTTTCAATCTTCCACTTGGTGTGTTCAACCAGCTTCCAGCTGCGTGGGTCCCACAGTACAGGATGGTTGCCACGCCTTACCCAATCGTTTATTTTCTTAGGGTCTGACTCTTGGAATGATATCAGTGACAAAGCTTTACCGTCGTGGAGTATAATTCTCTGTTCTAAAGGTATTTTATTAGGATATACGATTGTTCCTGACATATATGAGTTTAAACCTTGACTTAAATATATAACATTATATAAATACAAATCCTTTAATATAAATGCCAGACCACTTTCCATTAAAAGGTGAAATATGGGCAAAGCGTACTGCCACGGCAATTGGGAAAACGTATATGAAGAAGCACCATGTATTATGTTCAAATGTCAATGAGAACAGCAACGATAGGTGCAAAATCGTTAGCGTCAGTGGAAAAACTATAACGTATATACTTCCAGGAAAGATGGAGGGTAACAACGGGGGCGAGAATCGAAAACACATCAATACCTTTACAAAGGACTGGACGTTTCAAAATCCCTACATCTTCCCTCAACGAGGTTCGCTTTGGGTAAGAAACAACGTCGAGGTTCCGGGTGTACGGGAGCTCTACATTAAAAATGAACTCGGACTTGGCAGGTTTGGCCGACGGGAGCCAGTGGTACTACAAATCATAGAAGGAATAAATACCACTCAGTACGACTACGACAATGGAAGTTTCCAGACGCGATTTAGAATGGATTTGTGTACGGTAAGAGTATACAACACGGACGAAGATGACTTACCATACGGTTGGAAAGCAGGACCCGGATGGAACGGTGTCAAAGTCAAAGTTCCAGTTATTGACAAGAACTTCATAACTTTTTCGAGACAAGGTGGTAATAGCGACCAAGGTACACCCATTGGGTATAGATTGAGGCGGATGGACCTGTCCAAGTATTACACATACGTAGGTATTGTTCCACAATACTTGGATAGTATCGCAACTATGAGCAATGCCGTTAGTAGTCTTCGATGGAGGCCTAGACTAACCCGTCTTCCAAGAGTTGGAGAAATATACAAGGTAAAAAATGGAGACCTTACACATGGTCAGATGGTGACCTCTGTTGCTTGGTCCAGGGACTTTAGAGACATGCATGCGTACGCAACGCACGACGCAGAAGCCATGGGTTATGAATTAGTTATTGATGGGTCATATTCATCCGTCAAACATCATCGCAATATACTCGCAGCTAAGAGAGGACCATGTACAGAGTACATGCCACTGTTCGCAACGTTTCCATTTCCTCCTAGAATGCGAGACCATCAATCGATGGTAGCCATTGAATACGACCGTGAGGTTCATTACCCGGAAGATAAACCTACATTCATAGTAACCACCGTTCAATTAATAAAGAAGGGTGAAGAGTGGGTGTATTGGGGAGACCGGGCTTTATTGTGGGAGATAGGCGAGTTTGAAAAACTCTTGATAAGGCAAATGCTGGATGACAATCACTTGGAACGGTATAGAAAAATGATTGCGTATACGTCCCATGGTGTCGTAAACGGTGAACGCAGTGCTGTACAGCCTGCTGATTTCCATCTAAGCCTCCGGCCCCGGGGAGAATACACCACAGCGCATATGGCCAACATAGATTACCCCACGGACAAGAGGGAGGAGGTCGAGGCGCTCACACACCACAACAAAGAAGCCAAGATATTTGGTGGACAATGGCCACCCTGGTGGGTAGATGATAATGGAAAGGACCAACGGGGTGTAGGAGGTTCAGGTTCTGTCGATTGGCCACGTCTAGGAAGGATGTTTGGCACTGTCGATGGTGAAATTAATCGTGTGTGTGAGATAGAATACAGCACCCCCTATGGCCCTAATGTGACATCGATATCCACGTTCAATGCCAATGGAAAGGAAATTGTTCGGTCAAAAAAAAATATGAAGAATTTCTTCGATTACAATACAGAATTAACCAGCATGTACTTCGATACTAAAAATCTGCATTGGAAAGAATTCCGAGAGAGAAGAAAAATTTTTTTGGAGTCGTTGACACACGAGGACTGGGAAATACGCAAAGACCCAGATAAGGTAGGTTATATTATGTCCTTACCGTCCAATGAAGAGGGAAACGCTATGTTATGGCTTGAAGGTCCTTTGATATTATTAAATGAATTTAGGAACATGATGAATGACCCAGACCTTAAAGGACGAGTGAAGCCAAGGACTCGTCAGAGTTACGACAATGCTATAATAGAGTTTATTCCAAAGCCGGCCCCACCAAACAATGGGAGAGTCAGGCCTTGTATACATAAGCTAATGACAACAAAAGGATACATAAAAAAAGACCCCTGGCGGTCAAATTCCGGAACACCCAAGGCATTCTACGACTATATCAAGCCGGATAATTCCGAACATCTTTTAAGCGTTGGTAGTAAGTACAAGTGGGTTAAAGATGACATGGATAGCCTCAAGCGAAATGGACGAATAAAAGACATCAACACGCCTGGTGGCTTCCCTTCTACAAATGAAATAGTGGTTCTAGGACCAGCTTTTTCGTTCGCATACGGTATGCAATTGGACAACTCTAACAAGCAATATTCTGTTTGGGTACAGAATATACCAGGATGGGGTGGTGATTGTGGTGTGTATAAAATGCCTGTCGCTTTCTTATTGGCATCTTATCGGTATAACGGGTTCCGAACGCTTAAATTTAGTGTCGTAAACATACCCAAAGCAGTTGTTCTCAACTTGTGTCTTATTGAGGACGACTCGTACATCGCCAAGGAACGGGCTCAGTTTAATAACTACGATGCCTATCAAGTCATTCTGCCTCCTAATATGGAGCTTTACAAGTGGCCAAAGACCGGAGAGACCTGGCATCATAAAATAGTTCCGCAGATGACTATGGGGCCAGCTCCAAACAACAAATACATAGGGCGCACTAGGAATATGGGTTTTGACAATCGGCGCTTTGACCTCAACGCAACGAATTATGTCAATTGGTCGTTATTAAGCCAAGATGGTATGCGCGTTCCTACAAGTACAAGCTACTTTGCCCATAATCGGGAGACTGGGAGTCTTTATCGTTTTCTTGGAGACTATTCCCAACGGATAACTGAGGATATGAGCTGGGGACACAAGTTCCAACTCTTTATGAGGGCGAAGAGGTGGCGCGTTGAAATCGGTAGCGTTTTTTTAAATTGGGGTACTGGACGTTTGTATCATGTTACAGGGATAAATGAATCAGATGGTAAACGGGAATCGTATAATTTCCAAGTGCTACACAAACCAACCTACTATGCGTTTGAGGAAACGCGCAATTTGCGTAAAGACCGTTGGGAAATTACCATCAAGGTCGAGGATGACTTTGTGACATGGGGTCATGGAATGATTTTTCTTGGGGATGCGAAATTCGCCAATTGGCGTGATGTAGATAAACCCATCATAGGGTCTACTTACATATTGAAGGGACCACCAAGAGGCGACATGGGTCGTTCCGACTACGTTAAGGATAAAGACGGGTGGCGCCCGTTGGGTAGACCAAGAGACCGGATTGGCGATGGGGGTAACGTCAATAAGATATACCAACGAAAATTAGGACACTTGAGAAGAACAACGGCTATCAATTTAAACGACGGTCACACAAAAGGAGTGACCGGTCCCCGTAATGAAGTTGTCATCTTGGATACATTCGAAAAGAACGAAACGGTGTACGTTCGATTCAAATTTCTACTAAAGAAAGCTAGTGTAGAGGACGTGGTGATGACCGAAGTGGATTTCTATTACCTGTTTAAGTGGAGGGACGCCGAACTTGGTCGTGAAGAAAGACCACAACTAAAATCACATCCCACCTTCAAGGAAGAAAGAAAATTTGCACAAGCAAGGAGACGCAACATGGAGTCCAATAGACTACGGAACGAGAAAGAGGCTTTTTCCAGGAAAGAATATAACTGCGTTATTTGCTTTGAGGGTACCACCGACCCTTCCAGTTATGTATTGAATAGCGAGACCAATGAACCACAAGGATATCTATTCACACATGACCACCATTGGACAGCAGAACCTCATATCATATGTGGAAGCTGTGCAATCGCATTGTTAAAAGATGACGATTCTCGTGAGGGAAGTTACGAGATTGCTCAAAACGCATCTGACGATTTTGTAAAGGGGGCGGCAATGGGAGAGCAAGACAACAACGGATTCCCTTTAGGTCCGATAGAACCATACAAAATTAAATGTCCACAATGTAGAATTTATCACACTTTTCGTCGTTTAGAACTACAGGCGAATCGTAACGAGTCACGTGGTTCCAGTAAGAGAGATAGGCAGGGCGGACAAGTTTGGGGAGAGTTAAATAAATTAACATTAAAATTTTAATTAGTCCATGTAGTATTACACACCGGTCCCACTATGTTTGGACCATAATGTTTAGTAAAGTTTGTATCGTTGCATATTGCCCATCTTAATGCGAATGCGAGACCCTTGTACGGTAACAATTCTCTCAATTCTTCTATTACTTCGTTCGTATTGCTTACGGTCTCGTTGACTTTGTGAACCATGGCTCCGGTAATACAGGTGATAATCAATATCAACACCAGTGTGAGCCCTACTGATATATAGTTACAATAGAACATTCTTCTGTTCGTTTTCTTTCCCATATCGCCAGGGATGAGCGGTTTATCGATAGTTGAATCGTTTAGTACGTCCATTTATTGGATTGAATCTACCTTTATACTCGAATATATAAGGGTGTATGCAACTACCAATGCCAAGAGATGTAACGATTATTACTTTACTCCAGGAGATAAAGTACCTGAGGCAGCAGATAGCGAATACACCAGAGTTACATTACGTTGGTTTAGTTCAATGGGAATCAACAAGACCACAAGTACCGACAGGGAGATATACCAATTTAATGCCACCGGATTAAATTATTTCCATATCATATCCCACACACCGCGAGACCATGGTTTGAGTTTGAGAGAGTATCGTTTTCTACCAGCAGCGTCATAAGGTAGTAATCCATGACCAAGTAACATGTCAGCTATTTTGTTACCACATTTGGAAACTAATTGACCCCATTCTATCATTATCAATTTAACGTCATTATTAGCGAAAAACTTATTTATTTTTTCAAACATTTGACATTCGTGACCTTCTATATCTATTTTCATTATTATGGGACCGTTGTAATCAATATTAAATGAGTCGAAGGTGTAGGCATTTGCAAAATCAACATTCTCAACACCGTCTAACGATTTATTATCTCTCACCGAAGTACCACCAGCATTCTCTCTAGGCGTTGAAAATGAAACCTTGGTGGCCGTATTAGTTATAGCATATGGATATATTGTTATCAAGTTGTTCCATTTGTTCCAATTGATAGTTGAACAAACTCTATCTAAATTCAATAACAACGGTTCAAATGCTATAACTTTATGGCCATTAGCCGCCGCTACGAGACCATACATTCCAATATTCAACCCAACGTCTACAAACAATGCACTGTGATATTCCTTCAAATATTGGGTGAATAAATTAATTTGGTCATGTTCCCAAACACCCGAACGTTTAATCATTCCAGATACATGTATATCTTGTTCAACTGGGTGTATAAACATTTTGAATGGTGGCCTTGTCCTGGTCATCACTCCTTCGCCATTGGGTGTGATTGAAGAACAATCGTATTCTTGTTTATCGTCGAGAGAATTTTTCGGTACACAGTCCTTCTCGCCAACGATAACGTCTGGAAACTCCGCACATAGGGGGCTCATCGCCTCTCGTTTCTCTACACAGTGGTTCAATTGCTTCATATCAATTGCTTGATTCAGTCCTTCTTTTCTA
>Ga0315315_10006680_pt1 | contig 10664 bp, 5 predicted proteins | sample M140m3416metaG_FD_203699 | JGI IMG/M metagenome (GOLD analysis project Ga0315315, IMG submission 203699) | Ammonia-oxidizing marine archaeal communities from Monterey Bay, California, United States - M1 40m 3416 | ecosystem: Environmental > Aquatic > Marine > Intertidal zone | place: USA... | reverse complement strand
CCATACACTTGAAGTTGTCCTTCACGATTAATAAAACCTAATTTACCTAAATTCGTTTTATCGGAAATAGGTATGGTATATAAACTAGAAGCATCTTCATCAGGTCCACTTCCTTTATCACAAGCAAGTTTATTATAAATAACCTTCAATTGTTTATTTACTCCTTCTCTTGCCATAATTAATCTGTACGCCCCATTCGGTGAACCAATCCATTCATCTATTTCTAAAAATTCTCCACTTTTTAAAAAGTTCTCTCCAGTTTTCCCATTTTCTGCTTTATATTCATCTACGGTAATTGATTCGGGTATATTAAGATTATCCTTTTTATTAGTCCATAATTCTTTATTTTCCCCATCCATTAATGTTAATCTTCCATCATTATCTAATACTAACTTTACACTATTACATAATTCATATTCTTTTGAACAATTAAATTTCGCTTCTCGGCCATTAGCTTCTTTGGCTACTCTAACTGATTTCATAGGTCCATTATTTCTCCCACATCTATATTTTGCTCTAAATTCTTTTAAACACCCTACAGCTGGGTCGTCTTGATCTAGACTAATGGGAAATAAATATGAACCATTATCTGAAGTAATTGTATTTGGTATATGTTTTGTCCAATTATTTGGTTCTACATAATAACTCATTTATATAAAAGTAGATTATTTTTATATAAACCTTATACGTGTATTATACTATTTTTTATTTTATAAATATGGGTTTTTTCCCTTTAGTAAATAATTAATATTTATTGCGCCCAACCTAAACTATCCTCTCGTTTGCAAATACATTTTGTCAGAGATCCTTGCCTATAAGTACAAGGTTTATTATGATGTGTACCCCCAGCAACACATTTGGCTCCTTTCCAATTAGGCATTTCATTATTCCAAGAATTACCACCTGTTCCTCTACAATATGTATTACAATTTACAGATCCATCATTTGAACTAACAACTTTATATGTATTAGCATCTTCAAGTAATTTATTTCTACAAACTGATGGCATGGATGGTGTTATTTCCGTATGAGAACTACAATCGACATAAGTTTCACCTCCACCTCCACCAGTATTATTACTTTTTACATTAAATTCTTGTACTGCAGCGCCCGTTAATATTATCGGTGGGCTTAATAATCCACCATCATTTGTTTGATTTACTCCACTAATCGGTGGTTTTATAGTATATAAATTAATTTGCATTCCTTTTGCCCGGAATTGACAACAATCGCCGCGATTATAATAAACAATTTTTGTTATAGGATAAGAAGCACCTAAATCGAATAAAACAAAATCATGGTTGAGTCCTTCTCCATGCCTAGGCTGTCCAGAATGATATCCATGGTAATAAGGTTTTGGTTTTAATTGGTAATCAACTAAATGATTTAAATGAGCGTGTTTAGACCACCCCCTATCACCAGTATGTCGATGTGTACGCCAGAATGATTTAACTCTGATATCTCCAGGTTGGGTTGTTCTACATTTATAAGCCAAATTAGTCAATTTTCCTTTTTCATAACCCCATATTGCCAATTGCGACATTTGTAAATAACGATTATTCATCATTTTTACTTTTACATACCTCGCCGTTAATGGTTTTACTTGAATATTACTACAATTTCGACCAAAACTAGCAGTTATACTTTGCGTATTAATATCTCCTCCAATAAATTTATCGCATTTAATATATTTACTTAAAGCGTCATTCGTATTATGATTATATCCCTCAAAATATTTTATATTTTCAGTATTTGACGTTGTTGACGTTGTTGTCTCTGGAGGTTTTAATTCATCATAAGAATATGCTTTGGGCGAAACAGCCCAGTTTGAATCATTCATATCAGATATGAATAATGGCGTAGTTGAATTTGCAGGAGTAAGTGCAACTAATAAACCAGCCGGACCGCTATTATTCCATGGATGAAATCTAAAAATATTTAATCCAGTTTTAATTTTTAAATTAGTTAATGGTATTGTTGCAGATGTTTTTTCAACTGTTATAGTTTGTCCACCATTAAGTTGTATGTCGGCACGATCATCTGCACAAACAAAAAGTGTACCATTCATTTCTTGTTGAGGATTAGTATAAAAATAATATAAATACTCTGAAAAACCGCTATTATTCCGCCAATTACTATTAGCCCATATCCAGTATGGATTTATATTACTCGGCATTCCCTTACCCCATCCTGTGCCATTACCCCATGGCCACCCGCCTCCTCGTAATCTATATATATTAACCGGAGGATTTCCAGCATTCCGACTATTTTTTATTTTACCCACAACACCCCCAAAGAAGAATTCTCTAAACCTCGATTTAGTATCTCTATTATCTAAATCAAGCCATCCAACATTATCAAATACAACTCCATTGAATGAAATAGATCCGATATCAATACCATCATTATTTGACATCTTTAAATAAGCTCCGGTTATTGGTAAATTGTCTCTATTTGGTGGTGTGAAAGTTTTGGTTATTGTGCTTCCTTTTCGTACACCAACTACGAGAACCTCAAATGGACTATACACTCCATCTTCATATAACCATTTAACTAATACGTTTCCACCTGAATCAGCCCACCTCTTACTAGTTATGGTCATTACAACATCTATTTTTGTATCTATTTTTTTGTCAAAAATAAGGTTTTTATATACACCAATTAATCCATTTGCGAATAACCCACCAGTATTAGCATCGGTTGACCCTGCTCCAGCCAAATTATACGCAAGGTCTGGTTTTGTATAAATAGGGGCAGCTGATTGATTGTTACTGCCAACATGACAATTATAGATAGAATTTGCATCTCTCGTTAAAGCAAAAATAGGTTCATTTGAATCAACCGCCCAAGTTTTACACGCTTCTTTTGCCTTTGAAAAATCTTGAAAATTTGAAGGATTATTATTATTTGAACTAGCTGGATATGCTGCAAGAAATCCAGTATCGCTTAATCCAGTCAATGTATTTTTACTTACACATTTTGTTATTTCTCTCGCATCTGGGTTGGGAAGCTCATTTATAAATAAATTGTAGTTTCGTTCACTTAATCCTGGCGTATCTAAATATTCAGTTGTTTTTGCGGTTAAATTATCACGTCCAGTCGAATATTGAGCTAAATTATTTCCAATTGCATTTACTTGACTATCGGTAATTAATTTGTCTCCAGATATTTTATTCTGCATACCAGTATTGGGGCCTAGAATACCTCCGTTTTCATAACCTTCTCGTTTTCCTCTTGAAAATTCTTGGGTTATTTTTTGTTTTATATTATCAAATAATTTCATTCCTTGATTAAAAAAAGGTATAGCATTATTATTCTCTTGTTTATATTTGATAGATTCATTCTTATTTTTTATAGGTCTATTATTATTTGACATTATTACTATATATATATATTAATTATATGTTTTAATAATTAATATACATGATACTATTTAATTTCTCTTGCGGTTTTTATAATAATCGTAAACATAATAGGCAAAAATCATTCCAGCCAGGGCTAATATAAACATATCTAAATTACTCTCTTCTGGATTTTTAAATACATAAATCAAACACCCTACAATAAAAATTGTAAATATTAAATAAAGCATATAATAAGAAAAATTAGATGTTGTTGTTAGTTTACTTAATTCAAAATTTTCATCTAATTTCATAGGTTCTTTTAATTTTTCAAGAAGTTTGGCATGTTGTTGTTGCAATTCGGTATTTTTCGTTAATAATCGCGTTACATTCATATCCATTACGGCTTTATAGCCATCACCTTTTGGTATAATTATTTTTATTAATTCATTCGCTTCTCTCGCCAATTCATTAATTTCTTCTTTTAAAAGAGGTAAATCAGATGGATATATAAGCCATTTTGACGACGCATTACCACAAACAGCAGTATCGCTACTAAGTTTAATATTATTCGCTAATACATTACCCTCGTCATCTTGACTTTCATGATTCGTTATACACTTTTGTCCGGTTGTATCATATAATGTATATTCACGCTTGTTGATATTTTCGGTATACACTCCAAGCCACTTTTGTTTAACATCCGTATCATCGCATGTTTTCATTGTAATACTATCATCTTCTTCACCAGTTAAACAACTCTTACCATTATATGATTTAATTAATTTTCCCATATCTGTATTAGAGCTTGTTTCGGCTAAATACCACATTTGGTTATAATTTGTATCCAAACTTGCCCTCGACATAGAAAGATTACTCCCTTCTTTTGTTATAACAGAATTTGGGTTGTGTTTACTAGTCGAGTTTTTAATTGAATAGGGTGTTGTTCCGTTTAATTCCGTATTAACATCTGCGTCATATATAATTTCATGATGAAGTTTATATAAATTTAATTTCTCTTCTAATTCATTCAATTTTGATTTAAGTAAGGTAGCGTTTGGTTCTCCACGATTTCCATCTATATTACTATCTAAAGAATCATTATATTTATCATCAGTAAAATCTGATAAATTAAAACTACCAGACATTATATTATATATATTATAATATAATATTATACCTACATATATCTACATATACCTACATATATCTACTATACGTGTGTATATCTATACGGCAAATTTACGAGATATAAAAAATACTAATAATAATGCCCCTACAACAAACATTGCATTCATTACATTTGCATTTGGATTTACCATAATATTAAACGTAAAAGAAAGTAATGTTACTGTTATTATAAAATAGACAAAATAATGATAATACATTGAATTCATTCTAAGTGCTGAGTTTTCAATTTTTCCTCTTATTGTTTCTCTTTTTAATTTATCCTCAAATCCTTCTCTTTTTTTACATCCAAATCCTTCTTTTAGCTCATCTAATTTTTGATTCATTAAATCAATTGATGGTTCAGGGTCTAAATGATTAATATCTGATGACGCATATGTTTTGTATTCAGTTGCAAATTTATTTAATTCTTTATTCAATTCATCGTCATTATCATCGTTGTCTGTTGAAAATTCAACTTCATTTTGTTTATTTTTAGAGGTTGAATCATCTCCATTAAATGCTTCTACAATAGAACCCCATTTTTCAGATGAAGAGTTTTCTAAAAAATGATGTCTTACATTACCACTAATTTCATACAATTTACTATAATTATTGAATTCAATTCCTTGTAATATATGATTATTCAAATTAAACTCGGTTGAATCATTTTTTTCATCATTATATATACCTAAATTGTTATTTATGTTAGACATATACACTATATATACATTATCTTCATAAAAATAATATATTATTTTCAATATATTATTTTCAAGTTAATTTATATTTTTTTTGCTAATGCCGCGCTAGCGTTTGACGTAGCAGATGATGCCGCCGATGATGCCGCCGATGATGCCGCCGATGATGCTTTTGATAAAGATGATTTAATGTATTTATATCCAATAACCCCCCCAACTAAAATTACAATAAAGAAAATTGTATTTCCAAATAACAATTCATTGCGTGTTATTTGCGCATCATCAAACAATCCTTCAGCCGAATAACTTGAACTTTTTAATTCATTTAATTTTGTATTTAATGTGTTTGTTTCGGTGTCTAATTTAAGTATTTTTGTATCTAATTCGTTAATATAAGTTAATAAATCCTGACTTTCTCTTGCTATATCATTTTTATAAACAAAATACTCATTCTGTAATAATAACATATTATTCATCATGGTTTCGTATGCAGCTTTATTTGTCTTGCTTATATCTTCTATATATTTTTCATTCGGCTTCAATTTTGCTTTAGGAAATTGTTTTACTAATTCATTTAATTTCAAATAAAATCCATCATTTAATTCTTTAGCTTTATCTGTTAAAAAAATTGGAGCTATATAATCATCATCCGACATATTTTTGTATATATTAAATATTTATTTATTATTATAAATATGTATTAATTAACTAACTAACTAAATTTGTTCAAACAAACTCTATAAAATTCAGATTTGATTGATGTCTTACTTGGCCTAATAACTTTACAAAATTCACCTGGACGAATGCCAATAACTTGAGATACTGGACTAAAACGTGATATATCAGGGATTTGGGTATCCTCCAAAATATTAAAACGTTTTTTTACTTCTGTTTTCTCTTCATCGCTTAATACTTTGTGTGGAGGAACCAGTTGATGGTTCATTATATTGTATTGTAAACGCTTAATATTGATAACAATAATGAAAATTCTATCTTGTTCCCAAATATCTATTAATGTTTTTTTAATTGTTTCATTCGGTTCATCTTTCATGATGACAATTAAATCATCTTTCTTTGTCAAAATCTCTTCTAATGTAAATAAATCTTCTATATATTCATATAAATTTACTGGTCTCAAACTTTTGCCTAAATGATACTTTACGTAAGTTTTTTTATTTTTACCAGCATTTGTCATTAACATATCAAGCTGTTTGGTTTCAAATAATGTATTTACATCATTGATTCCAAAATCCTTATATTGACTGACGTCATACTCTTGTGCTTCTAAAAGTTCAATCATAGTATTTCGTGATTTATGTGTTTCAATAATTTGACTGCTTTGCGTATTTTGTTGTTGGTTCGCCATTTTGCTATTATATTAATATACTAATGTTATTTTATATAAATCAATTTTATTATTAATTATATAAAATCTAATGTAGAATAGGAGGATATGATATTTATAAATTAAACTTTATTGTTTTTTTATTCCCCTTTTTTTCTCCCTCCTTTTTATCACCTTCATCACCTTCATCGCCTTCATCACCTTCATCATTTTTTTTATCCTCCTCAGGAATTAATATAGAATCTTCTTCTTCTTCTATTATTTGATCGAGTACTAGTCCTTGTGCTTGTGCCTGCTGCGCTTGTGCCTGCTGCGCTTGTGCCTGCTGCGCTTGTGCCTGCTGCGCTTGTGCCTGTGCCTGCTGCGCTTGTGCCTGTGCCTGCTGCGCTTGTGCCTCTTCAACATTAATATTCGTATTATTTAAATTATCGTCTTTCGATATAACTGATACAGGATTTTCATTTAACCATGTTTTCTGTGCTTGCGTTTCATACTTAATAACCATTTGTTTAATTTCAGAATAATTATCCATAAGTCGATATGTTTCATATAGTTCATTTAAAAATTCTACTTGTTGTTCCCCGTGAACCTCTTGGGCTGCTGCTAATATATCCGCATCTACCTTGGCTAATATATCAGGATTTATTAACGACCCCCAAGATGTAGGCAACTTATCAAGTGTTTTATAAGCGTCACATCGATCTAATAATGCCGTTGAAAATTCACTACTTATACCTTTAAAACCTTTACCTACCAAATAAATCTCAGAATTTGTAGGTCGACTTGTTTTAGGTTTTGTTATATAAGTCTCTTCAAACAATGATGCTACAATCGCAATTAATGACCGACTAAATGGCGTAACAAATGTAAATTGTTTTGTTATCAAACTACCACCAACCGCAAGAGACAGAAGACCTGTTACGATTTGTCCAAAATTAATAAAAGCCGTTAATTCTTCCTGACGATTCAATTCACTAGGAGAAATTTCAATACCAACATCACTTGTATATAAATCTGCTCCATCATTGTTACCAAATCGCTGATGTGCCGCATTACCAAGCACATTTATAACAGCTGGCTCTGTTACATCACCAGAAATAGGCTCTTCGCCATCAGGCAACCCATTTGGCGCAGGACCCATTAACCAGTGATAGCGATTTCGTTCATATATTTTATAACGGTCTTCTAATATAGTCGCATTCCCTTGTTTCAAAGCAGCATCAGGTAAATAAGAACTAGCAATCCAATCAAACTCACTTGATACGCATTTGGTTTTCATATAGTGATTAATTGCTATAATAAATGCTCCAGGCAATTCAGCATTACAAAATACATTCACCGTCGGTAAACAATTTCCATTCATTGTAAGTAAATCCAATTGATTTATCATTTCATACATCTTTAGTGCCGCATTAGTCGCGTGTTCCATATTATAATTTTTCTGAACCAAACTTCTTAATTTGGCATACATATCCAATAAATTCGTTATATTGTAAAATAAACTATCTGGAATATCATCTAATTTTGATTTTGCTGCATTGATTTCGTCATTCAATTTGAACCATTGATTTTCCTGCGTTGGTTCCAGTGTAATAAATTCTTTATTGCTTTCACTCGGCATTGCTTCCAAATCACTTACTAAGAGTGTATCAATTTTACTAATACGCCATTTTTTGAACTCTGGAGGAGGTAATTTTTTAAATCCTAATATTGCCAGATTTTTCTTATCTTGACGAGCAACTGATATATCACCCTTCGGCATTATAGTATTCATATCTATATCCTTGGCTTGTCCGGTAAGTTTCTGTATATTATCAGAAAAACCCATATTAGTTATTTGTTCAATATTATCTTCAGTAATTATTCTCATTTGAACATTCATTGCAACCAGCTCTTGCATTAACAATTTAAATGCATAGGGCACTCGAACAATACTAAATGAACGACCATGTTTGGTTATGGTTTGTATCTTTAAATTATCGCTTAGTGACCCCGTAAACTTAATAGGGCCATCAACAAATGGACTTAAAAACAAATTTTGACTTTCGTTGTATATCGCAATAGTTCCGGTTTTATTGCAAACAGCCATGTAATGGTCATCTCCCCTAACTAACATGGATTCTTGTAAGAAACCTGATATACCATGCGCAATTAAACCATCGCGTTCCATTTCACCAATACGCAAACCTCCATCATTCGCGCGTCCTTGAACGGGTTGGCGCGTTAAAGCGGTTCTAGGACCCCGTTCACGATAATTTATTTTATCCTTTACCATATGTTTCAAACGCATGTAATATGTAGGTCCCATGAAAATTTCAGTTTCAATCTGCTCTCCAGTTTGCCCATTGTATAATATATCATTTCCACTCGAATGATATCCATTTTCTGTTAATAAATTGCCAAATACTTTAGGCATATCACTCTTATTTACAAAAGCAGTACAATCACCAAATGCGCCTTGTAACAAACATGCTTTTCCCATCAATGACTCAACTAATTGCCCTATGGTCATACGCGAAGGAATAGCGTGCGGATTTATAATAATATCAGGCTTTATACCATCTGCAGTAAACGGCATATCTATTTCAGGAATAACAAGACCTACTGTTCCTTTTTGACCACATCTACTACAAAACTTATCACCTATTGCCGGAATACGTTCACTGCGCACTCGAACTTTGGCTATGCGAAATCCTTGCTCACCTTCCGTCATAAAGGATTTATCTACATATCCAGTTTGACCCTTCTTCGGTAAAGAGGAAGCATCTAAAAATGTATCAGAATTTTCTAAGTTTGAAGTGACTTTCCCTATTAAAATTGTCTTCTCATTTACTAATGTATTTTCTTTTATCAAACCATGTTCATCTAACTGCGAATAATCACAACCAGGTTTTAAGCAAACCATATTTTTATTTTCAATATTTGCAAAATGAGAATCAATGCTTGATTTTCCCACCTTTGAACTTTCTTCTTGATTTTCATATACACTATAATATGTCGTTCTAAAGAGCCCTCTATTCAATGAACCTTCATTAAATAATATAGAATCTTCGACATTATATCCATTAAACGACATAATTGCCACTATTGTATTTTCGCCACAGGGATGCTCTTCGTTATTAATGTATTTTAAATAACGACTTTTCACTAACGGAACTTGCCCATTATTCAATACAATACCGGTCTTGTCTACACGCACTGGATAATTAGAATGATAGAGTGAAACAGCTTGTTTTGATTGACCGCACGAAAACAAATCCCGCGGCAATTGATTGTTTTCAGGGAAAATAACTTGGTTCCCCATGATACCTAACATTAATGAAGGGTGAATTTCTACGTGCGTGTATGGCTTATTGGCTTCCTTTGCCACATCATAATCCATTGCTATTAATGCGCCTTCAGTTTCGGATGTATCAACATAATCTAATATCGCTTGCGACGCCAATAAATCTCTTTTATCTGTTACATTATACAAATCACTGATGTTTTCATACATATGACTTGACTTGATTTTAAAATTAGGGTCTTTCTTTTGCGCAAATCCGGTTATAAGTTGTTCCCAAGTAAAATTATTTTTGCCGATTTTTTCCAATATAGATTCATTCATATAACTCGGTTTATGGTTATTTATATAAAAAATCGGACGACATATACGACCTGCGTCTGTATAAATATATAAAACATTGCTTTTAATGTCCCAGTAAACACTTGTAAATGTTGGTATAATAGCAACTCTTCGCATTAATTTTATATCTTTTTCCACCTTATGTGGTTCACTCATGACACCCGCCCATTTCCCATTTACAACCACTTTACATAACCGAGAAATAATCATTGGCGTGCACTCATTTAACAATAGCATATCTCCGTGCTTCCGTAACCAGCGTATCATTCCTACGCCACTATAACCTTTCGTCACTGAAGCCATTATCGTAAGATTTTTATGTAAACCTACATTACCTCCGTCAGGTGTATCAATTGGGTCAATAATACCCCACTGGGTTGTATGAGCTAAGCGAGGACCAACAACTTTTGCACTAGCATCTAACGGCAAATTCATTTTTCGCAATTGAGAAATAAAAGAATTAAAACTCAGCCGATTCACATCTT
>Ga0315315_10006679_pt1 | contig 10666 bp, 9 predicted proteins | sample M140m3416metaG_FD_203699 | JGI IMG/M metagenome (GOLD analysis project Ga0315315, IMG submission 203699) | Ammonia-oxidizing marine archaeal communities from Monterey Bay, California, United States - M1 40m 3416 | ecosystem: Environmental > Aquatic > Marine > Intertidal zone | place: USA... | reverse complement strand
AGCGCTTGATTTCCATACTCGCGGCCAACCAGGCAAAATCGCGCTACGCGCCACAAAACCACTGACAACACAACGCGACCTGTCGCTTGCTTATTCACCCGGCGTCGCCGTTCCTTGTCTGGAAATCGAAAAAAACCCAGACACCGCCTACGACTACACCTCCAAAGGCAATATGGTTGCGGTCATTTCCAACGGGACTGCCGTGCTGGGTCTTGGCAATATCGGTGCGCTCGCCTCTAAACCCGTCATGGAAGGTAAGGCGGTGCTCTTCAAACGCTTCGCCGATATCGATGGGTTCGACCTTGAAGTGGAAACCGAGGACGTGGACGAGTTCATTTCCTGCGTGCGTCTCATCGGCAACGCTTTTGGCGGCATTAATCTAGAAGATATTAAAGCGCCGGAATGTTTCATCATCGAACAAAAATTACGCGAAGAGCTAAACGTTCCGGTTTTTCATGATGACCAGCACGGTACGGCGATAATCGCGGCAGCGGGCATGATCAACGCGCTAGAGCTTACCGGGCGCAAAATGAAAGATATCAAAATGGTGGTGAACGGCGCCGGCGCCTCCGCCATCGCCTGCATCGAACTCATAAAATCTATGGGAGTACCCCATAACAACGTAATTCTTTGCGATTCCAAAGGTGTTATCTATCAAGGCCGCGAGGACGGTATGAACCAATGGAAGTCGGCGCACGCTGTTCCCACCGAAGCCCGGTCCCTTGCCGATGCAGTTAAGGGCGCTGATGTCTTGTTCGGGCTCTCCGTTAAAGGTGCCGTCTCTGCTGACATGGTGAAATCCATGGCGAATAAACCAATTATTTTTGCAATGGCCAATCCGGACCCTGAAATTACGCCAGAGGAAGTCGCTGCGGTCCGAGACGATGCCATTATGGCGACTGGGCGCTCAGATTATGCAAACCAAATTAATAATGTGCTCGGGTTCCCCTATATATTTCGAGGCGCACTGGATGTTCGGGCATCAACAATCAATGACCATATGAAATCTGCTGCTGCGTATGCCCTCGCGGCTCTGGCCCGCGAAGACGTACCGGATGAAGTTGACGCGGCTTATGGTGGCAGAAGGCTGCACTATGGGCCTGAGTACATCATTCCGGTGCCCTTTGACCCAAGATTGATTTACGCCATTCCGCCTGCGGTAGCTCAAGCGGCTATGGACAGCAAAGTTGCTCGCAAACCAATCGCCGATATGGACGGGTACCGTCAGCAATTGTCAGCGCGTTTGGACCCTACCACATCAAAAATGCAGTTTATTTTCCAAAGTGTTCGAGCGGAGAAGAAACGAGTTGTGTTTGCGGAAGGTGAGGAAGAGCGCGTTATACGTGCCGCATTGGCCTTCCGAAATGCAGGGTATGGTGAGCCCGTCCTTGTGGGCCGCGCGGATCGTGTCGAGGAAACCATGGCTTCGCTCGGTATTGAAGGCACTGCGGATTTAGAAATTCACAATGCCGCTTTAAGCACGGATAAAACCACTTATTCGGACTACCTTTTTGAACGCTTGCAGCGACGCGGGTTTCTTTTTCGAGATTGTGAGCGGCTGGTCAATCAGGATCGCAATATCTTTGGCGCTTGCATGGTCGCCTGTGGCGACGCGGACGGCATGGTCACCGGCGCGACGCGGCCGTTTGCCGTCGCTTTTTCGGAAGTGTCGCGCGTGATCGATCCAAAAGAGGGCGAATGTCCGATGGGCATCACCATTATGATGGCCCAGGAAAAAACGATCTTTATCGCAGACAGCCGCGTCCACGAACTGCCGACCAGTGAAGAACTGTCTGAAATAGCCTGCGCCGCCGCGGCCTATGCCCGCAAGATCGGCCAGGAACCGCGTGTCGCCTTTTTGTCCTTTTCTAATTTCGGTCAACCGAAGCGCTCCCAGATGGAGCGCGTGCGCAAAGCCGTTTCTATCCTGGACGAGCGTAAGGTGGATTTTGATTATGATGGCGAAATGAATGTGGACACCGCGCTGGATTTCGATCTCATGCAACGGCTTTACCCATTCTGCCGGTTATCGGGACCGGCAAATGTTTTGGTCATGCCGGAATTACACAGCGCCAGCATCTCCTCGAAGCTATTACAGGCGCTCGGCGACGGCACCGTGATCGGACCGGTGCTGGAGGGTTTGTCAAAACCAGTCCAGTTTGTTCAGTTGGGATGCCGCGTCAGTGACCTGGTACAGGCCGCCGCATTTGCAGCCTACGATTCCATCGACTAGCCCTAACCGCTAGATATAACCGAAATTTTGAAAGGCGGTGCGGTATTTGATCCGCCGCATCGTGCCCGAAACAGCAAAAGGTAACCGCCTCGACGCTCGTTTCAGTACCCAGCGCTGAAGCGACGGTCGCGATGGCGATTGCCGTCGTGCGATCCAATGGGAAACGGATGATCTTTGCTTCCCCGGTCGAACAGCCATCCAGGCGGCGCATTCTTCAAGCAATCCATTCCCCACCGCCGTTACATGCTCTCTTCCGATACCCCGCGTATCGCCAAATAAAGACATAAGAATATTGCAGGAAGGCCCAACATGGCAGCATAGGCAAAAAAAATCATATAGCCGGACCCATCCACCACAACACCGGAAAACCCACCGATGAATTTACCGGGTAGGGTCATCAACGAACTAAACAACGCATATTGCGTCGCCGTGTACGGCGTTCGGGTCAGGCTAGACAGGTAGGCAATAAAGGCAGATCCCGCGAGGCCACCGCTAATGTTGTCAGCGCTGATAACAACAGTAAGCAAGGTTATGTCGCGACCGACCCAGGCCAAGAGAGCGAAAAGCAAATTTGCTGCAAACACCAATACAGACCCCAACAAAAGCGGACCCATAACGCCATACCGCGCAACCAAGATGCCACCAAGAAAAGTGCCAAGAATCGTCATGCCTAACCCAAAAACTTTGATGATATTGGCGATTTCAGTCTTGCTGAAGCCAAGGTCCACATAAAACGGGTTAGCCATCACCCCCATGGAAATATCACTGACCCGGTAAACCGCCACGAACAGTAATATGGGTATGGCAAACCGGCCCACGCGCCGGAAAAATTCACCGAATGGCTGAACAACCGCCCGCTCAAACCATTCTCTAATGGTCAGTGACCCATCGTTCTTATTATTTTCATCCGAGCTCGATTGCGGTTCCGGAATAATCAGGACCGTTAGGAGGCCAATCATCATGAACCCGGCCATTACAGCGTAGCTCACGACCCAGCCCTGAAATTCAGCAATATATAGCGCCCCGGCGCCGGCCACGAGCAACGCAATGCGGTAGCCCAGCTGATAGGATGCAGCGAGCGCCCCCTGCATTTCCGCCGGTGCAATTTCTATCCGGTAAGCATCAATCGCAACATCCTGGGTTGCAGAGCAAAATGCTACCATTAGCGCAAACCCCACCAGTAATCGGGGAGACGCCAAGGGATCAGAAAAAGCCATCCCCAAGAGCCCAAGCCCAATACCGGCCATCGCTACAAACATCCACGCCCGCCGCCGGCCCAAGCTATCCGTAAGTCCAATCAGAGGCGCATGATCGACAACAGGCGCCCAAATCACCTTGATTGAGTAGGTAATACCTATCCAACTAACGAACCCTATCGCCGTCCGGCTTACGCCCACCTCGCGCAGCCACAAGGACAAAGTCGAAAATACCAGCAAGAAGGGTAGCCCCGCGGAAAACCCTAAAAACAAAAGCGCGAGGACCGATTTTTCTCCATAGATCACAAATGCTGCCCGCCAACTTCGATGAGTTGAGGCAGGCACGTTCAAGCCCTTAACCGAGCTTGGCCGCAACCAAGGCCGCGAGATTTTGTTCCGGCCGTGCACCATAGTGGCTGATAACCTCCGCTGCGGCGATAGCGCCAATTTTGCCGCAATCGGCAAGGTCCATTGACCGGCTCAAGCCAAACAAAAAGCCTGCTGCAAATTGATCGCCGGCGCCGGTTGTATCCACCAATTTCTTAACCGACTCTGCAGCAACCTCAACACGCTCGCCACGCCCAAGAATGACCGCCCCTTTTTCGCTTCGTGTGACACAAATAATGCCGCATTTTCCTTCGGCGCGCCGCAGCGCCGCCTCAAAGTCGTCTGCCTGATAAAGGCTGATAATCTCTTGTTCATTGGAGAACAGGATATCCGTGTGGTGCTCAACGAGATCAATAAACGCACCACGATGCCTATCAATACAGAAGCTATCTGATAGCGTGACCGCGAAAGCCCCCCCTGCCGTACGGGTAAGATTTGCGGCCCGCAGTATGGCCTGTTGAGCCACCCGCTGATCAAACAAATACCCTTCCACATAAACAATTTCGCTATTAGCAATCGCCACTTCATCCAAATCCTCTGGCGCTAATAAGGCTGCCGTGCCGAGGTGTGTGGCCATTGTGCGCTGAGCATCCGGTGTTACAAACACAAGACAGCGGCCCGTCGGCAACCCTCCGTCCGATGGCGTGCCGGCAAACGTACAGCCTATTTTTGCCATATCTTCCTGAAAGGTGCGACCAGACGCATCATCCCTAAGTTTGCCAATAAACGCCCCCGTACCGCCAAGCGAAGCAAAACCCGCCATACTGTTTGCGCACGAACCGCCAGACGCCTGATGGGGCGACTGCATTACCTCAAACAACGCGTCCGCTTGATCAGCCTCAACGAGCTGCATGCTGCCTTTTAGCAACTTGCGTTCCATCAAAAATTTATCGTCAGCTTCCGCCAATACATCGACAAGCGCATTTCCGATTCCGAGAAGGTCGTAGGTAGGCATGGTATTCTCCGGTTAAATCTATAATTCAGGCCGCAAAGGCCGCAAGAGCATAGCCACCGTGTAGCACCTCACAAGAAAAGCCGACACCCGGACTTGCGACGCGACCCTTGCACCGGTAGTGATGCTCTATGTTCCAGTTCTTATTAAAGGCGCTTGCGCAACTGCCGGACCCGGCCCTCAGGCACATTATGTATTTTAGCGTTTTTGGCTCCTTCATCGTGTTTGCGATGCTTGGCACAGGACTTTGGTATCTATTTAGCACAATCCCTGCTGAAAGCGTTCCGTATCTCACAAGTCTTCGTGATTACCTCGGCGGCTCTTTTCAATGGTTTTCTGAATTACTTTTCGCCATTGGTATCAGCCTTCTCACTATTTTATTTTTCCCCGGTATTGTCTCCATAATTGTTGGGTTTTTTTTAGAAGGTGCCGCGAAAGCGGTCGAGGCCAAGCATTTTCCCAATCTACCAAAGGGCCGGGAACAGCCGGCCCGAGAGATATTCATATCGACACTAAAATTTGCATGCCTAATCTTGCTGGTGAACACTATCGCCTTACCGTTTTACATAGCCTTATTTTTTATACCACCCCTTAATCTAATTCTCTTTTACGCTATCAACGGCTACTTGACAGGCCGGGAATATTTTGAGTTGGTCAGTTATCTTCGGCTCGACACGAGCGAAACCGAACAACTTCGAAAGCGCCATCGCGGCCGCATTCAACTGTCGGGAATTTTGTTAGTTTTTATAATGACAATTCCGATCGTTAATTTAGTCGCTCCGGTCATTGCAACGGCGTTCATGGTTCATTTGTTCCATTCGCTCGCCGGCGGACAGAAAAATTTATGACACCTACAATTTCAGCTTATGTTGACTCTAAGCTCGTGTACTCTAAGAATGTGGATTGCACAATTTAAGCGTGATCACTTAATAGCCGGAGGGGCGCCATGGCCAGAGATCAAAAAGCATTATCAGCACTTCCCGAAGGGTTTGCCAAACGCGTGGTGAGCATTCCTGGCCCCAATAGCGCAAGTTCGCTAGGCAGTCCCGAAACGGCTAAGAAGCTCGTAGTGGGCAAGGAAATTTGTATATCAGGGGCAATTACCGCCTGCGATACGCTGGTGGTAGAAGGACAGGTCGAAGCATCCCTGACCGATAGCCGTGTGTTTGAAGTTACCGAGAGCGGTGATTTCAAGGGTAAGGTCGAAATTGATTTCGCCGAAATTCACGGCCGATTCGAAGGGGAACTAACCGCTAAATCCCGCCTCGTAATTCGTCGTACCGGCGTCGTTTCCGGCACAATCCGGTACGGTATGTTGGAGGTCGAACAAGGTGGTGAAATTACCGGAAACATAAAAGTGCTTCCGGTAGAGGCAGACAAAAGCGAAAGTGGCAAAAAAAAATCAGGCGCTCACTAAGCGTGAATTTTAAATCAGTGCGACGGTTTTCCGCCGGTATTTTCTTTATCGCCTTGTTTTCCAGCGCTTGTGAAGTGGCTCCCGATGGACGCTTGGTCATGATGCCAGACCCGGCATTTTTTAGCGGGCACTCCGGTTCATCTTTTAATGCTAACGGCAAACCCGGCAACGAATCCGAAGCGCTTGACATTTCATCGCTAGATCAAAAACACGTTAAAGAATTTAAAGGCCGAGACGGGAAATTCCTACTCAGCCTAATTGGCCGACCCGATTTTATTCGACGCGAGGGGCTAGCACAAATTTGGCAATACCGATCGAATGCCTGCATATTCGACTTATTCTTGTACGGTAAATCAACAAACAAAAAGGTCCAACATGCGGAGGTCCGCGGCGACGGGGTTGATAGGTCCCCCGCGCGCGGGTGTTTTGCAAAACTCCTACAGGACCGCATTGTAAACAAAAACGCATTTGGCCCCGTTAAAGCGTTTTCCCTTTAAACCGGCACAGATCCTCAACCACACAAACCGCGCAATCCGGCTTTCTGGCTTTGCACACATACCGGCCGTGCAAAATAAGCCAGTGGTGTGCGTGGCGCATATAATGATCCGGCACCGCTCTTAAAAACTTTTTTTCCACGGCCAGAGGCGTTTCCCCGGGTGCGATGCCTGTTCGGTTCCCAAGTCTAAATAAGTGTGTATCTACCGCAATGGTCGGTTCGCCAAAGGCGATGTTCAAAACCACGTTTGCGGTCTTGCGGCCCACGCCCGGAAGCTTTTGCAGCGCGTCGCGATCACGGGGCACATCACTGTAATGTTCATCAATAAGCATTTGGCTAAGACCAATGACGTTCTTAGCTTTACTATTAAAAAGCCCGATGGTCTTGATGTGGTTTTTAAGGTTGCGCTCACCCAAAGCGACCATCTTTTCCGGTGTATCCGCTTTTTCAAATAGCCGCTTCGTTGCTCTGTTGACGCCAATGTCGGTTGCCTGTGCAGACAAAACCACTGCCACTAATAGCGTGTAGGAATTTACATAATACAGCTCTCCCTGCGGGTCCGGCCGTTGCGCTTCCAGGCGCCGGAAAAACTCTTCAATGTCGGCTTTTTTCATAAGTGTGAGACTACTGACCTTGCTTATCCGCGCCAAGCCCGAATAGGCCAATAACGCTAGACAGTTAGAACGTTGAGGGTGATAGTAAATTCTATAATGAACCCGCACGAAAAAACACTCGACGTTAATCACGTATATTTTGCTGCGGCATTGCGGCCAAACCGCAGCCTTAGCCGAACGGGGTTCCGCATTTTGATGTTTGTCGCAGCCGGCGGCGCCCTTTGCATCGGCATAGCATTCCTTGTCATTGGCGCTTGGCCAGTGCTCGGTTTTGGTGGGGTCGAAATACTTCTTCTGTATATCGCGTTTCGAATCAATTATCGCACCGGACGCGCTTACGAAAAACTCTGCCTCACTCGGGACGCGTTGGAAATAACTCGCGTTAGTCCCTACGGCAACGCTCAAAAATGGACGATGGAGCCCAGCTGGCTCCAAGTGCTGATGGACGAGCCACCACTCCACCACAGCAAACTGCAGCTGCGCAGTCATAGCAAATCGCTCATCATCGGCACCTTCCTAACGCCAGAAGAGCGGCTTGAAGTGGCAATTGCATTGAGGAAGGCTTTATACGATTGGCAAAGCCGGTAGTCCCTATCCCCATCATGAACCAGCCTTTGCGATTCACACATTTGGGTGCGCTTTTTGCCTTAGTGATTTTTTGGAGTTTGGCTTTTGTGATGCTGAAAATTGCTGTCGCGTCAATACCACCTGCCACCGCAGCAATGTCCCGGCTGCTCATTGCCGCCCTTATCTTATGGCTTATTATGCGACTAAAGGGAAACCAGATTTCTCTCAAATGGGATCACTGGCGTTATTATTTTTTGCTCGGGTTTGTTGCCAATACGCTACCTTTTTTGCTCGTCCTTAATGGCATGCAGCATATCGAATCAGGCATCGGGGCAATTCTTATGGGCGCGATGCCGGTAGGCACTGTCATTATGGCGCATTTTTTTACCGATTCGGCGGAACGATTAAATCTGCGTAAATTAATTGGTGTTTTGACTGGGCTCGCCGCCATTATTCTGCTTATCGGCCCATCAGCTTTATCCGGGTTGGGCCATCATGTCTTTGCCGAACTTTCGGTCGTCGGTGGTGCGTTATGTTTTGCTGTAGCCGCCGTCGTGACTCGTCGGGCGCCGGATCTCCCAATCCCGATATTAAGCGCTGGCGTCATGGTCGCCGCAGCGATAACCGCCTTGCCGATTGCCATACTTTTTGATTGGCCTTTCGACATCACTCCGACGACCGAGGCTTACATTGCCGTCGTATGGCTCGGAATCTTTCCAACCGGACTGGCGACGCTTTTATACTTTTTTGTCGTTCTACAGGCGGGCACCGGATTTTTTGCGATGAGCAACTATTTGGTGCCAATTGCCGGTGTGTTTTGGGGAATGCTTTTTCTGAACGAAACACCAGGCTGGCACAGCCTGCTCTCCTTATTAATGATTCTGTCAGGTATTTGGCTGGTTGGGCCCACCAAGGCTAAGCGGTAGGCCCCTAAACAACTTTAATCCTCAAATCCTAGCACTGCCTTCATCGAATAAAACCCGGGCTCCTTATCACGCGTCCAAAGCGCAGCACGCACAGCGCCGCCGGCGAAAATTACCCTAGACGCCGCTTTATGGGTCAGTTCGATACGCTCGCCTTCACCTGCAAACACCACAGTATGATCACCCACTACATTACCGCCGCGGAGCGTTGCAAAGCCAATTTCGCCTTCTGGTCGCGCGCCAGTATGACCGTCTCGCACCGCCTGTTTAACGTCACGCAACGTAACTTGCCGGCCGGCTGCAGCAGCTTCGCCAAGGCCTATGGCAGTACCCGACGGTGCATCGACTTTATGACGATGATGCATCTCGACAATCTCAATGTCGAATTCAGGCCCCAACAGGCCCGCCACCTGTTCGGTTAAACCCAGCAGTAACGTAATACCAACACTCATATTCGGGGCGCTAACAATGGGAACAGACTTAGCCGCCTTAAGAATAGCAGCATTCTGGTCGTCATCGAGGCCCGTGGTGCCAGCGATCAAAGCGGTACCCGCCTCTTTGCAAATCATTGCGTTACTTGCGGTAACCGCTGGCGCCGTGAAATCAATAATAGCGTCCGCATTTTCAATCATAGCGCCAGCATCGTCACTGAGCGCGACACCTATATTTCCAATTGTAGCCAGCACGCCGATATCCTGGCCTATTAAAGCGTGTCCTGGTGCCTCAACCGCACCGGAGACAACGCAGCCCTCGGTCTCAGTTACTTGACGAATGAACATCTGGCCCATTCGCCCCGCGGCACCGACTACGCCGATTTTCATTTCTGTGGGCATAAAAAATCCTCCCCCATGGGCGGGATGTAGCATATGAAAGCAAAAAAAGAAAAAACCAGGGTAAAAATTTTAATCAGTCAAATCTTCCCAAATTTCCTTAACCTTCGAAAAGAACCCTTCCGATTGAGGGCTTTGGGAGCTTTTACCTCCAGATTTCTCGAATTCCTTTAACAATTCTTTTTGCTTCTTAGTCAAATTGACCGGCGTCTCGACAGATGTTTCCACGTACATATCACCGCGCGTTTTAGCGTTCAGCACGGTCATTCCCTTACCCTTGAGACGAAACTGTTGACCCGCCTGTGTTCCGTCGGGAATGTTCATTTTTGCCCGCGTGCCGTCTATAGTAGGCACTTCAATGGAACCACCCATCACCGCCGTGGTCATGGGAATGGGAATACGACAAAAAATATCAGCCGCTTCGCGCTCAAAAATGCGATGGCTTTCGACACCTAGAAATACATATAAATCACCTGGTGGCGCACCACGCATTCCCGCCTCTCCTTCGCCGGAAAGCCTGACGCGGGTCCCATCTTCAACGCCGGGTGGAATATTCACCGCCAAATTCTTATTCTTGTGCACGCAACCCGTGCCGGAGCATGTACTGCAAGGGTCATCAATCACTTGGCCTTGGCCTTGGCATTGCCCGCAGGTACGCTCAACAGTGAAGAAGCCTTGTTGACTCCGTTGCTTGCCAGCACCGCCACACGCAGGACAATTAACCGGCTGTGCGCCTTCGGCGGCTCCCGTCCCATTACAGTTTTTACAGCCCACTGTTGTAGGCACGCGAATTTCTAACTGGCGGCCGTTAAAGGCATCCTCCAGTGAGATCGTCAAATTGTAACGGAGATCACCACCACGGGAGGCGCCACCCTGACGTCCGCCCCGACGATTTCCACCCATGAAATCACCGAACATTTCGTCAAAGATATCCGAAAAACCACCCGAAAAATCAGAACTACTGCCAGAACTACCGCCTTCGAATGCTTGATGGCCAAACCGGTCATAAGCTGCACGTTTATCATCGTCCTTCAGAATTTCGTAGGCTTCG
>Ga0315315_10006677_pt1 | contig 10668 bp, 2 predicted proteins | sample M140m3416metaG_FD_203699 | JGI IMG/M metagenome (GOLD analysis project Ga0315315, IMG submission 203699) | Ammonia-oxidizing marine archaeal communities from Monterey Bay, California, United States - M1 40m 3416 | ecosystem: Environmental > Aquatic > Marine > Intertidal zone | place: USA... | reverse complement strand
AGATAAAAGTGCTAATGTTCCATGATGAGGGATTTATCTACTTCGCTAAATGCATGGAAACATTCACAAATCCAGTTCTCCTTCTGGAGTGCACCACAACCGTAGCTAATATGGCTGAGAGTGAAAAGAACGGAATTTCAATGGTTCAGCAGGGGATAGTTTCGCTGCTAGCCGATTTGACTTTGAGAAGTGAATCATCTTCTGTTCATAAGGAAGCTGCTCGTGCCATGTGTTGCTTGTCATTTTCAGGTGCAAACCACGAGTCAATGGTTAAACAATCTATCCTAAATGCGCTCTGCAAATTGCTGTCCTCTGACTGCAACGAGGCGGCGCGTTTTTCCTCACTCGCGATTGGCAATCTAGCAACGACGCAGAATGCACAATTGTTGATAGGAAAGACTGGCATTGTAGCACCCCTCACACGGCTCCTATTGGCGAGTTCTCCTATTGGTTGTCAAAAGGCTTCCTGCAGGTCATTGTCTAGGTTGGCAACTGCGCATGAAATCATAATCTTGATTAAAAATGAGCGAGAAGCCCTTCCTCTGCTCCTCAATCTCCTCTCCGCTCCAGAAACCCACTCCGTCGAAATAGCCGATACCGACGATCATTTAAATGAGCTTGCTGCCCGAGTCATTTGTAATCTAGTTGCTCACGAATCGATGCATTCGTACGTTCTTGAGGCGAATGGACTTGAGTCCCTACTCAATACTTTGGACATAGCCGCACCCGAGCATAGACGCTTCGTTGCAATGGCACTTTGTAATTTATCTCTATCGCCTTGCCACCACGGCAAATTGGAGAGGCACGTTAGTGCTTTGCCTTGTCTAGCCAACTTAAATAGCAATTTGCACGATAGTAGTCTTGAGGAAGTCGAATTTGCCGAAGTCTTGTGTATGCTTCTGTCGAATATGGCCGCAGCAGGACTTAAACACAAGGAAAAAAATCAAGCAAAAACTATTTCGGATCTTGTACGCCGGACTAGTAATTCCAACGCAAAGTATGGAAGTCTCCTGCAATTATATTTAGTTTTCCTGTACAATATGTCACGGAATTCAGACAGCGACAGTCCACATCTTGAGACTGGGGTGAGCAGTGCCCTCATCAGGTTTTGCAGATCAAATAATAACGATATCTACTGCAATCGCCTTGCCATGGCGACATTGTGTAACCTGTCAGCAAATGCCAATACAAGAGGGGACGTCGCAGAAGGAGGAGGTATACAAACAATGGTACGAACAATAGAAGACCACGATTACGACCAAGATTGCCGTCGCTATGCTTGTGTGTGCCTGGCCAACATGTTCATTTTCAGCACTTGTGGTGCACAAGAAGAAGTAATCGCCCTCGTCTTCCTCAAGTGCCTCAACAATTTAATCCAGGACAATGATGCATCGCTAAAAAAATACTGCATGTCAACAATCACCAATATTGCTGCCAATGAGGCCAACTACGATGTTTTGTTCAAAAGCGGTGCGATTTTTCATGCCTTAATGAGCTCCGCTCACTTTTCCGACGACATATTAATGGAGTTGAGTGCTCTGACCATTTCAAATTTGACATGCAGCTCCAACAACCTCCGCCTGATTGCTGAAAGAGGAGGAATCGCTCCGCTCATTCGTGTGATTAGATCTCAAAACTCCTCTTCTCATACGATATGCGCTGCCATTGGCGCCATAAAGCGCTTGGCAACAAACGGTTTCAATCGAGATAGCCTCGTGAAAAAGGGGATCCTAGTGATTCTTATAGAGGCGAGTCGCTTGAAAGAAATCGACGCCCAAAGAGAAATCGCCTCGTGTCTCTTTCAATTAAGCTCAAGCTCGTATATTCGTCACCGAATCGTCGAAGTATGTGGAGGTGTCTTGTTTACACATGCTGAGAGTTGCGATGGCGAGATTGCGAAGCAAAGCGCAGCATCATTTGCGAATTTAGCAGAGGAGGCAGAATTGCACCACGTGCTCAAGGACTTGGGGGTTGCGGAGTCCCTCCGCAATCTATTTGAGCACAAAGATATTACCGTCACTCGAGAGGCATCGAGATGCATTTCAAATTTATTTTCTTCTCTGGAACTCCACTTCGAGATTTCACCCTATATTCTCTACCCGATGATGGAGGCAGTCTCCACACAAGACGAGCAGATTCTTTATCACGTTGCTCTTGCTCTGCGGAAACTATCATCCAACAGCTTAGCACAAGTAGCATTGGTGCCACACATGATATGTGAGATCTTTACACTGATCAAGACCAAGGGGGTCACGACCTGCGTACACGCTGCCTCAGCACTTTGTAACCTGTGCAGCGAAGAAAGGCATATAGAACCCCTTGTTGAGCACGGGTGCATTCCCGAACTGGTTGCACTTATGAGCCGTCCTGAGCTTTCGCTCAAGAAGCTCGCGGTCGCCAGTCTACGGCACCTGTCCGCCTCGAGCGATACATTTAGATGCGCGGTTGTGGACAAGGGACTATCTCCTGTTGTGAAGTGTGCAAATATTGTGGATGACGGGATCTGTCTGCAAGTTGTTGGTCTCTTTGCCAATCTCAGTTCGTGTGAGGACTGTCATGCTGATCTTATATCGCGGAGTATTGTTCCCGCCTTGATCACCCTATCTCGAACCGAGGACTCCGCAATACTTAAAGAGTGCTCAAGAACATTTGCAAATTTGTGCTCTAACGAGCAATTTCAGTTCATTGTTTATCGCCAGGGGGGTCTAAATTGTCTTTTTACACCTTTTCGCTTTTGGGAAGACGAGGACTGTCATCGTTATGCTGCAACCGCTTTGAGGCTTTTAGTATCACACGCAAAGGTGAAGAAAGCAGTCTCAAGCAACCGTAAGATTCTCGAGCAGTTTGTTTCAATGACAAAACATAGGTTCCCCCTCCACCAAAGGTCTGCAACATCTACCATTGCTTCTCTCTCTCTATCCCGAGACTTTAATCAGACGGCATTGGCGAGCTCTGATTCTTTCAAGCACCTTTTGAACCTTCTTCACCACGCAGATTACCTGATTCAGCGGGATGCGATATTTATAGTTGCAAATATTGCCGAGGAGACTGACCTGCACGAAGAATTGAATCGATGGCACGGCGCCCAAATGCTGGCAGACACGAATCCTGTGAATGGAGACGTCAAGACCGTTCGCAACTTGGCAAGGGCGCTTTCGTGCTTGGCCTCCAACATCGATTCCAGAAAACATCTCGCACAGAACCAGGCAACCATGAGTCGATTGCTCAAGTACTCACGAAGCTCCGACCTTGTCACGCAGAGGTATGCGTCTCTATCCCTATCAAACTTGTTCCTCGGAAAACAAAAATTAGAAGTTATGCAGGCTGGAGTTCAGAAAGTATTGGTGTTTCTCGCTCGATTCCCTGATATAGATATCGGGAAACGTGCTGCTCTTGCTATTGGAGCACTGTCCCTTGGAAACAGCAACAGCCAAGTTCGATCCGTCTCAGCCTACGTATTTCGCCCACTCTTCAAAATGCTCGCGTTTCCCGACGAAGAATTGCGCCATTGTGCTGCTCTTGCCGTAATCACTTCAATACTGGGAGATCACCCCAACGACAAAGACACACTCACCAGAGAAGGAGGTGGCATCGAGCCTCTGGTCGCACTCGCCAGATCGAAAAACGCTAATTGTGCTCATTGCGGAGTATATGCAATCGGATCTGTAATGGACAGGCAAGATAGCGTGGACGAGGCGTTCTCATTGGGTGACGACCTGTTGGACATCATCGTCAAAACAGTTGATTCTGGAGATCTCAACACAAAGCGTGCTGCCGGATACGTGCTTGCGATTCTTGCGACCGATATCAGCCGGCACGAAATACTTCGAATGACGGGAGGTATTAGATGCGCCACTAAGCTTGCCTCTCAAGCTGACTCCGAGTGTCAGGAGTACGGGGCATTCGCAATAGCTCACATGAGCAGAAATAGCTTGGTCCAAGCCGAACTTGTCAAGGAGTGGAAGGTGGTTCCGATTCTTGTCTCTATAATGGCGACAAGAAGCGATGCAAGATCGTACGCAGCGACCAGCTTATTGTCTCTCGCCGAGAATAATGAAAATCATCTCGAGATGGCGGAGCATGGAGTCATCCAGTCCCTACTTTCGCTGAGAGGGGATGAAAAGAATGCAGTGGGCCCAACTATGGCAAGATTTGCAGCAGCTCAAGTGAGGTAGACCCTGTTCTGTATTTTTCGCAAGCTCTAACTTTAAAAGTCTGCCGACGTAATCTTTCGTTGACCTATATCATAACGAGCTCAAAGACACAAAATATGTATACATTCGAATGAGCTCCCTGCAAATAATGCATTGTATTCAGAACCAAGAAAGAAGAGATAACGGAGATGAGAATCTACACACCAGCAGTTCTCAACAGGCATTCTAGAGCCGCGCATTGATTGTTCGCCCCGTAACTGTCCCGATAGCTAAGAATCTATTCCGCCCCGGGCAAAAATAAGGCGCTCGAGTCGAGCAGAAAAAAGAGTTGAGGATGGCAAGAGAGAACCTTACCCGCCAACCAAACCCATCTCTTATTTTGTCCTTTCTCGTTCTTTCTCTTGGATCGTATCATGAGCGGATATGCTTAGGAATTCGCCCCACCAAACGGGGCGTCGCCAAACCGCCTGCTTACTCTCCGTGGCGAAGGTTCCAAAATAATTTATAAGTTAGCTCAATTATCAAACAACACTCACCTCGGCGTTATCAAGCTCTACCCTTCAGCTCCATGGATGACATGCCTCTTGCTATAAATTCGGATCCAATTCGGATCCAATTCGGATCCTGTACGAGCTCGTACTACTCTAGTAGTAGTAGTAGAATAAATAATACTAGCTAGTAATACTCCGGAGTATCATATGCATACAACATACTCTCGTACTAGTTTCTAGTAGTATTATTACGCTCTACGAGCGTAATATGAGTACTACGACTCGTAGTATACGTAATTCTACTGTAGGCCGAGCTCTCGGCGTCGATGCGGGACCTCATGAGGCAGATGGTCGAGGTGAGGAGCACCCTGTGTGAAACTTGATGTAGACTTAAAAACAATAATATTACTAAGAGCCTCGTACTCGAGTAGTATTTGATAATAACGTGACGAAGGACAGACGTAAGTAGAAAACACTCGAAACTTCACACGTACGCAGCAGGCAGCGTCACAGTCGCGGCAGAGTTCAACCAGCAACTATCGAACTTCCATCTGGCGGTGCGCGGTTCGGCATCGGGAACATCGCTCCGCACCACTCTCATTTCACTTAGGCCAATAATATCGGCAAACGCGGACGTATCTCCGCGCAAACTTCTTCGCAGACACTTTGCGAAGCGATTTCCTCGGAACCGTACTGGTCGGGAAGGGATCAAGGTCTGACACTTTCAACATGACAGTGACGACTGGGCGCGTGGCCGCGTCGGCGCTTATACTGTGCTGGTCCTTGCTGGTTGCCGCCTCGGTCGAGGGCCGGTCGATCATGCATGCCAGTGCGCTATTGGGAAGATCGCCCCGGCCGTTCAAAATGGTTGACCCATCAATCCTTCCGAGAGGGGGCGCCAAGGGCGATTCGGATGAATACGACAGCGAAGAATACGACGAGTACGAAGAGGAAGACGACGAGAAGGAGGCCCTCGCAGCCGCAGCCAAGGCCAAAGCCTCCAAGAAAAAGGCAAAGGCAAAGGCAAAGGCAGCCGCCCTCTCGAAGTCAGCGGTCTCGTCAGCAGCGAAGGCTAAGGCGAAGAAGTCGGCTGAAGTCAAGGAATCTGTCAACGTGTCGCTGGCTCCCAAGACGAGCGGGGGTGGCAAGTCGATCCTGCAGATCCTCCGCGTCCCATACATCGTCCGCGCCTGTCTTAACCCCCTCACCCTGATTGCCATGACAAAAGCCTACTTCGCTAGCCTATGCAACATTGGTTACCTCGAGGAGGACTCGTCCCAGACGCTTCGGTCGGCCCTGGAGGACAAGGCCAAGAAGCAGCAAGCAGGAGGTAAGCCTTCCGGCGGCAAGAGGGGGAAGCGCACAATGAGGCCAGGTCAGGCAAAGACTCTGTCTGACCTCCCCCAGTTAAGCGCCTGAGGCTAAGCCTCTACGCTGTTGCGTGCGCCTAATCTGCGAACATTCTGGTCTGATCGGAATGTTCTATGCGTCACGCAACATTGTGGAGGCTTTGGGGTCGAGATGAAGCAGGAAAACATTGGCCGTTGCGGCCCGAACTATAGCTGCGAGATGCTTCTTGATTTTTCATGCAAGTGCATTCCGCGAATGACGAAAGTGGCGCTCACCCGTCCGTGTGCGGCGGCGTTACTTTCTGAGAAGGGCGACATAAGTTCAGGCATCAGTCTTTCCATACTACGGTACGTACATGTACTCTAGCTATTACTAATACTGTACGAGTCGTTATGTACAAAGTACTACGAGCTCGTAATATGATGTATGTATGCATTTATGCACTACTAGTAAACTTTATGTAGTACGGTAGATGGAGGTAGGTATCCATAATATGCATACAGTACTATTACAGCTGTTCCTCTTGTACTCTAGCTACTAGCTAGAGTACTAGCTAGTACTACTACGTAGTATGGATACTAGCTAGTACGTACCACCACCTAATATCATACTCTATTAATTATGCATACTCCTAGTATGCATATTGCATACATTATGGATTCCTTTTGTGTGATGAAAAAAAAAGAAATATAGATTTTATAATTTGCTATCAAAATGGCCACGGATTGCCTCCTCTAAAACGGTTCTGCTCTCGTTGGACAGGTCCAGGCTTTTATCGAGTTCCTTCATCTCGGATGGGGACGACCTCCTGACATATTCGATCAGGCTCGCGATTGCGCTCGCACCCTCCTCGGTCCCCGCCGCGCCTCCGGCCCGGACGACGCCGTCGAGGGAACCCATCGATGCGGCGAGAAGCGCGACAGCGTTCTCCGCCAGGGTCCTCCCTTCGCCTGCGCCCTGTTGCATCGCCAGCATCCAAGCGTCCCTCCGTCGGACCTGCCGGTCGGCACCAGATCCCTCACCCGCCCCCTCAAGGGCGGCCGCCTGAGCGAGCTCGAATCGCAGCCCTCCCGCGAGACCGCGCATGGCAGGTGCGTCGGCGCGGGAGGCGGTGTCGGCCCCGATGCCGACCCGAGTTATACTCCGCTGCGGGTCAAGGGAGGGACGCTGACCCGTCGCCGAAAGCCTCTCGTCGAGCCAGATCTGTCCGTCACTCATACTAATCAGGTCGTCCACGTGCTGGAGCGCAAGACGACGAACCTTCTCGGACTCCGACGCCTTCGGAACGGGGATCTGGATCTTGCACAGGTTGGTCGGTGTCAGGGGGATATTGGACTTGGTCAGGATGGCGATGCGCTCCTTTACCTTGTCTGCCGCCCCCTCGAAGTCATCGGAGGAGAATATCATCTCATCTTCCTCTCCAGAGCCTGCCATCTGCCCTGGAAGCGACCGTATCATGGCTAGAGTAACGGATCCGCCGCCGCCCTTAGAAACTTTGTACTTGCCGGCCCGCTGAATGAGAGAAGAGTAGAAGCCGCGCATCTCGGATGAAGCACCGCCCTCCATGTCATCCTTGACGACGGCATCAATGCCATAGACGTCCACGAGAACACGGGTTGTCCAGTCCCACAGGTCCTTGTGGTGGTCGATTGAGTCAATAATGACGAGAGAGTCCCGCCCCTTAGTCAGGGCATGCGACTCACCGATGGCGCAGGCAGCGGCGGCTACCGAGACGGCCTCGGCCGATGCTCGAACCTTGGCATCAGAGGAGTCTTCCTCATCGCTGGTTCCCATTTCGCTCATCCTGGTGGCGACAACAACTACGGAGTCCCTCACTCCAGCCTTGTCGAGCTGGCTCAGTATGTCAGCCCTATCCTCCGCGTCGTTGGAAGTGAGAGCGTAGATGCATCTGACACCCTCCTCGTCCCCGGCCCGCGCGATATTGACCTGGTTTACGATGGCATCAATGCCAAGGGAGCGGAGCTCGGACTCTTCGGTCCCAATGAGTAGGGTGTTCTGACCTTTCCCCACGGGGGCAAGAGCGTCGATCATGGCCTTGCCCGTAAGCATGGGCGAGTTGATGAGGGCAATATCTCCCACCTTGGGGATAGGAGCGAAGATGGCCCGGCGGTCAAGCGGGGAGACCTGGTCCCCATCGACGACGATGTCGTCGCCTCCGTCAATGATCCGACCCATAAAATCGACCACTCTACCCGCCATATCGTCAGACGCCTGCAAAGTAGCAGTCTCGACCATAATCGAGACAGATCCCCTCTCCTCGGCTTCGCCGGCGTCGGCCTCCTCGCTGAAGTCGCAAAGTACGAAGGCGATCGGGGGGCGATCGGCGACGACCATGCCCGTCTTCCCCGAGGGGAACTGGACGATCCTTCCCAGAGAGTCCACTCCCTTGCCAGCTCCGGCCTTTGCCATCGCTTTCTGCGCCGCATCGATGTCCAGGATGGCCCCATCGGCTTGCGCGCCAACCACGCTGGGCTTCGATCCCATCTCCTCCACGTTAGTGCCAGGGGGGATCAGGTCCTCCTCCCTCATCCTCACGGCAGCGACAGATCCGACGGAAGCGGGACCAGTGCTAAAGTGCACCATCTCTCCCCGAGCAAAAATTTTGGTCCCGCCCTTCGAGTCGGCCACGGCGGCAGGCGTGGTAGCAGAGGGATCTGTCGATTCGGCCGATGACTCAGTGTCGACAGCAACGGACGACATGTGCCGGAGGCTTCTCTCTACAGAGAGCGTTCTCGAGGGGAAGCGCGCGCGTCCTGGAGCGATCGTGCCGAAGGCGAGAGCTGGGGTGCTCTGGCCCACCCGCGCGCTGTGAAGGAAGGCGGCCGTCGGGGATACTGTTGCGGACACTGCAAATGCCGCCGCGGCGGCGACGCGGCGACTGCTCATGGTCATCATGGGAGTGGTGGTTGGTCGTTTTCCCATGCTCTTCACCGCGCGGAGGGAGAGTTTGTGCATGAGCCGCCTCGCTAGTTGCTGAATGATAGACGAATGGAGCGATGGAGAGAGGGAGCGATGGAGCTATGGAGTTATGGATTGAAGGAGGGAGCGATAGAGGGATGATGGAGCGATGGTGAAAGAACAAATAAATTATAGAAAGGGTGGCTGTAGGAGATCTGAATGTATGCAAAATACTTAGTACTACTACTACTCTAGAGTAGTAGACTATGCATAGTTAGCATACAGTATGCATAGCAAGTATTAGTTTGTACTAGCTAGTATATGAATACTGTACGATAGTACTCGACACGTACTATGCATACGTACTCTAGTAGTATGTTGTGCATAGTTCTACTCTAGAGTATGTTGTCCTTGAGTCGTACACTATGTATACTACGAGCTAGTAGCTATGCACGCTACGTCTACTCTAGCTAGAGTACTCGCGTACTAAGTATGGAAACTTCAGTAGAAGTATGGATGGTAGATCTGTGGATACTGTATACTACTAGATTACGAGTCTTATTAGTACTCTAGTAGTAGTAGTAGCAGTACTAGAGTATGCTATGATTATGGATATCACCTTACTGTATGCGCTTACTACAAGCTAGTATGCGCCATCATGCTCCGGCCGATCCCGCGCGGTCGGTGACGTGCGTGGTTCTGACTGTTCTGTCTATCCATATTATACTCTCTCGTACAAAATATACGCTCTCGTATTACTCTAGCTAGTAGAGTAGTATGCATTCTATGATGCATACTAATAGAGTACGAGCTCGTATGCCTAGCTAGTATCCATAGCTACTAGCTAGTAGGCCTTTAAAGCATAATTTATTTTGATCTCTGGTGCTCCGCGTAAAAATATCGATTCTCCGTTACGCCTTTTCAGATGATACAGATATGGCTTTCTTTCGTGTTCCCAGCAGTAATTATTTACAGCTCAACTTCTAGGAGGTTCGTACTCTAGAGTAGCACATCCACTAGCCTAGCTAGTAGGAATTCCTAGCTACTAGCTAGTATGTAGCACGGACGAAAATGATCTACGAGCGTAGTACATGCATGTACGAGTACGAGCTCGTATGCCATACTAATAGCTAGTATGCATACTCTCGTAGTACACATACATTACTACTCTAGTACTACTCTAGTAGTCTACTAGCTAGAGTATGCATAATATCCATATTATGCATACTAGCTAGAGTAGTACCTAGCTATTATGCATTCTAGAATACTGCTCGTAATACACACGCGTATCCATACACACACGTAGTACTAGTTAGCTAGTATTATGATAAGCGTAGCTCGAACTGCAACAAATAATGAAAAATAATAAACATTATCATATCATATTTGGTTCGTTCCCCCTCGATGGTTGTGAACGAGACCATCCCCGCTGCGGGGGATCCCCACCCACCTGACTCCGCCGTCGCCTCCCGGAGACGTTCGAGAAGCTTTGGCAAAAGGGTGCTAATCTATACCGCCTGCTACAACGTGGTCGATGGGTGAGTTATTTCTCTTCTCCGGATCTTGGGCGGCGAATTTCAACAACAATCTCGTAGTGGCCATCGATCATTCCAGTATATTCGGGACTTTATACTTTTTAATATACGCAGCATCCGCTTTTTTTTCCGCATCATTTCATTGAAAACGGCAGCGCGAACCATCTTTCCATGTCGCGAAGGTTTCTGGGGGTCAGGAGATTGCGTTCAGGTCAATTT
>Ga0315315_10006676_pt1 | contig 10668 bp, 7 predicted proteins | sample M140m3416metaG_FD_203699 | JGI IMG/M metagenome (GOLD analysis project Ga0315315, IMG submission 203699) | Ammonia-oxidizing marine archaeal communities from Monterey Bay, California, United States - M1 40m 3416 | ecosystem: Environmental > Aquatic > Marine > Intertidal zone | place: USA... | reverse complement strand
ATCCCAGACGCCAACCTCCGCAAAGATGCCTCCGCGGAGGAGTACGCGTTGCTCAAACAGGATCTCCTCAAGACCACCGCCCTGTACGGCACGGCACTCACCGGGTACTGCACCTTAGGGTACGGCCTCGCCAACGGCTTCAGCGCCGCGCTCGGCGTCGCGGGATCCGTCGCCTACCTCCTCATGTTACAGTCCTACGTCGACGAGCTGGAGGCGAAGGAAGGGTGGGAGGATGAGTTATACACCAGGAACCTGGTGTACGAACCAGTCACCGACGTCTTCGGCATGATGAGCGGCGCGTTCGGGAAAGTGGGCCAGGTGTACTCGCAGGCGCTGCTGCAGAAGAGGCTCGTCGTGCCTGTTTGCGTGGTAATCTTCGCCTCGGGATTTAACCGGCTGGACTTGCCGTTCGACTTCAACTACGGCCCGGTGCTGCTCGGGTTCGTGACGTACAAGGCGGCGGTGCTGTCCATACTGTACAAGGATATCAAGGGGGACATCACCCGCGCGATCGCGGGTAACCCCGACGCGGAGGAGGAGCAGTGAGTGGATGAGACGGGGACGCGATGATATCTTTTTAGACTTTATGTAATAGACCTCTGTTAAAAACACCTCAGTCGCTCTGGGTGATGAACGGGTCGTCCATCTTCCCCACGCTCACTCCGCTCGGCGCGCCTTCCGCGAATTCCCCGAACCCCCACGTCGGGTACGCCGGCTTTTGCGGCGGTTTCCGGAGAGCGTCGGTGATTTTCAGAAACAAACCGGGCTTCCCCGGCACCTGCCCCTTGACGTACAGCAAGTTCCGCTCCGCGTCAACTTTGTACACGTACACGCTCTGCACCGTCCGCTTCCTGTTACCCATCCGCCCCGCCATCTTCTTCCCTTTCCAAACCCGACCGGGATCCTGCGAGTTGCCGATGGAACCGTGCGCCCGGTGCTTCTTCGTCGTTCCGTGCGACGCGGGAAGACCGGAGAAACCCCACCGCTTCATCGGACCCTGGAACCCTTTACCGATGGTGTGACCTTGGATGTCCACGTGCTGCCCCGCCGCGAAGTGAGACGCGTTGATCGCCGTGCCCACCGGGAGGATCGCGTCGGGTGAGACTCGAAATTCCGTGAGCTTAGCGCTGAACGGCAGCTCGTGCGAGTTGAAATGTCCGCGTTCCTGTCTGCTCAGGCGCTTAGCCTTCTTGCTTCCGGCGCCCATCTGCAGCGCGGTGTAGCCCTCCTTATCCTCCGTCTTGACCTGCGTCACCTGCGGGATCGGGGCGGGATGGAAGGTGGTGAGTTGTCGTCGCCCGTGTCTGCGTACGGCGCGCGGGGGAGTCGACGCCGAGGGTGTGTTTCTAGGGTTAAACGATCGATCGGTCGGTCGCGCGGCGATGGACGCGCGTCGGGTGCGCGATGAACGCGGTTGAGGACGAGGCGATACACGAGGAAGACGCGGCGAGGCAGATGGGCGTACCCTGCAGTCGTCGATCCACAGCACCGTGAGCGGCACCCGTACGCCGTGCTCGTTCCACTCGGCGGTCATCCCGCACTTCACCGCGATGGCTCCCGGCCGTAGCTTCCTCGGTTGCGATCCGGGCTTCGCGATGCCCATGTCTGCGAACATCCAGTCCCTCAGCAGCGCGTGCTCCTTGATGTTGCCGGGCTTGGCCATGGGAGACGACGACGACGTCGCGATGGACCGACTCGCCGCCCACGGCATCGCGCCCGGGGTTCGCCTCCGTTCCTCCGGGTGGTGCGTGGCGCCCACGACGGCGGACGACGATCTTACCCCTAGCCACCGGGTGAGCGCGCCGTGGGAGGCGGACGCGGCCGTCGGCGTCGACGCGAGCGCGCGTCGCAGCGCGTCGCCGCCGGATCTCCCGATCGCGCGGAACATGGCGTCCGGCGCGAGTCACGAGTGGCCGACGACGCGGATGGTTTGACGCTCCTGATTACAGTATTAAAGAGCGAAGGGCACCCTGGCTCGTCATTTTTCTTGGCGCCACCGAGCGCGATGGGGGGCGAGGAGGCGCCTCTGCGGTTCGCGGTTCTCGACTGCGAGGATGCCGCCAAGTGGGACGGACACGCGATCGCGCTGTCCCGACTCCTCTCACGCGCGGGCGAGCGATGGTGCGCCCCTGACCCGCGACCCGACCAACCTCCTCTCCGCTAACACCCGCCCAATCGAGCCTCGCCTCACCACCCTTCGCCCCCGTCTCTCGTTCCTCGCAGGGAACACTTCAGATGCTGGAACGACGAGCGCCCCGCGACGTCCGAGCTCCACACCTACGCCGGCCTCGTCATCACCGGCAGCCACCACGGCTGCAACGATACGTACCCGTGGATAGCCAACCTGCGCCTCTTCCTGCGCACCGTCGTGGACGTCCACCCCAGCGTCAAGGTACTCGCCACGTGCTTCGGGCACCAGCTCATGGCGCAGGCGCTGGGCGGCGCCGCGGGTCCCAACCCACACGGCGCATTCGTGCTCCGACGCGAGTCCATGACGTGCGAGGACGCGATGCTGGCGCGGGAGGACTTCCAAGCCGCGGCCGCGATGTTCCCTCCGATCGAGTCGCAATCGTCGGGTCTGAGACGAGTGGGCGTGTTGGAGTCGCACGGCGATTGCGTGAGCTCCCTGCCGCCAAACGCGACGCTCCTGGCGTCGTCGCCCACCGCCGAATTCGAGTGTTTCAGCGTCGGGGATACGGTGCTCTCGTGGCAGGGCCACCCCGAGTTGAGCTCGGCGGCGATGGAGCGAAAGATTTTGCCGTACGTCGAGTCGTTGTCGGATGACGATAAGAAGGCTTCCAGAGCATCGTGGAAGGTTGAGAACGACGCGTTACTGCTCGTGGCGATGGCGCGTGGGTTCCTGCGCGGGGGTATATGCGGCGGGGACGACGCCGCGACGGTGAGGGCGCATTTTGCATCCGCGGATGCGTCGATGACGGCGCCGAGCGCCGACGAAGGCTACCGGAAAACAGTAAAGAAACTTCCGGGCGCATCCGGCGACGACCTGGCGGACGCCGCGGAGGCGACGTTCCTCAAGGTTGCCGACGCGATGCACGCCGACGTGAATGCGGTCGCCGAGGAGTTTCGGCACTTGGGTGAAATGAACACGCGCGCGGGTGCGACGTATAAAGAGCTGGGCGAGAAGGTCGGCACCGCTCACGTATTCGCGGACAAGGTTCGCGGGGCGGAGGATGCCATCGCGCCGCAGCTGGAGAAGCTCGGGGAGATCGAGGCGAGCGTGGGGAGGCTGGAGAAGGTGGCGGCGGTGCTGGACACGCGCGCGAGGGAGCTGGAGAAAAGGTTCGCCAGGGTGGTCAACGGCGAGGTCGGCGACGGGGGATAGACGCGGCGTCGGGGCTCATCGAGAGACTCTTTTAATGATATAAATTCGCGTTGGCTCTCGGCACATTGGAGGGCGCGGTGCGGGATGTCGGGTCGCGACCGCGGTGCGGGCGGCGCCGGACGGCCGCGTGGAGCCGCGGGGCGAGGGGGATCGCGCGCGGGGGACGAGCGCGACGGCCTGGAGAGCCCGCTGCTCAGGGCCTCGGAGGATTCCGAAGAGGATGCAGCGGAATCCTCGGGCGAGGCGCGGGCGGGCGCGGGCGGGACGCGCACGCGGGTCATCGTGGAGGACGAGGACGAAGACGACGACCCACACGATCCACGCTCGAGCCGAATCCCGCGCGGACCGGACGCGTCCACCCGCGGCGGCCTCTCGCATCGCGAGGCCGCGCTCCGCCTTCGCCGATTCGGCCCGAACGAGCCACCGCCCGCGCGCGACGACAGGCTCACCCGCGTCGTGTCCAGGGCCACGTGGAGGTCCCCCGCGGCGCTCGCGACGTGGATAGCCATCGCGTGCGAGCTCTCGCGCGCGCTCGCGCACTACAGGAGCGACGCGCGCGACGACGCGGCCGCCGCATCCTCCCCCGACGATCAACAATCCGACGCAATCTCCAGATTCAGATACGGCGCGGACAGGGAGCCGACGTGGGTCGCGCTGCTCGGGTTACTCGCCGTGCAGGCGCTCAACGCGCTGTGCACGTGGGCCGCCGAGACACGTGCACACAAACACGCCGCATGGATGCGAAACGTCCTTCACTTTGAACGAACCGTGCGCGTGATTCGGGACGGAGAGCCACGACGCGTGTCGACGAGGGAAGTCGTGCCGGGCGACGTCGTCCGCGTTCGCGTCGGGGACGTCGTCCCCGCGGACGTGCGGATCATCCCCGGGGACGGACTATCCCCGGAGTATCCTGGTGGGGGTGCCGACTTTGGGGACGGTGGGACACGCGCGGTGGTTCGCGTGGACGCGGGGAGCGGCGGCGGTGAAGGATCAATCGTCGTTCTCGCCGCCGGCGACGCCGTCGCCGCGGGGTCGACGATTGTCTCCGGCGAGGCGACGTGCGTGGTGACCGCGACGGGCGGGAACATTCATTGGATGGACGATGACGTCACACGGCGTCACGGGGCGTCACAGGGCGCGATGAACGAAGGTAACCCATTAACTCGGTCCGATCCGTCTTCTTCGTCTTCGATGGACGCCGGGGTGTCAGAGTCGTCCTTCGTCGTGAACGTGAGCGCCGCGTTCGTGTGCGTCACGCTGTGCGCCGTGCTGTACGCGTGGGACTCGTACGTGGACGCGGACGGGGCACCCACGGATGGCGGGTTCTTCGGCGCGGCGGCTTTGGCGGCGGCGCTCTTCGCGACGGCGGCGTCCGTTTCGCACGATTCCGTCGTCAACGGACCGACGCATATGGCGATTCGGACGCTCGCGAGGCGTGGTACGGCGGTGACGCGTCGCGTATTCGCGGTGCACGCGCTCGCGGAGATGGACGTGGTGCTCGTGGACGAGCGCGTGGTTCGAACCGCGGGCGCGTGCGGTGGCGGTTCATCTTCCGAAGGGGGACTGGAGCTCAGGGCGGTTCACGTCACGCAGACGGGCGTGAGCCCCAAGGACGTGCTGGTCGCGGCGGCGCTTTCCTCGCGGTGGTTCGAGGCGCCCGTGGACGCGGTAGACGCCATGATCCTCGACGCCGTGGACGTGGCTCCCCTGAGCGATTCGTACACGCTCAACGAGCACGCGCTCACGGGCGGCGACGGGGGCCCCCGCGGGTGGATCGCCACTTCGACGCTGGCTCGAGCGGCGGACGGCGGGAGCACCTTCCGAACCTGCCGCGGCTCCGTCGACGCCGTCGTCGACATGTGCGACGTCGGGTGGGACGTACACGACGAGGTGACGCGCAGGGTGGAGGAGTGCGCGGCGGCGGGGGTGCGGTGCATGGCGGTAGCCGCGGACTACCGAGGCCGATCGGAAGAGGACGGGGATTCGAATGAACATCGCGATGAAAGCGGCGACGATTCTAGTTCGTATGTGGACAGCGAGGAGGGCGGCGGCGCCCCGAGGACGCCCAAGCGCGGCGGCTGGATCCTCCTCGGGCTCCTCTCCTACCACGACCCGCCGAGGGGCGACTCCGACTACGCGGTTCGCGTCGCGACGGAGCTCGGCGTGCGAACCGTGAGTTACTTTTTTATTTCCGTACGGGCAATTGGACTGACGTTGTTTTTTTCTCTGTCACAGGTTTTGGTATCGGGGGAAGACGCTAGGTCGACCCGCGAGCTTTGCCGCGGCGTCGGGCTTCCCACGCACGTCGCGGGCCCAGAGTGCCTTGACGTCCCGCTGGAGGCTGCGACGCAACGCGCGACGACGTCGTTCGTGACGTTGGAAGCTGAACGCGCGGGGGCGTTGGCGGCGATGTCCGGTCGCGACGGGGCCAACGCGGCGCGACTGTTCATCGCCCGCGGGTGGACCGCCGGATACGTGGGCGCGACCGCGTTGGACATTCCCGCGATGCGCACCGCGGTCGTCTCCATCGCGGGACACACCGCCACGGACGCGACGCGAGCCGTTTCAGCCGTTTCTTTGAGCTCACCGGGCCTCGCGGCTTTGCTTCACGCGATCGTCGTGTCGAGGGCTTCATACGCGGCTACCCGGGGATTGTTGAGGCACCGCGTGGCCGTGGCGTGCCAGCTCCTGGTCTTCTACGGCGTCGCGTGCGCGTTCACGCGGCCGGGTGACTTTGACGGCACGTGGCCCAAGACTTTCCGCGTACCGGTGGTCGCTATGTGCGTCCTTTGCGTCGTCGACGCGTTCGTGACGTCGGCGCTCGGCGGTGAAAATATTTTGAATAACCGGGCGTCACGGAAACCCGAGCGTTGGCGCGCGCCCGCCGAGTACACCGTCGCGGTGACGTCCGGGTTCACCGCGGCGCTCGCCAACCTGGTGTTCCTCGGGCTCGTGTTGCGGTGCAACGCGCGCGGGCTGTCCATCGCGCGCGTTTTTGGCTTTGGCCCGGCGAATTACGAAAAAGTCGTCGCCGCGTCGCACCTCAAGGCGTGCCTCGGCGCGATTCTCACCGCGATCAGCGCGAGGCACGACGGCGGATGCCACACGCGCGTCCCGTCGCCGGTGCTCATGGCGGTGATCGTGGTGGCGTGCGGTTTCGTGGCTGCGTTGGCGGCGTCGGGCGCGTTCGCCTTGGGCGAGGAGGACGGGGATGGCGCTTTGGAGTTTGTTCAAATTTTATTCGTCGTAGGGTACAGCCTGGTGGCGTTCGCCGCGCAGGACGGCGCCAAGGTGGCGTGTAGGCGGGTGCTTCGCAGAGCCGGCTGGCTCCCAACGGAGGCTACTGACCCGACCGGGGTCGGGTCCGTCATCGGGGGTGCCACGTGGCGAAGATCCAACGAGCTCACGCGAGCGGAGTCGGTTCGCGTCGAAGAGTTTGCAGACGCCGCCGCCGCGAAAGAGTTTGACGGCGCGCGTACGACTAAACAGGCACAGGCGGGACGGAATCAACACACGGACGGCGGAATCAAAGAGTTTGGTTCGCCGCCGAGGCGTAATCGCGCACGGGGCGGCGCGTCGTCGTGGGACGCGGACGCCGCCGAGCGCGCGAGCAGACGCGAACGAATGCTCCAGGAGAGTGTCCGCCGGGACCTGTCCGACCGAGGACCGCCGCGGCCCGGGACCTTCGCCGGCTCGATCGGACCTTCCGAGTCATCATCACTCGGCTTCACCACTAACCGCGAGGGCGAACTTCACGGAACGGAGACGGAGAGCGCTCCCGGGGGTGTGCCGGTGCCCGATTACGAGTCCGAGGATGGACGCATGCGGCCGTGGGCGGGTCTCGACGAGGACGACGACGATGCCACCGTCGTGTCCGCCGACGACTTTGGAGCAAGGGACGACGACGACGATCCGGCCGCCGCCGCCGCCGCCGCCGCGGGTAGAAGACTCGCGCCCGCGCCGGCTCCCGCGCGCGCCATCGCGGCGGCCGCCGCGGCGGGGACGGTCCGCGCCCGCGCCCCCGGGGGTTACTCCTGGGCGCCGAGTCAAAAAAGTCGAGCCGGCGATGAGCCCGACGCGGCGAAGGCGGCGGAGGCTGCCGCCGCCGCGGAGACCGCCGCCGACGCCGCCGTTCCCCGCGCGGACAGGCTCCGTCTCCACCCGGAGTACGTCGCCGCGACCGCGGACGACTACGCGCATTTAGTCAGGTCGCACGACTGGCGCGGGACGCTCTCGTCGATCAAGGATGAGGCGAGGCGGCGGGGCAAAGGGGAGGTTTCCGTGCTCGACGTCGGCTGCGGCGCCGGTGCGTTCACCGCCGCGCTCGCCGCGTCCGGCGCCCTACTCGACCCGTCATTCGACGTGTCCACCAATCATACCGCCGGTCAACTCGACGGTGTTCGGTCGACGACGTCGGTCAACACGGCTGTGCCCATCGGCGAGTTTCGAGTCGACCTGCTGGATCCGAGCCCGGGGGCGCTTCGCGCCGCGTCCGCGTCCTTAGTTCCCCCGCTCGTACTCGGCGAGCTTCGCTGCGCCTCCGTCCAGGACTTCGCGAGGGCGCGGTTGGGTTCCGGTGAGCCGTTAGAACGTTACGACGTGGTGTGGGCGGTGCACACGCTGTCGCACGTGCCGTCGGGCATCGGCGCCGGTGAACTCGGCCTCGCCGCCGCGCTGCGATCTATTGGAAACCTACTCAGACCCGGCGGGTTCGGGTTCATCGCGGTGCCCACGAACGACTCGCACTACGCCAGGTTCCACGCGCTGTACAGGCGCGAGTTCGGCCCCGGCACGGGCTTCGACGCGGCGAGGATCGGCGACCCGAGCCGAGTCGACGGCGGCGCGGCCGCCAATAAACTTTTGGCAAATTTTTCGCAATACACCGCGGCTGAGCACGTCGCCGCGGCGCTCAGCGCGCGCGGCGTCGCGTTCAACCGCGTGGACAGGGCGCACGTCACGCGGGTACCTGCGAGCGACGCCTCACGGCTGGAGGCGTACCTGCGGGGATGCGCCGGGGACGACGCGGTGAGCCTCGACACCATGCTCGCAAATCCGAGGATCGGAGCGTACCTAGCCTCGTGCCGCTCCGCCGACGGGACCTACTACGCGTTCCCTCAAAAGGTGGCGCACATGACGCTTTAGCGTAGACTCATGATTTATACGTATCGTATTTAGCTTTAGCGATCGACTAATTGGGGTGTTATTCGAGGGGCGCGGCTGTGGCCATGAGTCGATCGGCGATTGCGTTTGACTCGCCGTCGGTGTTTGCATCCGTCCACTTCAGCGTCACCAGCGCCGACGGATACAAACCGGCACCCTCCACCGTCCCTGCCGCGCCGTACCCGACCCCTTTACCCCCATACTTCTTCGATGCCTCGCGCTCCAGCGCAGCCTTGGCGACGGCGCCGCCCTCGTCGTCCTCGGTGATTGGTTTACCGAGAAACGATAGGGAAAACGTTCGATGCGATTCGCGAATGTGTTCCGCGACGAACGATCGCACCGCGCCCGCCGGTTCACGTCGCCCGAAGTCCCCTTGAAGCACGGCTCCGTCGGGCATGCGCACGCGGATCACCGCGGGCTTCCGTCGATCGCCGCCGGAAGATGAACCGTCGTTCCCGCCAGCTGTGTTTTCAAAGTCGAATCTGTTTTTGTCCTTCCACGACTTTGTGGTGAGGACCGAATCACGCTCCCGCAACGCTTTTTTACGCGCCATCTCCGCCTGGATCTCCTCGGGGGTCCGCTGGAAGTACTCGTCACCGAGCTCAGTCACCGCGGCGACGCACACCGCCGCCGGGACGAACGCACGCGCGCCTCGTCCCGTGGGCGGGGGCTTCTTCGGGTCCGGCGGCGGAGGCGGGGCGTTGACCGTTTTGCTCAACGCAGCCGCCACCGCCGGCGCGAGCTTGGCGAGCCTGCGCGCGGCGGCGCTGAGTGGCGCGGTGTCCGCTGACGGGTCCAGGACCATCACCCGCGGGTCCCCTTCGCCCCCGTCGTCCTCGAACACCAGTTTGAACCCCGCGCATTCCAAAAGTTGTAACCCGCCGTCCGTGTCCAAAACCGCGGCTGAAAACAAAACACTTACCCGTCAGTCAATCTAATTGCCCATACGAATATAAAAATAAACTTACCGGCTACTTTGGCGTTTGCGAGTTTGACTTTGCGGTACTTTGGTTCGAGTGGGTTAGTTAAGACGTTACCCACGATGCGCAGGAGGAGCCCCGCGGATGCCTCCGCGGTGGCGTGCGCGGCGACGCGTGCGACGGCGTCGTTGAGCGGCGCCATCGCGGGATCTTCGTCCTCGACGGCCATCGCCGCCTCTCGCTCTTGTTTTTCCTTCAACACGGCTTCGCGGCGTCGCTCGCGCTCGGCGAGGATCTGGCGGCGCATGTCGTCGGTGGATGAGCCGCCGGCGCCGCCGGCGAGGCGCGCGGCGGCGGCGGCGGCGGCGCCGCTGGCCGCGCCGCCGCCGCCCGCACGACTCGATGCCGACGCGTTTTTCCTGGCGGTCTCCGCCTCGAGCGCGGCGAGGCGGGCCTTCTTCTTCTCCTCGTCGTCAGCCTTGGTTCCCAGCGTCCTGCCTTGGCCGCTGAACTTCTGCGTCGAGTTCTGTGGATGTTCGGTTCGGTATGGGGGGGGAGACGGCGGTGTCAGCGATGGGAACGTCGGGTCGCAGCGATGGGACCTTCGCATCGTCATCTCGTCTCATCTCATGCGGGGCGAAAAGTCCAGATCCGGCGGGTTCGGGCGCGCACCTTGCCGAAGACGGCCTCGTACATCTTCTTACTGTCCATATCGAGGCAGGGACGAAGACGCGGGTGGAAACCCTGGCGTGCCGAGTCGGCGGGGACGAAGACGCGGGTGGAAACCCGGCGGCGTGCCTCGCGCGCGGACTCTCTGGCGACGGGCGACGTTCGTTGTTGAACTCTCCGCAGTTTGACTGCTCGGCACCCTGTTTTCACTTCATCACATGCACACAGCGCCGGGTGCGGTATGCCGTCCCGAGACGAGACCCGCGCGGCGGAGCGCGCCGCGGGCGTGTCCCAGTCCGAGCGATTCGCGCTCGAGCTCGAGTTCGTGATGTCGCTGGCGAACCCGCGCTACATCCACCGTGCGTGTTACCCCCGCGCGTCGATCATCCAACCCTAAACGTCGAGTCCTCGTCGGATCCACCCGTCTTCCACGCGTCTTCCGCACCGCGCCTGACGTTCCATTCGAAATCCCTCCCCAAACGCAGACCTCGCGTCCACCGGCGTGCTGGAGGACCCGGCGTTCGTGAAGTACCTGGAGTACCTGCGCTACTGGGAGCAGCCGCAGTACGCGAAGTT